>Ga0364919_10100_pt1 | contig 41517 bp, 34 predicted proteins | sample SorcelJu500001C7_2_FD_206953 | JGI IMG/M metagenome (GOLD analysis project Ga0364919, IMG submission 206953) | Enriched cells from Trout Bog Lake Hypolimnion, Wisconsin, USA - BchlTB.June20.5000.01.C7 | ecosystem: Environmental > Aquatic > Freshwater > Lake > Hypolimnion/Profundal zone | place... | reverse complement strand
GCTACCGGGATGCCGCCCTCGCCATGGGCGCAACCAGGTGGCAGACGATCTGGCGTGTGCTCGTGCCGGCCGCTCGCTCGGGAATCGCTACCGCCGTGATGCTCGGTATGGGAAGGGCCATCGGTGAAACCATGGCGGTCATGATGGTCACAGGCAATGCCGCCCGGATGCCGCTCAGCCTGAGTTCGATATTCATGCCGGTCAGGACCATGACGGCAACCATCGCGGCCGAAATGGGGGAAGTCGCCAATGGGAGCGTGCATTATCATGCTCTTTTCGGAATCGGCATCATCCTTTTTATTCTAACCTTCGTGATCAATCTCGTTGCGGCGACCGCGCTTTTCAAGAAGAAATACAGGGGAGGGTTGCGCTGATGAACCGATACCGCGTTCAAAAGATCGGATTTGCTTTTCTCACGCTGTCGGCCGTGGCGGTTGTCGCTCCGATTCTGGTTGTTGTCGGGAAGATATTCGTGGAAGGGGTCAGAGCCGTTTCATGGGAGTTCATTACCTCCCTGCCTCGTGAAGGCATGAAAGAAGGAGGTATTTTTCCCGCTATAGTCGGGACTTTGATCCTGACCCTGGGGACGGCCATAGCCGCAATACCCATCGGAGTCGGCGGGACCGTCTATCTGGCTGAGTATGCCAGGGATACCTGGGTAACCAGGACCATTAGATTGGCCATTCTCAACCTCGCGGGTATTCCCTCCATAGTATATGGACTTTTCGGGCTCGGTATGTTCGTCTTCTTCATGCACATGGGGACGTCCATTCTGGCCGGCGTTCTCACACTTGCGATAATGACCCTCCCGGTCATTATCAGCGCTTCCGAAGAAGCGCTTCGGGCGGTGCCGATGGAATTCCGCACCGTGAGCGCAAGCCTGGGAGGCACCCGGTGGCAGGCGATTCGTTATATCGTACTGCCCCAGGCTTTGCCCGGCATTATAACAGGCATCATACTCGGCCTGTTGAGGGCAGCCGGTGAAACCGCGCCCATACTTTTCACGGTAGCGGCTTTCTATCTGCCTCGATTGCCTCAATCGCCGTTTGACCAGGTAATGGCTTTGCCTTACCACCTCTATGTGATCAGCACCCAGGTGCCCGGGATGCCAATGAGCGTTCAGTACGGAACCGCCTTGGTTCTGCTCATTCTCGTCCTTTCGATGAACCTGGGAGCTACGGTCATCCGGAGCTATTTTCGCCGGAGGCGGCAATGGTAGAGTACCGAATCCATATAGAAGACGTGAGCTACAGCTACGGAGACTGCGAGGCCCTTCGGCATATATCGCTCAATATTCCTTCAAATTCTGTGACGGTCTTCTTCGGGCCGGCGGGAGGCGGCAAGACCACTATGCTCCGCCTCATAAACCGCCTGAACGATATGGTCGAGAATACGCTCATGTCCGGCCGCATACTGCTCGATGGGAAAAACATCTACGACCCTGATATCAATCTGGCTGGACTGCGCCGCAGGGTCGGAATGGTCTTTGCCCTGCCTTTGCCGCTTCCCGGTACAATTCGCGAGAATATAGTCTATGGTCTCAAGCTGGCAGGAATGCCGGACCGTTTCCGGGTCGAGGAACTACTGGAACGCAGCCTCATACAGGCTGCCATCTGGAACGAAGTCAAGGACCGCCTGGACAGTCCCGCCAATGCCCTGTCGGGAGGCCAGCAGCAAAGGCTCTGCATTGCCAGGAGCCTTGCTCTGGAGCCGGAGGTGCTGCTTCTGGATGAACCTACCTCCGGCTTGGATCCGATTTCGACTCGGAAGGTCGAGGAATCGTTGAATGAGCTTAAAGAGCAGTACACCATTGTTATCGTTCCACACAGCATCCAGCAGGCGGCCAGAGTCGCGGATCAGGCTGCGTTCTTCCTGATGGGTGATCTGATTGAATACAGGCCGGGGACGGAAATCTTCACAACCCCCCGGGACAAACGAACGGAAGACTACATTACGGGCCGTTTCGGATAGCATGGAAAAGATCAGGGTCGAGCACCTCAATTTCTATTACGGCGAAAAACTCGCTCTTTCGGATATTTCGATTTCTATCCAGGATCGGCGCATAACGGCTCTGATCGGACCTTCCGGTTGCGGTAAGTCCACCTTCCTGCGCTGCCTGAACAGGATGAACGATACTATTCGTGGAGCTCGCGCCCGGGGGCGAGTCCTCCTCGACGGCCGGGATATTTTCGCAAAGGGAACCGATGTCGTCGAACTCCGGAGACGGGTCGGCATGGTATTCCAGCGCCCGAACCCTTTCCCCCAGTCCATCTTCGACAACATTGCTTTCGGTCCCCGGGTCCTGGGAACCTCCACCGGCAGAACCGAGTTGGACGGCATTGTCGAGGAAAGTCTTCGCGGGGCGGTCCTGTGGGATGAAGTGAAAGACAAGCTCAAAGAGGACGCTCTCGGCTTGTCACTGGGCCAGCAGCAGCGACTGTGCATAGCCCGTACGATCGCCATAAAACCGGAAGTCATTCTTATGGATGAACCGTGCTCGGCCTTGGATCCCATAGCAACACTGCAAATTGAAGAATTGATGCAGGTGCTGAAAGCTGATTATTCCATCGTAATCGTAACCCACAATATGCAGCAGGCTTCCCGTGTCTCGGATTTCACCGGCTTCTTCTGGCTTGGCGAACTGGTGGAATTTGATGTGACGGAAAGGATCTTTACGAGGCCGACTCAGAAGCTTACGGAAGACTACATAACCGGTCGCGCCGGTTAGATTCTTACGAGCCTGTTCTGAGAGTTTATCCCTTGGGGATATCGGCCGTCTTTGTAAAGGAGGGCGCCTGTTTCCCCCCCTTTAGCAAAAGGGGGCAGGGGGGGATTTGGAGTCGTCGCTTTGTAAGCTGCTGTTAGAAATCCTCCGGTTTCCACCCGAAAACTGCTTGCAGTTTTTCGAGCATGCGGTCCTTATGGCTTCCCGGCCAGTATATCTTCCGGCATTCAGGGCACTCCCGAAAACTTGTGGCGGTCTCGAAGACGAAATCAGGTACGCTGCCAAAAACCGCATCCCTCGGGATGCGGATCAATTCCGAATTGCAAAGGCTGCAACGTGTGAAAGGCCGGACGAGGTTCGGACCGAGGTCAAGTAAGGAGATCAATTCTTTCAACTGCTCAAAAGAATCATTGTTCCTGATAAAAACGACGCCTTGGACATCCCGCCATTTTTCCGCTCGCGTTACACAAATAGATCCGTCAGCAAGAAAAGACAGAATACGGTTACGATCACTGAGGGGAGCGATTCGGGTATCGAATCCGACCACTCTGAGCCACTTTGCAAGTTTTCCCAGCATTACATCGACTACGAAACGTATTTGCGGATCACTGCGTGTGCTCATCGAGCCGGTCCAGGTCGACCTTGCGAACATCAGTCAAATTGGGCAAATAAAATGCCGGGGGTTGGAATTGCTGTGAAGGCTGGAGATCGTCCAGGGTGATTTCAATGCTCCAGTCAGAGGAAGTAATTCTGATTTTCTTTGGAATGGCGTTGCCGGAGACCTCAACGGGCGGATCGTAGGATATCCTGCCGTCGAATCCCGAATCACGAATGAAGACTGCCTTCAAAGCAGGACCTTCGGGCAGAAACTGCCAGTCGAAAAGGCCGGTTCCCGATTTCGAAACGGCATGGACAATACCGTTTTCAGAGCGAACGTCAAGATTTTCAACCTGTTCCAGGGGAACCGAAGCGGACAGTGCATGGCGAAAGACCTCAAAAGGGAGTGATACTCCAAGGAAATGGCGGATCAGGGTCTCCGGCAGCGATGCTGTAAAGATGACCTTTTCGGATGGGATAAAGAGGCTCGGTCCAGCTTCGTTTGAGACGTAGAGGGCTGCTGTCTGTCCGATGGGGCCGAAGGTTTCGAATCGAACGAATTGGGGGCTTTTCATGAGGACTATGGAGCGCGCGCTGAATTTGGTCGTTTTGCTGTCGACCCGGAGTTGAAATTTGGCAACATAGTCGCGCCAGAAATTCGATCTCGCCTTGAGAGCGTTTACATCGAAGGGAGTTGTAGGAGGATGTTCGGCCGTGATGGGCGGATGGGCGCACCCGGCCGAGAGGAGCAAAAAAACAAGGATCATTATAATGATCGGATTTTCAAATCTCATAAGTCGGCATCAAAATGGAACGCTGCTGGCTATTTTGCTGCGTTCAATTTCTCCCTGATCTTATCCGGCTCGGTGTGGTTGAATTCGATCGACTTCTGGTAAGCTTCGGCGGCCTTGGCTTTCTTGCCCATTTCCATGTATATATCGCCCAGGTGCTCGAAGATAACCGGATCCTCGGGGACCCGTTTTATGGCATCCATGATGATTTCCAACGCCTTCTTGGATTGGCCCATCTTAAAGTAAACCCAGCCGAGGCTGTCCATTATAAAGCCGTCATCGGGCGCCAGGTCGAGTGCCTGGCGGACCATTTCCTTTGCGCGGGGAAGGTTTATTCCCATTTCCGCATACGTGTATCCGACATAATTCAGAGCATTGGGATTTTTCGGCTCGGCGGCCAGGATTTGCTGCATCGTATCCACCGCCGCATCCCGCTGGCCCATTTTGTCTTGGATGATTCCCTTACGGAAAAGCAGTTCGGTATCGTGCGGCAGCTTTTCGAGCCCGCGCTCGATTGCAGCGAGCGCTTCGCCGTACTGCTTTGCCTCCTCGAGAATAACCCCGAGATAGAGATAGAAGTCCCCCGTTTCGGGACTCTTGGTAATTGCCCCATTGAGTACCGCGATGGCGCTCGGGTAATCTTTTAACTTGGCGAAAACGAGAGCCAGCCGCGACTGAGCCGCATTCCAGAGGGGACTGCCGGAGGCGATGAGCCGGAAGCTCCTTATCGCCTGTTCATAATCCAGCTTTTCTTCATAGGTCGTTGCCAGATAGTACAACGCCTGGTCGTAGCGGGGCTCTTCCTTGAGCAGATGAGTAAAATCGTTTATCGCATCGTCATAATTCTTCTGCTGGAGATGAATTATTCCGATTTTCAGCAGGCTTTCCACATCCTTCTGGTTTACCTTGAGCAGTTGGTTGAATGTCTGGATGGCCTCACTTGGCTTGTTTTCGCGCATGTAAAGATTCCCGAGCCTGTTTCGGGCCAGCACGTTCGCCTGGTTCACCGAAAGAATCTTGAGGTAGGTTCTCTCAGCATCCCGGGGGCGGTCCGTCACTTCGTAGATATAGGCGAGATCCAGAAGGCCGTTCTCAAAATCGGGTTCAGCGGCAAGAAGCTCACGGTAAAGATGTTCGGCCTGGTCGTAATACTTCATGTCGAGAAATATTCTTGCCTTATAGTAGAGCGACAAAGGATTGTCGGGAACAATTGCCTTGAGCTGATCGAAAGTCTGAACGGCCTCGTCGAACCGCCTCTCCTGGGCATACAGAGTGCCGAGAAGCAGGTAAGCGTCTTCTTCGGAAGGGGACATCTCAATGACCCGCTTATAGGCTTCGATTGCCTGGTTTGTCTGACCCTTCCCGGCATAAAGCTGCCCAAGAAGCATGTACGCGGGTGTGTAATTCTGATCGTACTGGATGGACTGTTCAGTCAGCTTGAGCGCAAAATCGAGGTTTCCCTGGCGCAGGTATAAGGCGGCCAACTCGGTCAGAAGCATCGGTGACTGAGGGTCCACTTTCAAAGCGTTGCTATATGCCTCAATTGCCTTGTCGAACTGCTTGTTGTTGAGATATTGTTGCGCAAGCAAGTAACTGTAGTAGGCCTCGCCCCGCAGTTCTGCCCGTTCCTGGGTGGATGGGGTGGGAGGCGTGTTAACGGGTGAGCGGGTCAGTGATTGCGTGCAGCCGGACATGACCACAAGAAGACAGAATAACAGGCGCCTGAAAGTCATTTTAAAAGATAAATCCTCGCTATGAAACTGGGCCGTAGGGTGCAAAATACATTCGGTTTAGCCTTTTAGAACTAACATAAATTCCGGTTTTGAGTCAATGAATTCCCCTTCGAAGGCTGAAACTGATATAATGACTCAAATCAACAGTCCAGGCAATAGCGATTCCATTCAGTGATCTGCTTCTTTTTTCGGGACGAAATCATGCCACAGAATGAAAATCCCAAACTGCGAAACGGCCTCGAAGCCCTCCCTTTTGAACATTCCGGGAAGAAAATGATTCTTTTGCGCGACCGAATCGGGTACGCGAAAGAACAGCTTGCCTTTTCCCCACCTGCCGTCTCCATTATCGCAAAAATGGACGGAGGCAATTCCCTGAGGGACATTCAGGCCGAATTTATGAGAGAAACCGGTCAATTGGTCCACATCGAAGAATTGAGCAGCCTCGTTCAGACGCTGGATGAGCACCTATTTCTGGACACTGAAAAATTCCGAGAATACGCAGCGGGAGAGATTGCCGCGTTTCTCGACAGCCCGGTCCGCAAAATGCGCCATGCAGGGCAAAGCTATCCCCGCGAGCCCGAGAAATTGCGAAGCCTGCTCGATTCTTTCTTCGAACTCGAAAATGGTGGACCCGGCCTCCCTAATCCCGCCAATTCACAGAGAAAAAAAATAGTCGGTCTGGTCGCCCCTCATATCGACCTCAATGCCGGCGGTGCCTGCTTTGCGCATGCCTACAAAGCTGCGGCCGAATCCGAAAGCCCGGACACGTGGATCATCCTCGGCACGGGGCACGATCCGGTCGATAATTGCTTCGCCCTAACGGTTAAAGACTTTGAAACACCGTTCGGAAACATTCCCTGCGACTCTGAGCTATGTTCCGAACTCCTCCGGGCTGCGAATTTCGACCTGCGTGCCGGAGAATATAATCATCGAATCGAGCACACAATCGAATTTCAGGCGGTCTTTCTTGCCTTTATGAACCGGCGTGCGCGTATCGTGCCGATTCTGTGTTCCTTCGGCACGGAAGAATGGAGTTCTTCCAAGAACTTCGTGGACTCTTTTGCCAGGAAGCTTCGAGAACTTACCTTCGATGAAAATCGCTCCGTCGGCATCCTGGCAAGTGTCGATCTGGCCCACGTAGGCCCTCGTTATGGGGACATATTTCAGCCTGACCGCGCTACGATCGCGCACAACATGAACTCGGATGCCGATCTCTTGAGAATGCTCGAAACATGTCGGGCCGATGCTTTCATCGACCGGATAAACCGGGATGCCAACAGCAGAAAGATTTGCGGAGTTGCCCCGCTTTATGTGCTTGCCAAGGTGCTTGAAGGCAGAGCCAAAGGGGTGACCTTGAGTCACAGTCATGCGGTTGTTGATGAGAACGGCTCCTTTGTGACCTTTGCCGGCATGGCATTTTATGAACAAAGCGATATATGAGTGAATGGAGACGATGAATTCCGATCTGTCCGGTCGTACCTTCGCCCTTGAAACCCTCGGTTGCAAGGTGAACCAATACGAAAGTTCCTATTTTCTCGAAACCCTCAAAGAGGCAGGTTGTACGAATGCGCCTTTTCACGAACGGGTCGACATCTATATTGTTCACAGTTGCGCGGTAACCGAGAAAGCAGGTTTCCAGACCAGGCAACTGCTCAGAAGGGCCCGCAGGACCAACCCCTCCGCGCTGGTCGTCGTTGCCGGGTGCTATGCGCAACTAGAAGGCGATCGTATCGTTCGCGAGCGACTTGCCACCCATATTCTGGGCAATCCCGGAAAATTCAACCTCCTTGCGTCGCTGGGCGAACCGGCCGGCTTCGAAGCTCCATGGCGATCCACCCGAGAATCCGGTGACATTCGCCGCGATTTCGAAATGCTGCCGGTTTCCTGCATGCACACGGGGAGGACCCGCGCTATGCTGAAAATTCAGGATGGCTGTGATTCCCTTTGTTCCTATTGCGTAGTGCCGCAAGTTCGGGGAAAAAGCAGGAGCCTTCCCTTGGGAGCGGTCTTCACGCAAATGGAGCGATTGGTAGAAGCGGGATACGAGGAAATCGTTCTGACGGGCATTCACCTGGGACAGTGGGGAAGGGATCTCGACACTGCCTGTACTCTTTCCGGACTGCTCAGGGACATGGACATGCACCGTCATCCTGCGCGTGTTCGGCTCAGTTCGCTCGAACCGATGGAAATCGATTCCGGACTGATAGGCATCATGTCGGGCAGTTCCTGGATTTGCCCGCACTTCCATATCCCCCTCCAAAGCGGCGACTCGGAAATACTCAAACGCATGCGACGTCCCTATTCGGCCGCCCGGTATTCCGAACTGGTCCGACAAATCCACGCTGTACTTCCTGAGGCGGCAATCGGCGCCGATGTTTTGACGGGATTCCCCGGAGAAACCGAAACCCAGTTCGGAAATACCCTGGATTTGCTGGAACGTCTGCCGGTCGGCTATCTCCATGTCTTTCCGTTCTCACCCAGACCCGGTACGCCGGCTGCAACGCTTCAGGGGCAAATCCAGGGACCGGAATTGAGGCGCCGCGCTCAAATCCTCCGGGATCTCGGGAGGATGAAGCGTCGTGAGTTTCGGCAAAGATTTGTGGGAAAGCGACTGGAAGTTCTTGTCGAAACCAGCCGGGAGCAACGATTCTGGGAGGGACTTTCGACTAATTACATCAATGTGCGGATCCGGGACGAGAAGAATGACCTTCGTCCCGGGATCCGAGTAATGGCGGAAATTACCGGTTTTCGAGGCGAAAACCTGGAAGGGAAGCCGGTCAGCGATCCTTTCCGAACATAAAGAACTTCACCATCTCAGGCTCCGGCGGGTTTGGCCCGGAAAACGAGCGCATTTCGAAATCGTAATCGCGTAGAACAGGGCTGAGATAAGCTTGCACCAAAGCCCTGCTTTGTCCGTCTGGAGCGACCCGAAAGGCCCAGTCCATTACCGCCCTGTCGATCTCGGTCGGCTGGAGTTTCGGGAATAAGTTCTGCCAGTCGCTTACGGCAAGAGGCCGCACATCCCATTCTCCTGAGCAAAGGAATTGTGCCGCTGCCGTAAGGATCATTACCCCCAGCGTGATATCTTCCAAAAGACGTATCTGGCCCTCTTTCCACAATCCTGGTTCCAAATCGCGAGGATCGGCGGCTAGAGCCTCATAGAGATATCCGGCCGCAGTAATTACATCGACAAGGTAATCGCCTCGCGCGATATCCCCCGGTGTTCTGAAAAAATCCGGCTGCGGAAGATCTCCGGGCGCATTTTCGCCCGGCATGATCCTGAGCAGCTTCGGGCTTTTGGCCAGCAGGTTTTCGGCCGTCTCCAACCATTCTTCATCGAGGCATTTAATTCCCGCCGGGCATTGCGCGAGCCATCCCCTGCTGGTGAGGATGCCGAGTCGCCCGCTGATTCTCGAGATTTCCGAGTTGGCGGAACGAAAAAGATTTTCCAGGTAAACATCCTCGACTATTCTTCCTGCGATCTCGAAATTTTCTTCGGACCTCAGCTCGAGGCCCAGGTTGACGTAGGCCAACGCCTTGACCACCGCTTGCCGCAAAGCTTCCGTGTTGTCGATGGGGAGTTGGTCGGCCACGATCACTTTGTTGGAGAGGGAAGCCAACTCCAATTGAATGGTTTCGGCAAGCTCTCTGCTCTCTACCCGGCTTAAAACCTGCCCGAGCAAATCGTGTTCCGGCACAAGCGCAAGGGCGAAGAAGGGCGGAGGGTTTTCTTCGTCCGCAGGTTCCGGGAAAATCCTTTTGGGAGATTTATCCGGCTTGGGAGGCTCGTAGATTGTGAGTGCCTCTGGAAAATCAGGAATGGCGTGATCTGCAAGCCTTGCCCTATGAAATTGATGGGCCAGTTCTTCCACGTCGGTGGAAGGCGAGAACAGGGTGTAGTTCATCAATTCCTTGAAAAACCCGTAGTTTACTTCGAATAATGTAGTGAGAATGTGCGCGATCAGGTCTTCATACTGGGGGTATTTCGATTCCCAGAAATAGAGGTCGTCGAGGGTCTTGGACGGCAGATAGTCCTGTGCCTCGATGAGATCGATATCGTCGGGAGCGGTGGCCACTGTGATCAGTTGCTTGAAAAGAGCTACGAGAAGTTCGAAGTCGGCGTTGGAAAGCCATTCCAAGAGCTTCTGGTCGCCGGCTCTTGCGAGCCTTTCGAGCCAGATGAGTGCCCTTGCGGGTTCCAGCAAGTCCTTGCGCCACCATTCGAGGTCGAAGAGATGGTCGAGTTGATCGACCTGAGCCAGAGCCAGGAAAGGCAGAGAATCGTCAGGCCCGATTTCTTGAACGGAATAGAAGAAATCGTTTGCATCCAGGGCAGCCACAACGGCAGCCGAATCGGACCTCTCCAAAATAAGTTCGAGCCTCCGCTTTGCGGGGAGGCGCATCAATTCCCTTGAAAGCAGGCGTGGTGGGAGCCGCTCCAGTCTTCTCTCGTTCAAATTCAAAATATCCGCTGCCATCTTTTCTCTCCAATCAATTTATTTATCTCTACCATGCCTTGGTACGATATTACTAAGTATGCTTGCGTTTTTTCTCTTTTTGACAATAATATGTCGTGAGCACGGTTCTGTTCCGCAAAGATGAGCGTGCGTTCGGAACAGGACGACTTATTTTGCATGTGGTACGTTGCATGCTCGGAATCAGATGTTCAATGTAATTCGCTTCGAGGAGATTTGCCATGAGAAGATTTTTCGTTATTGTGACGGTGCTTGCCACTCTGGCTATCGGTATTCCTGCATTTGCCGAGGAGATGCTACCGCCGGACCCGGCTCTTTCGGGCGATTTCTCCTCCCAGTATATGGGTGAGCGGATGATGGTGGATATGTTTGTTCTCAGGCCGCTCGGGTTGGCAGCCGGCATCATCGGGGCGGCGAGCGCGGTTGCTATGTTTCCCATGGCGGCTGCCACGAATAGTCTGGACCGGATGGACAGGGAAATGATCTATAAGCCGTTCGCTTATACTTTCCAGAGGCCGCTTGGGGATATCGATTTTTAGGGACCTCGGCTGAGAGTCTGCATCCCTTGAGCCTTCCCTTGGATTTCTCATTTCGGGGGGTAGGGGCGTTTAAAAGCGAACGCCCCACCCCGATGATATCGACAGCGGCTTTATCGAAGGGTAGCGCCCCGTTTTCCATCCTCCCGACACTGCCGGGTTGGTTGGAACTATTCCAGCGGCAAGATCCCTGATTGGAATGAAAAATAAGAAGATTGCATTGACCGGCGGCATTGCTACCGGCAAAACGTCGGTGGCAAAGAAACTTCGAGAACTTGGGGCGATTGTCCTGGACGCTGATGAATATGCGCGTCGGGTTGTCGAACCGGGTTCCCCGTCCTGGATGGCCTTGCGCAAAGTCCTCGGTCCGGAATATTTCAGTCCGGACGGTACCCTCAAAAGACGTGAGCTTCGCGAAAAGATAATAGCGGACCCGAGTTGCCGTGACAAAGTCAATGAGGTCCTGCATCCCTTCATCATCCGGGATATGTGGACGGAATGGGAAACGCAAAGGCGGCTCCATCCGGACACCCCTGTCATTTTCGACATCCCCCTGCTTTTCGAAGGCGGCTTCGACAAAGATTTCGATCTGATCCTTTTGGTCTATGCAACACCCCAAATACAGGTTGAGAGGCTTATCCAAAGAGACGGCATCAGCCGCAGGGAGGCGGAAACCACCCTGTCGATGCAGTTGCCCATCGAGTCCAAGAAATCTCTGGCGGATCGCGTTATAGATAACAGCGCGGATTTCGGCCGTACCCTGCAACAGGTTGAAAAAGTCTGGGAAGAGATCTCGCAGGGCTAAACCATCCTCCTTGACGAGGACTATCCATCCCGATTATATGACCAGGGCGGACTCCGCGCCTATGAGGTATAATTTCTTTCTCGGAAACCCCGCGTACAATCGCTTTGACCTGAATCGGATACGTGCAATGGAAGAAACGATCAGAACACTTGGAATCCTCAATGCAAAACACTTCAGTGCGAGGCTGGATACTGTTAGGCTCCATACTGGAAAAATTACTGAGAGGATTAAAATCGAACATCCCGAAGCTGCCGCAGTCGTAGCGTTTCTGGATCGGGATCGAATTCTCATGGTTCGGCAATGGCGTTATGCGATCGGGTGCGAAACGCTCGAGATTCCTGCCGGCAAAGTGGACCCGGGTGAGACTGTGGAGACCTGCGCGGGCCGTGAGCTCTTCGAAGAGACCGGCTACCGGGCGCGGCATCTTTTCGAAATTTTCAGTTACTATCCTGCAATCGGGTATTCGGATGAAGTCATCAGGATCTTCGCGGGCGGCGGTCTCGATAGAATTTCCGAGAGGGAGGATCAGGAAGATATTTCCAGGGTTGAGGTTGTCGAATTTTCACAAGTGCATAATATGATTATTAAAGGTGAGATAAGAGACGGCAAGACAGCCCTTGGGATTTCTCTTTTCCGTGCCAAAATGGAACAGGGCGAGATCCCTGAACATTTTTTCAGATGATGTTTTATGAAGATCCCGATTACACGAAACGGATATCGACGGCTGATAAAAGAACTTGTTCACCTCCGGAGGGTGGTTCGCCCCGAAGTGCTTGATGACTTGCGTGAGGCGCGCGGGTACGGGGTTAAAATGGAAAACCAACAATATCTCCTTGCTCGCGAACGCCATCTGGGTCTTGAAAAAAAGATAAACGACATCGAAAACAAACTCTCCAATTGCGAAATAGTGGTCGGGCGCAAATTCTTTTTCAAGCAGGTGGGATTCGGGACGGTAATCGTAATAAGAAATATGGAGACAGGGGAAGTTAGTGAGTTCGAATTGGTCGGACCATGGGAATCCGATGTATCCGGAGGCATGCTCTCCGTCGACTCTCCCGTTGGAAGGTCCATGATGGGGCGTCGTGAGGGCGATGATGTCGTCGTGGAGACTCCTGCCGGAACGCGCCTCTATCGAATATTGTCCATCGAAATCTAATCAGGATTTCTGAAACGAAAAAAGCCCTCTGGCAAGGGGCTTTTTCACAATGGAAAAAGTGATCGTCGACCGCCCTGGAATCATCTCCTTCGCTGCAATGCTGAGGTTATTCATTCAGCTGCTCATTGCTCCTTGCAAAATGGGTGTTTAGATTTCTTCAGATTTCGATGGAATGTACTTTCATCCGGATTTGAATATCGCACAAAGCGGAGATCTTCATGCGTAACGTTTATGCTGTTTGCGGAGGTGTGAGTAAGTTTGCCAAGGCTCGTCCCGATAAGACTTTCCAGGCTGTGGCAAAAGAGGCCTACGACTATGCCGTTTCCAGCATCGGCTTGGATTTCGAGCACTTTGCGGAGATCGTCGATGGTTCCGTGGCGAGCTATTTCAGCGATCATTTCACACGGCAACTGATGGCCGGCATTATGGTTCAGGATTATCTCGGATTATGCCCCAAACCGAGCCACAGGGTCGAGGGAGGCGGCGCGACGGGCGGTATCTGCTTTCAGGAAGCATGGAAGTCGGTCGCCAGCGGCCACATGGATGTATGCGTGGCCTACGGTTTTGAAACGATGAGCCATGTCGAGACATGGAAGGGAAACGAATTTATCGCTCTGGCCTCGGACGTGAGCTTTGACTACCCAGTGGGAGGTTTTTACAGCGGCTACTATGCAATTATGGTCACGCGGCACATGAGGGATTTCGGGACGACGGCCGAACAAATGGCCCACGTTTCCGTGAAAAACCACATGAATGCCTTCCACAACCCGTATGCTCAGAAACGTCGAAGCCTTACAATCGCGGACGTGCGAAATGCGCCCATGGTCGCATGGCCGCTTACCCGGTTGGATATCTGCGTGATGAGCGACGGAGCGGCGGCTTGCATACTGGCTTCTGAGGATGGGTTGCGCCGGCTCGAATCCGCCGGCGCAAAAATTCCGCGTCCCCTGGTGAAAATCAGCGGCATCGGTCGAGGGACCGATACTATGCGTATGGCAGATCGACCTCACTATGACTACGACTATTTCATGAAGCACTATGCCTCCGAACAGGAGAAAAATTCCGAAGACACCCGAAACTATTACCGGGAACTATGGGATCGCGGGTTTCGCTACCCGGGCGTCCATAGCTTCCGTGCCGGACGCAATGCGGCGAATATGGCCTACAAAAACGCCGGTATCCGGAATCCGATAGAGGAATTCGATTTCATCGAATTGCATGATGCCTATACGTCCTCTGAAATTCAAACCTATGAAGATATGGGCCTGTGCCGGTACGGAGAGGGAGGGCCGCTTGCTGCAAGCGGAAAGACCGCGATGCGCGGCATTGACTACGGTCTTGACTTTAAGCACGCCCCGCAATGCCCGGTAAATCCGTCGGGAGGGCTTCTTGCCTGCGGACATCCGGTAGGGGCGACAGGACTCATGCAGGCGGTGTTCGCGACCTGGCAGATTCAGGGCGGAATCGAACTCCATTTCGGCGATCCGGCCCTCCAAATCGCAAATGCGAAAAGGGGAGCCGTTCACAGCCATGCCGGAACGGGGACCTACATCACCGTTACGGTAATGGAAGCCGAGCATTAAGAAACAGGATTGAACTGAGAAGCCGGAGAGTGAAAAATGGCGAAGCTGCCTAGCAAACGCGAGGAGAAAACAGGCGGGTACGTATTGCACCAGGTGCCCTTTCCGAAAGACCCGAATGCCGAGTCGTTGGCGGCCCTGAAGAATACAACTCCGATCCGGATAGAGCAGCATTATGCGATCGACTATCTTCACAGCTACGGGCAGGACAGCCCGTTTTTTGCCGGGCTGAGCAACGGTGTGCTCCTTGGCAACCGCGACCCGGAGAGCGGCTATACCTATGCGACTCCCCGTGGACACGACATGTATTCGGGAGATGAGACCGAATGGACCCGGCTTCCGGACACCGGCAGAGTTCATGCCTTCACTGTCTGCTTTTTTGGAGGCGAGGAGTTTTTGCCCGAAACCCCCTTCGTGCTGATCCTGGTGGAATTCGAAGGAGCTGATACGCTGTTCCTGGGAAGGCTCATGGGAGTCGATCCGGCGCAGGCTGCTCTGGACTGGATCGGCATGAAAGTGCAGGCAAAATACTTGAGAAATGCGCAGTTCAAACCGACCGACGTCTATTTCGTTCCTGCGTGATAAAAGTAAAGGCTGAAAATAATTAACCACGAAGATCACGAAGAAACTACCGTGTAAAAACAGGCGAAAAGTCGTCCTATGGTCGAATCGTGTAGGGTGGGCAAAAGCGAAGCGTTGCCCACCATCATGCAGGCGCCGAAGCAGGTGCAGGTCTCTGAAAAATCCTGTCGCACACTCGTTGGTTCAAGCCTCCTGACTTGAACCAACCTGACCTCGGGCAACTCGGTTGCCTCATTTGGCGGCACTTTCAGACAAACCTGCAAGCTATTTGCAGCCATTCTATCAATTTGTTTTTCTTCGTGTTCTTCGTTCTCTTCGTGGTTTAGTGCCCTTGGCTGTCGCACCGCTGCGCCACCATCTTCGTGGTTTAGAGCCTTTCGCTGTTGCTCTGCTCTGCCATTATCTTCTTGGTTAAACAAGGACTTACGTCATGCAAGATGAAAACAAAAAGCTGACAAGACTGAACCCGCAACTGGAAATCACCCACCTCGACCCTGAAAAAAGAGTCGGTCTCATCGTTGTCCTCACCGGATACGGGAAGGGCAAAACTTCCTCGGCTCTCGGGATGGTTTTCCGCGCCTGCGGTCATGGAATGAAGGTCTGTATGATCCAGTTCATGAAAGGGGATATTTTTACCGGAGAATGGGAGGCGGTCAAAAAAATCGACTGCGATGTCGAAATAGTTCCAACCGGTATGGGGTTTTGTGGAATCCAGGGCAATCCGTACTCGCATGCGATGCATCGCGAGGCGGCGCAAAGAGCCCTGGCCCTTGCCAAAGAGCGGATAATCTCCGGAGAGTACGGGCTGATTGTGCTCGATGAGATCAATAATGCTGTGCACTTGAAACTTGTCGATCTTGATCAGGTACTCGATCTGTTAAAAAGCAAACCTCCCCTGCTGCACCTGATCCTGACCGGTCGCGACGCCGCTCCGGAGATCGTCGGGTTGGCGGATACGGTGAGTGAAGTGCGGGAAGTCGCGCATGCGTACCGAAAAGGAATCGAACCGCAGCCGGGAATAGATTTCTGATTCATTCAGGATTCTGTTCGAAAGCGGATACGAATATGTGCTCTAGATCCGCGAAACGGGTGCTAAAGAGAGTGTGCAGTCCAATAGGGTTGCCGTCGAATTCGACCTCGAATATCGCCTTTTCGAGGAGTTCCCGCCTGTTTGCAAAGAAGCGTTCCAGACTCCCGGCGGAAACGATCACTCCGCCCCGGAGCAGTTGCGGCCCCATCTCCTCGGCAATTATATTGAACATTTTCAAGAGTACCAGTTCCTCGCCCTCCTGAATCGGACGATTCTCTGTGGGTGCCCGGAACTCCGAACGAAGTCCCGAAATGGGACTGTCCTTCCTGAATATGGCGCCGGCCAGGCCGGGCATTGCAGCGGAAAGAGCGACGACCGAACCCTTCCTGACTCTCTCGGCTCCGATGTTGTCGACCGCGCTGCCGTCCAGGAACACGGTCTTCACCTTGTCTTCCAGGTACTTCCGGGAAAATCCCGCAGCCTCGAGTACGGACTCGACGGTCGAACCGGACGGGACCGGCAGATAAAGCCCGATCTGCAAGAGGGCAACCATCTTTGATATCTGACCGGGTCGAATTTTAAGCGTGAGTCTTGGCGTTGTCGTTTGCATGCGATCGACTCGGAATGCGGTTCAATATTACGATCGGGCGTTTCGGTTAACAAGTTCAACTGAAAAATCAAGGATTTCGGAACTTTCACGATAAGCGCTTCTGCAAAAATTGCCAAGGTGCTGAGCGCTTCGTTCGAAGTCTTCCATGAACCCCTCCAGGTTTCCGGATTCATAGAACTGTTCGTACACTGCCAGGCCGTCCTTCAGCGTGGAAAAGATTTCGCGGGAATTCGGGTTCATCTGAGTGATCGCGGCGTAGAGTTCCGGGTTCTGAGCCAGTATTCTACCGACCAGGTTCATTTCGATCCTGTAACTCGGACTCGTGTATTCCATTGTTTCCTGAATATCGATGCCCAGCTTTCGCAAGGTCCTCCCTATCAGCATGGTGGTGAGGTGAAACAGCACCTGGATAATGCTCATCATCCGGTCGTGTTCCTCGGGAGTGCACTCTTTGACGCGGATGCCGCTGTCGCAAAAAATTCCTTTCAGCCAGTTCCAGTCGGCAGGCTCTATTCGCACAGGGCATGCGGCAAGGGTCTGCCCGCAAAGGCTCGAAATCCGGCCGCCGAACATGGGATGAAGGCCGACCACCCATGCCGAAGATGTCAGCATTTCGCGAACTGGAGCGACCTTGAGGCTGGTAACGTCCATGATGAGTTGTTCGGATCGGACATGGGGAATGCATTCCCGGATGATATCGATGGTTTCGTGCAGCGGAACGGCAATGAGGATGATTTGCGAATCCCTGATGACCTCTTCCGGGGTAAGCGCAGTATTCAGATCGGCCACTTTGACCGGAAATCCGAGCCGGGTAAAGAAATTGGAAAAAAGCCGGCCCATCTCGCCAAGTCCGCCGATAATGCCGACTGTAGAACCGCAATTCCAGCGCGGGTGAACGGCAGTTGGGCCGGTAAACCCCGGTAAATTATCCATGATGTCTCCGTAATCTGTGTAACCGAATCAGAAGCGGCTAAATGGATCGTCCTACCGCTTCCGCGACCCGGCGGCATTCTTCCAGCATGCGTTCAAAGTCTTTGGGCCTCAAAGACTGGGGACCATCGCTCAATGCTTCTTCCGGCCTGACATGGACTTCCACGAGCAGTCCGTCCGCACCCGCCGCAATGGCCGCTCTCGATACCGCCGGAACCAGATCGGCCCTGCCGACCGCATGGCTCGGATCGACAATTACCGGAAGATGGGTCAATTGTTTCAAGAGCGGTACGGCGCTGATATCGAGAGTATTTCTGGTTTCCGATTCAAAAGTGCGGATTCCCCTCTCGCACAATATCACTTTCTCGTTTCCCTGGGCCATGATGTATTCGGCGGACATGAGAAACTCTTTTATGGTGGCGCACAGACCGCGCTTCAGGATAACGGGCTTGTCGATGTTTCCGACCTCGGTAAGAAGCCTGAAATTCGCCATGTTGCGCGTCCCTATCTGGACTATGTCCGCGTACTTGCAAACCAGCACGGTGTCCCGCGGGTCCATCAGTTCGGTAACCACCATCATTCCAAGGCGCTCCCGCACAGCGGCCAGGAACTTGAGACCCTTTTCACCCCAGCCCTGGAAGGCGTAAGGCGACGTGCGCGGTTTGAAGGCCCCGCCTCTCAAAAAATGCACTCCGGAAGAAACGAGGGATTCGGCTATTTCCTCGAGGACCTCCCTGCTTTCCACCGCGCAGGGGCCGGCGATAATCTGGATCTGCGAACCGCCTATCGCTGAGCCGTTCACCTGGATCACCGTATTGTCAGGCTTCAATTCTCTGCTGACCAGTTTGTACGGTTTGAGTATCGGCAGAACCGATTCAACTCCGGGAAACGATAGCATCGGGAGCTCGCCGATGATTCGCTCGTCTCCAATCGCTCCAATAATCGTCCGGTGCTCTCCTTTTGAGATATGCGCCTGAAGCCCCATGTCTTCGAGCCTCCTGACGATCCTGAGTAAGTCTTCTTCCTGGTGATCGGGCCTCAGTACGATGATCATGACCTGTCCCTTCCGTTGTGTCCGGTTATGGGTTGCGAAAAAAGTGCTTGATCTCCACGAGTATAAAATGAAAAAAGCCGTGAGCGCTTCAGGCGCTCACGGCTTTGAATCCATTAGTCTGCAATTCATCTAGAGCTTGAGCACACCCGAAGCGGTCCCCTCAAAGGGGCAAAAGTAATAATAATAAAAATAGCTGCTTCGAGTATACATAAAAACCTTCCCTTTCAACGCATCCAGACTAAATGGATCATACCTGTTTTGTCAAGGGGATTTTTCAGCGAACCGTTTAAAAGAACAGGTTATCGGAATGGCCGCCCTATTTGATTCTGGATCAACCTCACCACCGATCACGCAAAAGATCCGCTTCAGCGCTGATCACGCGGTTGATCCGCCGCATTTTGCGCGCGTGTGCCCGAGAATATTGCGTGCAACGACTGCTGGCAGCATGATATTGTAATGACGCATATGTCGGTCCGCGCGCCCACCTCTAGAGAACTTTGACCTCGATTGTGTTCTCCCCTTTATAAAGGGGGTAGGGAGGATTTCGGGCATAGGCCGACTTTGCCGACAATCCAGAACTGTGAATCCAGCCACTCCCAACGATCCGAGAGCCTTGTTATGCGCACTGTCTGCCTGATTGGAATTTTTGCTCTTGTTATGCTTGCAGGTTGTGACGAAGCCGCCCTGATTAAGAAAATGACTCCGCCCGAAGACGCAGCAGTTGCGAGAAGCTATATAGACATGCTCCGCCGGAATGAGTTTGACCTGATCGAGAAGGATATGGACCCCGATATAAAAAAGCCGGATCTGCATGATGCGCTGGTAAAAATGGCCGCGCTCATTCCGTCTGAGGAGCCGGAGACGATAAAGGTAATTGGGGTAAACAAACTCAGCGAAAATGATTTGAGTAGCACCAATATCTCCTTTGAATACAAGTTCCCGTCCAGGTGGGTTTTGATCAACGTCGCAGTTCAGAAAAAAGGCGACGTTGCAACTATCGTGGGATTTAACGTCAGGCCTATCCAAGATTCTTTGGAGAACCTGAACAGGTTTACTCTGGTCGGGAAAAGCCCCTTGCATTATGCGGTGCTCTCGACGGCTGCCCTGGTTTCAATACTCAGTATGTGCACTCTCGTGTTGTGTATGCGGACAAAGCTGAAAAAGAAGAAATGGCCCTGGCTGCTTTTCATTATTCTGGGTGTGGGCCAATTTACAATCAATTGGACTACAGGGCAGTGGGTTCTCACGTTTTTCGCAGTCCAGCTCTTCAGTGCTTCGGTTTCTTCTCCCACCTACAGTCCCTGGATGATTTCATTCTCTCTGCCTGTCGGGGCCGTTGTATTTCTGCTGCGATTGGGGAAGCTTCGTAAACCTGCGGATGCAATTTCGCCGCAGAACGACACTGCCGGCTGTAAATCCCCCTGAGAATTTTCCGGAGGCTCCCTACTCAGCAGGACAATCATCTTGCGCTCATTTACGAAACAGTCCGGACTTCAAGCTGATTTTCGAGTCTTTCCGTAATTCGGACTTGCTGACAAGGCAGAGCAGTGCGGAGATTACCGCTATTGTTAATATCAATCCCACAAATCAACCTTCGCGTTTAGCTGCGTTTTCGAATGCTCCAGTTTAACTCCCGCGCAGGTCATTGTATGGTTGTTTTCTAGCAAATAGTGAACTGCCAAAGAGGAAACGGCACCCGCAGTCATAGCATCCGGTAGATCTGAAATCGGAAAGGAGTTGCTTCATTCGTTTGTATGAGGTCAGCCCGGCGGCACATCGGCGCAACCCGGCTTCCCCGACCAGAACAGTCTCCGGAAATGATACCCGTATATCGCCATGGTAACGACATCGCCAAAGGAATCGTGGTATCTCGAAATGCCTTGTTGCAGCAGTTTCCAGTAGTAATTCTTTGATTTCCCGTCCCGAATTCCCAAGTACCAGAGCGAGCGAACGAAGGTCAGAAGATCGTTCTTTTCGCAATGGGTTTTTGCCTGGGGCCGGTAACTGCGCAGAAAAGCAAGTATGCGATTGTAATACATTTCTGGGGAATAAATACTGTTCATCACCCATTGATAGCCGGTGATTATCTTCTGCCGGTCCATTTTGGTTACGAAATTGAGTGTCCCGCTCACATCGGTGTTGTTTCCCGATGACTTGAAAAGCATTCTGCCTTCCTCTTCCAACCGCTCGTACAGGCGTGTTCCGGGGATGGCGGTCAAAAGGCCGATCATCGCGGTCACGATTCCGTTCCTCTGAATGAAATTCACCTGTCTCTGGAAAATGTCCGGTGGATCGTTGTCAAAACCGATTATGAACCCGCCCATGACGGCGAGGCCGTTGTTGTGCAGTATGGAAACCGATTCGGACAGATTGCGCTTGAGGTTCTGTGCTTTCCCGCACTCCCTGAGGCTGTCTTCGGACGGGGTCTCGATCCCGAGAAACACCTTGTTGAAGCCGGCTGTCACCATGAGGTGCATGAGTTCCGGGTCTTCGGCCAGATTCAGGGAAGCTTCCGTAAAGAAGTTGAACCGCCGCAGCCGGCCCTTTTGCCAGGTGATTATTCGCCGAAGCAGTCCCTTCACCCTGGCTTTGTTGCCGATGAAATTGTCATCGACTATGAAAACCGACCCGCGCCAGCCGCGCAAATAGAGTTCATCGAGTTCGGCCAGGACCTGTTCGTCCCGCTTCAGCCTCGGCACTCGTCCGTTTATGACGATGATGTCGCAGAATTCGCAGTTGAACGGGCATCCCCTGGAAAACTGGATGGGCATCGATGCATAATCGTTGAGCCTGATGAGGTCCCACATAGGGATGGGGACGGAGTCTATCTCGGGGTATCCGGAAGCCCTGTAAACGCGCTGAGGGCGCCCCGCTTCGATATCCCTCACCAGGTCGCCCAATATCCCCTCTGCCTCGCCCAGAACCAGGTGATCGACCTCGGGAAAATCGTCCCGGTAGGAATTGAACAAAGGGCCGCCCCCCACTATCTTTACCGCAAGCGCGCGGCACCGGTCGACGACCTGCCGGGTCGATTCCTTCTGGGCTATCATTGCGCTGATGAAGACATAGTCGGCCCAGAGCATATCTTCATCTTTGAGAGTGGTGACATTGAGATCGACGAGCCGTTTCTTCCACGTTTCCGGAAGCATTGCGGCCACCGTGAGGGCGCCCAGGGGCGGGAAAGCAGCCTTGCGGCTTACCACACGCAGAGCGTGCTTGAAACTCCAGAAGGTCTCCGCCACCCTGGGATAGACGAAAAGGATCTTCATGAACGCGCATCCTCCGAATTTTGAAAGATCGAAGCCTATGTATCCGTACAATCTATGCTCAGCACCGCCCTCGGTCAACTCACTTGTTGCTCGTATCCAAAATGACATAATGGAATCGCTTGTTTTTTGTGGACAACGCGGCCCATTTTGGTTACTTGCGTAAGTGTTTTTTTATAATCCCGAGGCATTTTCCGGCCATGGAGGTATGGGGTAGATGGCGCTTGTCGTGCAAAAATATGGCGGAACATCGGTTGCCAATGCGAAAAGAATCAACGCGGTGGCAAGTCGGGTTCTGAAGCGCAGGAACGCGGGGGACCAGGTGGTCGTCGTTCTTTCGGCCCGCGCCGGAGAGACCGACAGGCTGGTTAAATTGGGGAACGAAATATGTTCATGCCCGGATCCCCGCGAAATGGACGTTCTTCTCGCAACCGGCGAACAGACTACCATAGCCCTTTTTTGCATCGCAATGAAGGCGATGGGAGTCGAAGCTGTTTCCATGACGGGTTACCAGGCCGGAATAATGACGGACGGCCATTTCGGCCAGGCCCGCATAAGTTGGATCCAGACGCAGCCGATAATGGAAAAGCTGCATGAAGGCCGGATAGTTGTGGTGGCGGGCTTCCAGGGCTATGACGATGACGGCAATATTACCACTCTCGGCAGAGGCGGGTCCGATACCACGGCCGTGGCTCTGGCGGCTGCGCTCGGAGCGGACGTCTGCGAAATTTATACGGATGTCAACGGTGTGTTCACAACGGACCCCAATATTTGCTCCAAAGCCCGCAAACTCGAAAAAATAAGCTATGAAGAAATGCTGGAAATGGCCAGCATGGGCGCAAAGGTGCTGCATCTGCGTTCCGTTGAATTCGGAATGAAATACAATGTTCCCATCATGGTGCTTTCCTCGTTTAACGATGCTCCGGGCACTCTTGTTACACGGGAGGATGAAGCAATGGAAAAAGTGGTGGTTTCAGGGATCACCTATAATAAGAACGAAGGCCGGGTTACCATCACGAACGTCCCGGACCAGCCTGGGATTGCAGCAAAGGTGTTTCGCCCGATAGCGGCGGCGGAAATCAACGTGGACCTGATCGTGCAGGGTGGGAGCGGCATTCCGGGCAGAGCCAATATAACCTTCACGGTGCCCAAAAACGTGCACGAACAGACGATAAGGATACTCGAAGAGGTTGCGAGCGAGTTCGAGAACAGCCAGGTCATCGGAGATCCGGCCATTGCCAAGGTATCCGTCATCGGTTTGGGAATGAGGAGCCACAGCGGTGTTGCCACCAAGATGTTCGACACCTTGGCAAGAGAGAATATCAACATCAAATTGATCGCAACCTCGGAGATAAAAATCTCCTGCATCATAGATGAAAAATACGCGGAACTGGCGGTGAGAGTGCTACACGATGCTTTCGAGCTGGACAAGGAATTTCATGCCCCCGAGTCGATCAAGATTCGGGAAGAAAGGGAATAGCAGACCGGCCAGATGCAAGTGAAAATCTACGACACGACACTCCGTGACGGGACGCAGGCCGAAGATTTTTCCTTTTCGGCAGAAGACAAGGTCCGTATAGCTCTAAAGCTCGACGACATGGGAATCCACTATATCGAGGGCGGGTGGCCCGGCTCTAATCCCAAGGATGCGTGCTTTTTTCGTGAGATCCGGAACTATCACCTGAAAAGAGCCCGTGTTGCCGCCTTCGGAGCGACCCACTACCCGGAAAAGACCGCCGCCGGCGATCCCAATCTCAAAGCGCTGCTCGACGCAGATACCGAGTTGGTCACTATCTTCGGGAAAAGCTGGACCGTTCATGTCCGGGACGCTCTGCGTACGACCCTGGACAGGAATTTGGAACTTATAACCGACAGCATTTCGTTTCTGCGCCAAAAAGAAAAGACCGTTTTCTACGACGCCGAGCACTTCTTCGATGGATTCAAGGCCGATGCGGAGTACGCCCTGGCTACCTTGGGAAAAGCGATCGATGCCGGGGCCGAATGTATTATCCTGTGCGACACGAATGGTGGCACCCTGCCCGGAAGCATCCGCGATGCGATTCAGGCGGTGAAGGACCGGTATCCCGGCATCACCTTCGGCATTCATGCGCACAATGATTCGGATGTTGCCGTCGCCAACTCCCTCCTTGCTGTGGAAATGGGTGCTGTTCAAGTCCAGGGCACGATCAACGGAATCGGGGAAAGGTGTGGAAATGCCGATCTTTGTTCCATTATCGCCAATCTGTGTCTCAAAATGGGTGTCGAGTGCCTCGGCCCCGAGGATTTGAAAAAGCTGCGCCATGTAAGCCGATTCATTCTCGAACTGGCAAATGTCCCTTCAAACCGCTTCCAACCCTTCATCGGGCGCAGCGCTTTTGCGCATAAGGGGGGCGTACATATAAGCGCGGTTGAGCGGAATCCTCTCACTTACGAACATGTCGATCCGACTCTCATCGGAAATAAGAGACGCATCCTCGTTTCAGACCTTTCCGGGCGCGCGGCTATCAAACGAAAGGCTGCTGAATTCGGTATAAGCCTGCCAAAATCCGATCCGGTCGCCTTGCAGGTTCTCGAGGAGTTGAAAGATCTCGAAAACCAGGGGTTTCAGTTCGAAGCGGCGGAGGCGAGCTTTGAACTTCTTATCAACAAGGCAATGGGGAAGGCCAAACGCTACTTCGAGTTGGTCGGTTTCCGGGTAATGGATCAGAAGCTAAACGAAAACAGCGAACCGGTCGCCGAAGCAACCATTCAAATCCGGGTGGGCGGGCAGCTCGAACACACCGCCGCCCTGGGAAACGGTCCGGTGAACGCACTGGATAACGCGTTGCGTAAATCACTCGAAAAGTTCTATCCCGAACTCAAATGCATGGAACTCAGTGACTACAAAGTGCGCGTTCTTCCCGGCCGTCCCGGCACGTCCGCCAAAGTCCGGGTGCTGATAGAATCTCACGACGGAACGGATCACTGGGGGACGGTGGGCGTTTCTCACGATATCATCGAAGCAAGCTGGCAAGCCCTCGTAGACAGTATCAATTATAAAATGTACAAGGCCGAGAAGCAAAAAGAGAAGAAAGGCGCTTAACCACGAAGATCACGACCAGAGGGGAAGATGGAATTCGATGAGCTTTCGAATCGCGTGATTGGATGCGCCATTGAGATCCATCGTGCTCTGGGGCCCGGGTTGTTGGAGTCAAGTTATGAGCAGTGCCTTGCTCACGAATTGAGGCTCAACGAAATCGCCTTTAAACGGCAATGTCCCTTTCCGCTCGAATACAAAGGGGTCCGCCTGGATTGCGGGTACAGGGTGGATTTCTTCATCGAGGGTTTACTCATCCTGGAACTCAAAAGTGTTGAACTGATTCAAAGCGTTCATGAGGCGCAACTTCTAACATATATGAAATTGGCAAACGTTCGGACGGGGCTGCTCATCAATTTTAATGTCAAGCAGTTGAGCCAGGGGATCAAACGGTACGTCCTTTGATGTTTTTCTTCGTGATCTTCGTGCTCTTCGTGGTTTAAGGAATTTTCTTTCGAACCACGAAGATCACGAAGATCACGAAGGGAATGAGCAGAGGGGAAGATGGAATTCGAGAGGGTTGCTCATTAATTTTTTCGTGGTTTAAAGAATTGATCTCTGAATATCTTCCAGTTTCCTGATCTCGCTGTCATAAAGCGGCACCGGGGTCTTGCGGTCCTCCAGGATAGAAGCGAAAAAAAGAATCCTCGCCGCGTGTTCAAGTTTCTCCATCCGCATATACGCCTCACTCACACTGCTGCCAAAAGTCAGCGCTCCGTGCCTCCTGAGTAGAATCGCCCGGTGTTTTTCAATATAGGGAGCAATCGACTGCGGAACTTCTTCCGTGGACGGAGTGGCGTACGGTGCTGTTGGGACATTACCCAGCATGAGCCAGACTTCCGGAAGCACCTTTGAATTGAAGGGAAAACCTGCCAGCGTGAACGCCGTTGCCATGGACGGGTGCGCGTGTACGATCGCGGAGACATCCGGCCTTTTGTGGTAAACATACAGGTGCATCCGAATCTCGTTGGATGGTTTACGCGTTCCTTCCCGGAGTTTGCCGTCAAGATCGGTCTTCACCAGGTCTTCGGGTTCGATGTCTCCCTTGGAGGCGCCGCCCGGGGTTATCAGAATGGTGTTTTCGCCGGCCCGGCAGCTCACGTTGCCGTCGCTTGCCGCTATCAGCCCCTTTTGCTCGAGCTTCCGGCATGCCTTTATTATTTCCGAACGCAAACTCTGCTCTTGACTATCCACATTTCTCTCCCGAAAATTGTGCCTTGCCCCGGCAGATCAGGCCGGTTGATTCTACAGTCCGAATTTTTTGATTTAACTTCTACACTCTTATATGCTGTGAGCACAATCCCGAAAATACTTCCGGAAGGAGAACACGGATACGATGATCAAATGGTTCAAACGCAAAAAGAAGCAGGAACCCGAGCCCGAAGATGTGGACCAGATTCGTGAAGAATCTGCCGAGGGCGATCGTCCAGCGGAAGAAGTTGCCCCGCCGGTTGCAGTCGAGATTTCCTTGAGTGAGCCTGAAAAAGCCGGTGAGGAGCCCGGAATCACCGCTCAATATGGCGCAATCCAAGCCGAGGAAGCCGAAGATGACCTTTTCGCGGAAGATACCGAACCGGAATCCGATGCCGAGGAGGGACCCGCCGAAATCGAAGGAGAAGAAACCCCGGATGGCACGGAGAAAGGCGCCGGTAAGCGCGGATTTTTCAAGCGTCTTCGCAGCCGGCTCGTCAAGACGCGTGAGATTTTTACCAACCGGATCGACCGCCTGGTCCTGGGGAAGAAGGTTATAGACCAGGACCTGCTCGATGAACTTGAAGAAATCCTCATAACCTCCGACCTTGGAGTGAAAACGACTCAACTGCTTCTGCGAAAGGTGGCTGACAAGGTTAAGCGGCAGGAACTAAAAGACCCGGGTAAGCTGCGTGAACAGATACGCGATGAGATACGGTCCATCCTTACACTCGATGCCCCTCCCCTGGACTATCGCGGGGATCATCCCTTTGTCGTCATGATTATCGGCATCAATGGAGTCGGCAAGACGACCACAGTCGGAAAGCTGGCCAGCCAGCTCAAACAGCAGAATCTACGGATAATGCTGGTGGCAGGCGACACTTTCCGGGCGGCGGCGGTGGAACAGCTTTCCATCTGGGGGGACCGCGTGGGAGTACCCGTTGTCAAGCAGAAGAGTGGTTCCGATCCGTCCGCCGTGGCCTACGATGCTATCGAAGCTGCGCTTTCACGGGACGTTGATGTCGTCCTGCTCGATACGGCCGGACGTATGCATACTAAAGTCAATCTCATGGAGGAACTTAAAAAGATCCAGCGGGTCGTTAATAAGAAATTTCCTCCCGCTCCGCATGAGGTGTTTCTTGTCCTTGACGCTTCGACCGGTCAGAATGCGCTTTCCCAGGCCCGTCTTTTCAAGGAAGAACTTGGGATTACGGGAATCATTCTGACAAAGCTCGACGGGACCGCCAAAGGAGGAATCATCGCGGCAATATGCGATGAACTCAAGGTGCCGGTCCGCTACATTGGAATAGGGGAGGGCATCGACGACCTGCGGCCTTTCGATGCGGACGAGTTCACACGGGCTTTGTTTTAAAAAATTGCGGTACTGTTCATTACCGGGTGGATACAAGGGGGGGGAGCCCAACCTCCTTTCTTCTCTTCGCCGTTAACGACTGGCGGACGGAAAAATAACCTTCCCACGGGTCGGATTTCAGCGAAGAAAGTCTTTGCCGGATATTTTGTATGTTGAAGGTGTCGGGCCCTATATTTTCAGAAAGTTCAACCCAGGCCAGGGGCGCCGAAATCGGAGCGCCTCTCCTGGCCCTGGTCGAGTATGCGGCGACGCTCGTAGCCCCGCGCCCGTTGCGGAGGTAGTCGATAAAGATCTTATTCCTCCTTTTTTGTTTTGACATGGTGGCGATGTATTCGCCGGGGAATTGCCGCACCATATTCTCGGCAACCGCCCGCGCGAATTCTCTTACAGCGTCCCACTCGGCACGGGGTGTCAGCGGCACGACAACGTGGAGACCCTTGCCTCCTGTCGTTTTCAGGAAGCTTTTCAGGCCCAGGTTCGAAAGCGCCTCGCGCATGCGATAAGCGGCGGCGATCATTCCGGCCCAGGGCACCGCCGGGTCGGGATCGAGGTCGAATACCATCATGTCCGGCTTTTCGAGTTTGTCCTCGCGGCTGCCCCACACATGAATCTCCAGAACTCCGATCTGGACGAGGGCGATCAATCCGGCAACATTTTCGAGTACGCTGTAGTGCTCACTCCCGTTCTTTTCGCTTATCGGAATGGAACGGAGCACATCGGGAGCGGCATCTCCGAGGTGCTTCTGGTAGAAACACGGCTTCTCCCATCCTTCCGGGCAGCGTACCAGCGTGAGCGGCCGCTTTCGCAGGTGTGGCAAGATCCAGTCGGCGATATCGGTATAATATTCGGCAAGTGCACGCTTGGTGACTCCCATCTCGGGATAGAGAATCCGTTCGGGGTTGGAGACTTTTATGCCTGCCGCGCTCTTTCCCGTCCCGGAACTCGATTTTGGTTTCCCATCCGATGATTTAACGGCTGCTGAAACTCCCTGCCCCCTGGGGGCAGCCATTCTGCTGCCGGGGATTTCCGGTCCGGTATCGTCCCGGAAGACCTCGCTCGCCTCTTTGTCTTCTCTGATACCCTTGAATGAGGGATGCCGGAGAACGCCTTCCCCGGTCCAGGAGGTGAACTCTACCTCGCACACCATCTCAGGGCTCACCCAATGAGCACCTTTGGCTTCGTAGCCGGTTGGAGGATTCACGAAGGGGGCGTGGTGAATCCTTATCGGATCCAGGCGCGCAAAGATATCCTTGAGAGTGCGATCGTTGAAGCCGGTTCCGACCCTTCCCGAATAGACAAGCTTTCGATCGCGCCCGTAGTAGCCCAGGAACAGGGCGCCGAAACCGTTGCGGGATCCTCCGGGGTCCGTGAAACCGCCGATCACGAATTCCTGCCTGTGAAAACACTTCACCTTCACCCAATTGCGCGAGCGCTTCTGTTCGTAGGGGCTGTCCGCGCGCTTGGAAACCACGCCCTCGAGCGCAAACCGGCAGGCGTGGGCGAACACGTCGCTGCCCTGTCCCTGAATATGATCCGTGTAGAGGATTTGGGTATCATTGAAAGAGCTGTTCTCAAGTAGTCCGCGCAGGAGTCTTTTGCGCTCCAGGAGAGGGGCCCGGGTAATGTCGTATCCCTGGCAATAAGGCATGTCGAAGACGTAATAGACAATTCGTCCGGACTCTATTCCCCGAAGCGCGTTTTGAAGGGCCTGAAAGTCGGTCCTCCCGCTGGGATCGACCACAACGATCTCACCGTCGAGAATGGTGCTGTCTGTGCGGATTTTGAAAACAGCTTGCGCAATTTCGGAAAACCTCTTGGTCCAGTCTTTTCCGTTCCGTGAGACGAGGCGGACCGGGCGCCCTCCCGAATGGGCAAACATGCAGAGGATTCTGTAGCCGTCGTATTTTATTTCGTGAATCCAGTTGTCTCCGGCAGGAGGTTTTCCGGCAGAAGCAGCGAGTTGCGGGTGGAAGAATTCGGGCAGTGGGGCAGGGCGGGCGCCGGGCAAAACGGAAGGATCGGTCCTTATTCCACTGCCCGTCCCCGGGTCGCATGTGTTGGCACTGATCTTCCCCTTCTTTGACTTTACTCCAGTCGCTCCTCCCGGGACCTCGGTTCCGGGTACGGATACCCCCTCATACCAGACCTTGTCGTGCTCGGCAGCGATCTCACGCATGTCCCTGCCTGTGGATACGCTCCGATCCATCTCCCCGAGCGGGTCGGAGGCGCCTTTCGTTATGGACGCTGCGTCGCGTTTTTTGATGAGAAGCCAGTTCTTACCGTCATCCTCTGTTCTGCCCTTCATCCTGGCAAGTACCCAGTCGCCCGTTAGCTTTTTGCCCTGGAGCCTGAATTTCAGATCTCCCTTTGCGTACCCTTCGGCAGGATCTCCTATGGGTTCCCACTCGCCCAGGTCCCAGAGCATAACGGTGCCGCCGCCGTATTCGCCCTCTGGAATTACTCCCTCGAATGAACCATATTGGATTGGGTGATCTTCTACGTGCACGGCCAACCGTTTTTCGGCAGGGTCTAGGCTTGGACCTTTCGGGATCGCCCAGCTTTTGAGCACGCCGTTGAGTTCCAGGCGCAGGTCATAGTGGAGGCGGCTCGCGGCATGCTTCTGGATAACGTAAAGCCTGCCGGTGGAACTTGGTTCGACTTTGCCTTCAGGTTCAGGCGTCTGCACAAAATCACGTTTCTGCTTGTAGCGTTCAAGTCCCATTTCTTAAACTCGATCAACTCAGCCCAGTCCATCAGCCGCTTTGTCCTGTTCCGCCTTGCTCCGGCAATCCGGTTTCTTCGGTCTCCCTTCTTTGCCGCGCTGCCCGGACACCTGCTGGATGCTTTTTTTTAGAAGCTCCATCATGTCCACGACTTTTCCGGACCCCTTCCTTTCCTGCGCGGGAACCTCAGCCGGCATCATGCCGCCGGCCCCGGCCTTCTTCTCGATCCATTCCATGAGGGCCTCACGGTACTCGTCATGGTATTTTTGCGGTTCCCATTCGGCGGACATGCCCGCGACGAGCATCTCGGCTATTTCAATTTCTCTTTCGGAAATCTTATAATCTTCGATGCTTCCGGACGGGAAACCGAATTCCGCCGGATCCCGCAGTTCCGGGTAATAGCGCAGAATATTGAGGACGAGGCCGGTTCCCTGCGGGATTAGCGCCGACAGGTATTGCCTGGATCGAATCACCACTTTCGCTATCGCCACCTTCCCCGTGCGCTTCAGGACCTCCCTGAGAAGCACGTATCCCTTCTCCGCCTTCTTGCCCGGGACGATATAATACGGCTTCTCGAAGTAAATGTATTCGATTGAATCGAGATCGACGAAGTCTGATATCTCGATGGTCTGAGTGGCCTCGACAGCCGCCTGTTTAAAATCCTCATCGGTCAGGATGACAAAATTCCCGGGCTCGTATTCATACCCCTTCACGATCTGATCCCACGGCACTTCCTCACCTGTATCTTCGTTTACCCGCTCATACTTGATCCCGGACCTGTTGCGCTTGTCGAGCAGCTTGAATTGCAGCTCGCTTTTCTGCTCGGCGGAAAAAAGCGTTATGGGTATGTTCACCAATCCGAACGAAATATTTCCCTTCCAGATGGGATGGGGCATGGATTTTTTTCCTCCCAAACGAAGATAGGACGCAAGCCTTTCCTGGCTCTAGCGGCCGGAACACGCATGCTCTTTCAGCCGGAACGCATGTTAAGCATAGGCGCGTACATCTAAGAAGATAATCCCCAGCGTGTGGCCGCGCCATTCCGCTATGCCGGTGCGCACCTCGGGTGGCATCTCAGCGCAGGGAGTATCCAGTCCTATCACGCGCTGGGGCGGACAAAGAAGAAAGTCTACAAATTTCGCGAGGAGCGACAAACATCATGGGAATCGGCAAAGCATCGGGCGAGTCAAACAGCATGAAGCCTTATTGAGAGCAGAAGCTTCCCGCATGCTGGAGAGAAAGGCGCCCGGATAGCAAGTATCCGGGCTACCTCTGATAACGGTGACACGGGCTTTTTCGGGGACCTGCGATCAGCCCCTTTTTGCAACGAAGTCCTTCATGAAATCAACCAGCGCGCTGACCGCTTCGAACGTAACCGCGTTATAGATGGATGCGCGGCATCCTCCTACGGAGCGGTGGCCTTTGAGCCCTCCCAGGCGGGCGGTTCCGGCTTCAGCGAGGAACTGTTGTTCCAATTCAGGGGTTGGCAGCCTGAAGGTGACGTTCATGCGGGAACGTGAATCCTGGCGCGCGGTTCCACTGTAGAAATCCTGGCTGTCCAGGTATCCGTACAGAAGCTCCGATTTCTGGTTGTTGGCCGTCTCCATCCGATCGAGACCCCCGACGGTTTCCTCGATCCATTTGAGCACCAGATCGCAAACGTAGATCGCAAAACAGGGCGGAGTATTGTATAGAGACCTGTTCTCGGAATATGTGGTGTATTTGAGAGTGGTAGGGAGATCCCGGGGGACCCTTTCGAGCAGGTCGTCGCGAATGATAACGAGCGTCACTCCTGCCGGGCCGGCGTTCTTTTGCGCTCCGGCGTAAATCAGTCCGAAGGGGCGCGGATCGAACCGGCGGCTGAAAATATCAGACGACATGTCGCTTAAGAGCGGCAGGGCGCCCGTTTCCGGGAAACTGCGGTATTGAGTCCCCCGGATCGTATTGTTCGAGGTGACATGAAGATATGCCGCACTCGGGTCGATGGGAATATTCTCCGGAATGTAAGTGAATTCCTTGTCCTCGGAACTCGCAACCACGCGCGCGTCTTTTCCGAGAATGCGGGCTTCTTTGATTGCCTTGGTCGCCCAGGTGCCCGTATTGACATAGTCCACAGGTTTACCGGAAACGGCAAGATTCATCGGAATCATACTGAATTGAAGGCTTGCTCCACCCTGGATAAAGAGCACGTGGTAGGTGTCGTCCAGACCCAGAAGATGCCTCGTCCGAGTGATTGCATCATTGAGGATTTCTTCGAACTCCTTGGAACGATGGCTTATTTCGAGGATGGACATCCCGGAACCGTGAAAATCGAGCACTTCATGTTTGATCTGTTCCAGAACGATCAGCGGCAGTGTGGAAGGCCCCGGATTGAAGTTATAGATACGCTGTGTCATTTTCTTCTCCTGTGAATCGGCATAAGCTGTCATGGAAAATGCAAACTGGAAACGCTAATGGGAGGATATCTGTTTGTCAATGGTTTTTTAGCTGTGGTATTCCTCCTGCTTGCTTGACGGGCATACCAGGTCACCTCGAGAATGGAACTATCAATGGACATGCAACACCTCGTCGAAACGATCGATTATTGCGGGCGAAAACAGCTCGTTATTGGCGACGCCTCGTTGCTGCGATGGGCAACTGAAAGCGGAATCACTCCTCTGAAGGCGCAGGTCGAAGCTCTCAGGCGTGGGATTGTCCCCCGCCGGTATCTCAAGAACTTTCGCTCCCTGGGATTTGCCGAACAGATAAAACTTTGCTCCAGCAGAGTATTCATTTGCGGATGTGGAGGCCTTGGAGGAATTTTGATCGAGCTGCTTGTGCGCGCCGGAGTTGGCAGGGTGTGCCTGATGGACATGGATGTTTTCGCCGAATCCAATCTGAACAGACAGCTTTTATGCGGTACCGCGCAAATAGGGAGGCCGAAAGTCGAGGTTGCAGCGGAAAGAATCGGAGCTCTCAATCCTCTGGTTGAGGTGAAGTGTTTCCGCGAGACCCTTCGGCCTGAGAACGCAGAAGATCGCATAAACGGGTCCGATCTCGTGATGGATGCGCTCGACGATATCGAATCCAGAAACACCCTTGCGCTCTCGGCCCGAAAGCTCCGGGTTCCCTTCATCCATGCCGGAGTTGCAGGCTGGTGGGGCCAGATCGGCACCTTTTTGCCTGGAACGGAGCACGACTTGAGTTCCATATATGGGAATCGACGTAAAAGGGACGTGATCGAGGAGGAGTGCGGGATACTGGGTCCTCTGCCCGCGCTGATCGGAAGCCTGGGCGCGCTCGAAGCCATTCGTATATTAACCGGTAAAGAAGCTGCTTATTCCGGCAAACTCCTCTATTTTGACGGCGAGGCCGGGGTTTTTCAAATGATTCCCCTCTAAAACCCTCTTGCACTGCGCGCACGGGCAAACAAGTTGCCTATGTCACCCCCCCCGTGGATGCGGCCGACAAGCTCCTCCTTTGATGAGGGAGGTAGGGTGGGGGGGCAGTCCGTTATTGCCCTCCACGTTCCTTCCCACAATCGGGGAGGGGGTGGTCGTTTTCATGAAGGATTTTCTTCGTGATCTTCGTGCTCTTCGTGGTTAAGAGGTTTTTTTCCTGATTTTCCTCGTCAAAGTTCTTTCCTTTGGTTGGTGCTCTGCTCTGCCGTGATCTTCGTGGTTAAGAGGTTTTGTTCGTGTTGTTCGTGATTTTTGTGGTCAAGGTTCTTGCCTTTGGTTGCGGCTCTGCTGCGCCGTGATCTTCGTGGTTAGTGGTCCAGGATTGCGGGTATGTTCTTCCTTGATGACTTTCCGTTGACTTGAGCATCCACAGTGGCTAGTGTGCCATAGGATTCCCGGCTTGGAATCCTGACCCGTTTCAACCCCGGACTTTTTTTCTTCAAAATCCTTTTGATGAGGGCCTCGAATGCAGGTCGAATGGCAGATTGCTCCACAAAAGTCATGGCTTGGCGATGCGATTGTCTTCTTTGGTTTCGAGAAAGCTGAAAATCCACTGCCGGGTTTTGGGCGGTTTCTGAACGATGGAGGGACGTGGCTCCGCCACTCCGCTGCTCTCCAGGATTTTCACGGCAAACTCAATGAAATTGCCGTCTTTTATGCTCCTCCCGGTGACAGTGCGATCCCGAGAATTGTCCTGGTCGGGCTTGGTCTCCCGGACGGTTTTGAATCGGAAAAAGTGAAAAATGCCGTCGCTTTTGCATGCAGGAAGTGCGGTGAACTCGGGGTAAATCGCATTGGCCTTCCTCTTTTAGCCTTTGACGGCCTGCCCCTTGATGCTGGGATCGGCCTCAGAGAGGCGCTGGTCGGGGGATTAACCGGCATCCACCGGTTCAAAGAGTTGAAGACAAAGGATTCGGGCTCTTCCTCAGAACCCGGGTCAATCTACATTTTGTCGGAAACTCAGCCGGATCCCGTTCTTTCCGGGATACCCGGTATTGCTCAATCGGAAGCCGCTGGAATCATACTGGCTAGAGACCTCACCATTTCTCCGGCAAACCGCGCGACCCCCGGGTTTCTTGCCGAGACAGCGCGTGATCTCGGAAGCAGATTCGGATTCAGAATTGAAACAATCGATTTCGAATCAACCGTGTCGATGGGAATGGGTGCTTTTGCAGCGGTTGCTCAAGGGAGCCGCGAACCCGCCCATATCGTCATCCTCGAACACGCTCCCTCCGGCACTGAAAACGATGCGCCTCTCGTGCTTGCCGGAAAGGGCATTACTTTTGATTCAGGCGGGATCTCGCTCAAATCCAGGGATGGCCTGGAAGGGATGAAACAGGACATGGCCGGGGCCGCCGCCGTTCTTGGAGCGTTTGAAGTCATTGGCCGGATGCGGCTCAGGAAGCGTGTGATAGGGATTCTTCCGTGCACTGAGAATATGCCCGGTGGTAAGGCGTATAAACCGGGAGATGTGATTCGTTCTTATTCGGGGCAGACGATCGAGGTCATAAGTACGGATGCCGAGGGTAGGATGGTGCTTTGCGACATGCTGGCCTATGCCGCGGATCGATTCAAACCGGCTGCCATGGTCGATATTGCTACCCTGACCGGGGCCTGCATCGTTGCTTTGGGGGGGCATGCAGCAGCGGTTCTTGGCAACAGGGAAGATTACACGCGCTCGGTTCAGGAGATCGGTGGAGCGGTGGGGGAAAGATTCTGGCCTCTGCCTCTTTGGGAGCTTTATTTTGATGCGATAAAGAGCGATGTCGCGGACATGAAAAACGTGGGAGACCGGTCAGCCGGAACAATCATTGGAGGAATGTTCCTCAAGCAGTTTGTTCCCCGGGAAGTTCCATGGGTTCATCTGGACATTGCCGGGACGGCCTGGACTGACAAAGATACGGGTGCGGCGCCCAGAGGTGCGACAGGGTTCGGGGTCAGGACCCTTTTCGAGCTTGCGCGGCGTTGGCCCCTTGGGGTTTAACGAGTAACTTGTCTCCTGGAGACTCTTGGCATCAGTCGCGTGCTAATGTGTCCGCCGGTGTTTTTTCACTTGCCGAACGCAGGTCCTGGTCCTCTCAGCGAACCACGCATTCCCTCTTGTAGCTTGCGTCGCCCACTGGTTGTGGCCATTCCCTTTCTCTGTTCATTTGCCTCGCCGAGAGACACATCGCGGCTATGGCTACTCCAAGTCCGCTTCCGATTATGATGCCGATGATCAACATTCCTGTACTGGAAATCATCGCTCCCTCCCGTTGGTAATCCACAACCCGTTGATCCTGTAAATCCTGTTTGTTTTGTCACTCCTGCCGCTTCTGTCGGCTTCCACGCGTTGGTTGGGCGTCTTAGAACTAAAAACCTGACATACTCAGCTTGCTTAAGCTAATTTGTTTTGGAATGGTCGGCTATTGGACTTTGGTCCATGTCGTGCCGTTTACCCTCGGTTATCAACGCTGGTCTTTGAATCCCGGGCGAACAGTTTCCTCCTCGTACCTCCCTGTTTTCCTTATGATATCCTTAATAAATTCACAAATTGACGTGGCCCTGTTCGGCCGGAATCAATGTCCGGCTTTGTTTGATCTTTCCCAAAGTGCGGTGTTGCCGGGCAAGCTTCCTTGGACGGCGGTCTAACAGATACTCTGAATATAACCGGTGAAAATCACGCCAAACAAATATCAATAGCTTGACTATAGGACCAAGGTCCAATACTCAAACATCTTTGCTCAAATTAGACTTAATAAAAATGTTTCGCTTGGGCCTGATAAGTAGATGAAAACGCAAATTGATGGTCCGGTTTCGGCCCCGGCGAACTCATGTGCTCAGAGGATGCAAACGGGGGTGAGTAGTCCCCTTTTTACTGAGTTTATCACGGAAGTTCCGAGCATGACTCGTATTGCGCCGGACTTCCACCGTATCGGATAACCCAAATGCTGAATGCGCGATTCTATTAAACTATTAAGGAGAGTGAGAATGAAAAAGAAAGGGTTGTCATTTTTTATGTTGTCTGCACTTGCGGTGGTTATTCTCTGCCTGGGAGTGGGACAAACGGCTGCCGAAAAAAGGCGGCTTCCGGCAGGTCACCTGGAGCAGGCGCTACAGGCACGTCAGGAGGCCGATCCCGGCTTCATGAAAGAGGAAATACAAAGCGGCCAAACCCCGACGACTCAGCCCGCTCCGGCACTTCAAAGCGCTTCGGGGACCCAGGCCGGTCCAAGGGTGACGTCTGCGGCCAAAGCCACGCAAGCGACCGCGCAGGCTATTCCAAATCCGGCGGTAGGCTTTAATCCGGCCGTGAATTACACAATATCCAATTTCTCAATCAGTCCGCCGATCAAGAAGTTCGTCGACACGCTGCCCGGCCTGAATTCGGCCAATGCGAGCACCAACGGGAGCTATATCCCCGTAGCCATTCCCGATCAGACGACCTATCCCGATGCCGATTATTACGAACTCTCCGAAATCCAGTACACTCAGAAGCTGGCCTCCGACTTGCCCGGTTCGACGACTCTGCGGGGCTATAAGCAGACGAACACCACCGACGCAACCGTCAACATCAATCAATATCTGGGACCGGCAATCATAGCCCATTCCTATGACCCGAAAAAACCAGTCGCGGTCGCTGGCCCCTGGAAAGGCGGCAATGGGCGTCCGGTGCGCCTTAAGGTCACCAACAGCCTTCCCCTGGAAGGCGCGACCCCTCCCGTGGCCTCCCCCGTGAGCAGCTTTTTTCTGCCGGTGGACACAACTCTTATGGGCGCTTCCATGGGCCCCAAGGGCGGTACGGAAATATATGCCCAGAACCGCACGTCACTTCACCTGCACGGTGGATTTACCCCCTGGATCTGTGACGGGACGCCGCATCAGTGGTGGGCTCCGTCGGGGCAGGCGACCTCATATCCCAAGGGCGCAAGCTTTCAGGATGTCCCGGACATGTTGACTAACGGAACGTCTCCGTGCGCCGCGACGGGCAATCCGGCCGCGTGCTTTGCAAGGAGCGCTACCGACGGAATAAGCACCAGCGATGGAATTGGAACATTCTATTATACGAACCAGCAAAGCGCGAGACTGATGTTCTATCATGACCACGCCTACGGCATCACCCGCCTGAACGTCTATGGAGGCATGGCCGCGCCCTACCTGTTGGTCGATGCTAACGAGGAAGCCCTCATCGCTACCGGCAAACTGCCCAATCAGGCAGGTGTGGACAAGACCACTGGAGCAACCGGCGGGGGAGTCTACCGTTATGGTATCCCCTTGGTCATTCAGGACAAATCCTTCGTAAATGATGTCACAACGGCCCCGGCCGGTTTCACTGGCGTGCTGCCCTCCACGACCGCCACCCTGGACCCGCTCTGGAGCACCTACGTTCCAAACTACACGACCGGAGGCAGCCTCTGGTACCCGCACGAATACATGCCGAACGAAAATATCTATGACCCGAGCGGTTTTAACACGTTGGGCAGGTGGGATTACGGCCCCTTTATGTCTCCTCCACTGCTTGCCAACAACACCACGCTGCCAAGCCCGACTATTGTACCCGAGGCCTACGGGGATACCATTCTGATAAACGGAGCACCCTATCCGACGGTCACGCTGCCGCCCAAGCCCATGCGTTTCCGGATACTGAATGCGGCGAACGAACGCGTATTCAACCTGCAACTGTACTATGCAGTCGACAAAAACGGCGTCGTCTGCAAATCACCGAATATCTTTGATGCAGCCAGTTGTACGGAAGTGGCAATGGTCGCCGCGACTCCACCGGTGACTCCCTGCGCGGCTGCAGTATCGGTTGGTGGAGGCGGTCTTGCAAATGCCGCTTTGGTCTCAGGCCTCCCGCTTAACGGGACCGGTCTCCCGGCAGGCTGTACTCCTTCTACCTGGCCCACTGACGGAAGGAACGGCGGTGTGCCCAACCCCGCCAACGCCGGCCCGCCGATTATCCAGATCGGGAGTGAAGGCGGTTTCCTGCCTGCTGCTGCCGTTATTCCTTCGACCCCCATTAACTTCGAGTATAATCGAAGGGCGGTTACCGTGTTGGATACCACCTCCCACGCTCTTATGATGGCTCCGGCCGAGCGGGCTGACGTCATCGTGGACCTTGCCTCGGTTCCTCCGGGTTCGGTATTGATCGTGTATAACGACATGCCTGCTCCCACTCCGCTCTACGATTCCCGAAACGATTACTACACAAACGATCCGGACCAGACGGTTATCGGCGGGGCTCCCACAACTGTTGCCGGCTGGGGACCAAACACCCGGACGCTCATGCAAATCCACGTGGCGACGGGTACAGCAGGGGCGCCTATCAACATCACTACCCTGAACGCGGGCTTGGCTACCGCCTACGCGGCCACGCAATCAAAGCCCATTGTTCCTGAAACGGCCTATAACGCCGCCTGGCCGAACACCTACACCACCGATGTTCATGTCCAGAACCCGGATCAGACCGTCAATCTGACAGGAAAAGGCCAGAGCGTCGCTCAGGTAATAACCACCGGACCCGGAACAGGTTACACGACTGCCCCTGCCGTTACCTTCATCGGCGGAGGCTGTACCACGATGCCGGCAGCTACGGCCGGGCTCAACGGAGTAACCGCAATTACGATCACTACCTCCGGCACGGGCTACACGACTGCGCCCACAGTGACGATCACCGGGGGAGGCGGGACGGGCGCCACTGCAATAGCGCAGATCTCAGGCGGGGTTGTGAGCGCCATCAACATGGTGACGCTGGGTACGGGCTATACGACCCTGCCTACCGTTACCCTGACCGGCGGAGGCGGAACGGGTGCAGCGGCCACGGCAAGCGTATCCCCCAACTCAGTCGGCACGATCACTCTCACCAATGCCGGCGCGGGCTGCACAAGCGCGCCTTATGTCTTTATTACCGGCGGTAACGGTACGGCCGCTACAGCGGCGGCAGTGCTCGTCGGCGATACAACCCTGGATTCCATCGGCATCGCGGAAGGTTTCGACATCCAGTACGGACGGATGAACGCTACCATGGCTACCGCTCCAAACCTGCTCAATCCGAATGTGGTCGCCCCGGTTGCGGGCGCTATACCGGGTTACCTCGATCCGCCGAGCGACTACTGGTATCCGGGTGTTGCCAAGGTTTTCCGTGTGACTCACATAGGTGCCGACAGCCACGGTGTCCATTTCCACTTGGGCAATTTGCAGGTTGTCAATCGGGTTGACTGGACGAACACCTACATGCCGCCCGATGCGAACGAGATAGGATGGAAGGAGACAGTAAGGACCTATCCCTTTACGGACCTCATCCTGGCCTCCAAATTCTCGCTGATGCACCTTCCGTTCCAGATTCCGCAGAGCAACCGGTTGCTTGACCCAACTTCACCTCCGGGTTCCTCGGCCAATTTCCCGGCCGCGCCCCCCGTGGCGGGCCAGGTTGTGCCGGCTGCCCTCACCAATGTGATGACCAACTTCGGATGGGAGTATGTCTATCACTGCCACTACCTGGACCATGAAGAAAACGACATGATGCGTCCGATGGTTTTCCAGGTCTCGGCGCCGGTTACACCCACCGGCTTGAGCGGCAATGTGAACGCTTCCCATATTGCTCTTACCTGGGGTCCTGCAGCAGTCGATCCCAATACGGACGGTTTCACGATTCAGAGATCGACCAGCAACACTTTCCCCACGGGAGCAACTACCGTGACCTTCACGGTGGCGGGAAATACCGCGAGGTCTTACACCGATAATACCGTTACCGTCGATACGCGCTACTACTACCGGATAATGGGGACCAACGCCGCGGGTAATTCGGCATGGAGCAACATTGCCGTTATAAACGTGGTGGTGCCTCCGACTAATTTCGCGGCAACAACTGCTGTTACCGGCACTACTGCCAGTGTGAGCTTGACCTGGACTCTCCCGCCGGGCACCAGTCTGAGTTTCACGATCCAGAGATCCACCAGTTCGACCTTTACCGGTCCTGTAACGAGTACGGTCGGCGGGACGGCAACCAGTTCGGTGCAGAACGGCTTGCCTAGAGCCACCCAGTACTATTACCGGATCCTGACGACCAATTCGCTCGGGACTTCTAACTGGTCTCCTACTCTACCGGTAGTGACCCCTTAGCAGTTCCGCATGAAACGTTAACAGGTTATAATTGTTCCAAATAGGTCCCTGGGGGAGGACGGAGAAGCTTCCGTCCTCCCCTTACCCTTAATACGATCTAAGGAAAGAGTTTATTAGGGAGGTTTATCGATGAAAGGAAAAGGCGTCTTGGCAGTTGGGCTGTCGATACTTCTCTTGGTATTCCTTGCATGTGCCGCGCCGGCCGCTGCTGCGGATGCTTCAGGTAGTGGAGAGCTGCCCGCCCTCAAGTCTCTCGAGGATAAGACAAGTTATGCCCTTGGTGTCGAGACGGGGAGAAACCTCAAGAGGCAGGAAGTTGTTGTTGACCCGGATATCATGGCAAGAGGCATAAAGGATGCCTACACCGGCGGCAAACTCCAGTTGACCGATGAGGATCTCTTGCTGGTCTTGAACCGCTTTGCGGCCGAACTGAAGTCCAGAAGGGAAACGGCCAGGGCTTTTCAAGGTCAGGATAACAAAAAAGATGGCGAGGCGTTCCTGGCTGAAAACAAAACCAAGGAAGGCGTGGTGACTCTTCCCAGCGGCCTCCAGTATAAGATCATAAAAGCCGGCAACGGCAAAAAACCCACTCTGGACGATACGGTTGAAATCCTTTACCGGAGCTCATTTATAGATGGTGTCCAGTACGATGGAACCACCGATACGGGGCCGCCCGCAACCTTGAAGGTCTCCGACAGCCTGAAGGTGATCCCAGGTCTGAGAGAGGCCCTGAAACTCATGCCC
>Ga0364919_10101_pt1 | contig 41661 bp, 41 predicted proteins | sample SorcelJu500001C7_2_FD_206953 | JGI IMG/M metagenome (GOLD analysis project Ga0364919, IMG submission 206953) | Enriched cells from Trout Bog Lake Hypolimnion, Wisconsin, USA - BchlTB.June20.5000.01.C7 | ecosystem: Environmental > Aquatic > Freshwater > Lake > Hypolimnion/Profundal zone | place... | reverse complement strand
TTGATACCCCACTGCTCGCCGACTTCGATACCGGTAGCGATGCCGCGAAAGTAGCCGCCTGATAATCTGACTTGCGTCGGCCCCGCTCCCCACGATACATCTTTTTCAACATCTATCAATGTCGCTTCTTTCTTCTTCTCATCCAATTTAATGTGCAATTGGTACGCTTTGGTAAGGCCCGCTTTGGCGATAGTTTCCCACCATTTGGCATCGACATACTTCCAGGTTACGACTAACCGCGCCTTCTTCTCTGTTACCATCACGGGAACGTTGAAATCGTTAATGGATAAAATAGTTTTTTTCAAATCAGCACCGCCGGCAGGCGTGCCTTGTCCTTTAAAATAAAAAGAACGTTTAGCCGCGAAATTCAAAAAGGGTAGAAAAGTGATAAACATCAGAATCATGCAGGAGAGACCGAAGTAAAGTACTCTTATATCGTTTGAAACGGGTTTAATAATTTTAATTCCGGCGAACAAAATGAGCGCCCAAATAGCCAGGTAAGCCAGCACATGGGCGCCGGCTTTCAGAAAACTTTTGACAATCATGGGATCCTCCCGTATTTCCTACCTGGTTTGGAAGACTAAAAGGTACGGAACAGCCGAGTTTCCGTCAACGTCCTTAAATCCAGAGAACTTTTCCGAGTTGATCCATACCACGTAAGTTTTGTGTGGTTCGAGCTTCACATTCACAAGACAAGTTTTCTGGTCGTCCAGATATTTCGGTTCTCCGACAATCCCGGGAAACGTTTCCTTTGACATCTGCACCCAGGACCAACTGCCGTCCGTCATCTTTTTGCTAAATATTACGGTGATTTGCTTTGTTACTGTCGCATCCACGGTCGTGTCTCCGGACTGTGGAACGGTCTTGACCACAGACGGAGGCATAAATCTTACCGTGATTTCTTGGCCCAGCGCGAATCCTGCTGCCAGTAACACAACGCATGCTGACGTTATCATAATTCTTATCATGTTTTCTCCTTTCATTTTTCTTTTTGCCCTGAGTAATGCGTCAACTTGACTGTCAAAGAATCCCTAACCGCCTTTCCAAGTCGGATGCTGTGCGAAAAAGCCCTTGGAATGACAAATGTCCGTTGATCATACGATATTCAAATCCAAAACCCACAAGAAAAAAGCCGATCAGACCAATTTGAGCAATTTGAAGTCATATCACCATCCCCGCAGTCAATAGCTCGCCTCCCGCCCTTCACGGTGTTGGAGGACCTCAGCGAAAGTCCACCCTGCTTACCGAGAACCTGGAACCCCCAGTCTGTCTGGGTCGCATGAATGCATGGTTTGGACATGGAAAATTCTCCGGACTTCGAGATTTAACTCCCCAGGAGAGATTTTGTAGGGTCCTGGGTCAGGCTCTCGATATTGTTCGGCAAAATCCATAGAAGCGGCGCGCAGGCATGCCGCTGCAAACGGCCTGGATATCCGCTACGAGGTCGGACGAGGGGAGTCGATGCCGTTTCCGAACGGCTCTTTCGATCTGGTCGCCTGCTGCGACGTACTCGAGCACGTAGACAGTCCCCGAGAGGTGGTGCGGGAAGTGTCCCGCCTGCTGAAGCCGGGGGGAATGTTTTTCTACGATACCGTCAACCGGACCTGGTTCAGCAAGCCGGCCTTTATCAAGATATGGCAGGACTGGTCGTTCACCAGGTGTTGCAGGGAAAATACCCATGTGTGGGAAAAATTCATTAAGCCGGCGGAACTGATTGCAATCATGCGGGTATGCGGCCTCGTCAACAGGGAGATGAAGGGGATTGCCCCCGAGAAGAAGAACTTTCCAGCCCTGCTGCGTCATTTGCGGGCAATAAAGAGCGGCAGGATGCGCAACGAAGAAATGGCAGTCGCCCTGCGGTTATCGGAAACCGGGGATTTGCGCCTATCCTACATGGGGTATGCCGTCAGGCAAATCGCCGGCTGAGTCGCCGGCACGCATTGTAAATAAGGAGATAAATCATGCGCAAGATAGCTTTTGTCCTGCTTCTGTTCCGGCCTTCACTCGCCGCGGCGGGAGTCGTCAACGTGGAGTTCAAGTTCACCCCTTTCGTCGGGGATGCGGCAACGACTAAGACCGTTGAAACCGTGCCCGGCAAGGCGACGGTTTCGTTTACGCTTCTATAGTTGGAAAACCATCTTCTTTACTGTCAGGCCTTTCATCTGTCCCAATTTTGATTCCAGTTGGAGAATATCGGCCTCATCGCCATAAGTTTCGAGGATCAATAAGCCAACTGTGGAGCAGTGCGATTCTGAGACGTCGTGCAAACCAAGACGTGTCTTTATATTACAACCGTACTCCGTCAGGATTTTTTGTACGTCCAGGATGTTCTCCAAACGATTGGTGACCTGCACACCCAAGATAGTCCGTTCTGCCATTCGCCGCCTCCTTTCAGCCGGAATAGTGGATCAAGTTATCTGCCATGCATCCGAACCGTATTTTCGGATCGGATTCCTCCCAAAAAGCTGCCTAAACACCTTAATAGCCGGCAAAACGTTACAGTTTCTCGATCGAACATGCAAGTGATAAGTCTATGAGACCGGTTTTTGTCAATTTCAGGATGTTATGAGGGACCATATGCGCGCGAACGGGATGAGAGGGCCATGAAGGTTCACTGATGTTACTAACAAAAAGGGCGCTCAAATCTTTACTCTTTAAACCAAGGAGCATTTTGCATCAGGACCAGGTCCCTTTGGGGTGTTAAGAGGAGGCGGCTTTCATCACCCCAACCATCATTGAGGAGGAAGGAAAATGACGATAGCTGAATTGAGCGGCCAGGACGCTGAGGCTGTGTTCATTTCTCGAAAGACGGTGGACCGGTTGCGCACACGCAAAGGACAAGGCGATCTTCAATATGGCTGAGCATCACATGTGCTTTATGACCTTCCTCGTCACATCCATGAAAGCCCGCAAGGTTGGTGATATCCATCTGTCCCGAAACCAGATCATCAATATTGCCACCTCAATTCCGCCCTCGGACCAAGGCAGTATGACCAAGCTTTTTCGACGGACTTCTTCGGCTACAGCAATTTCGGGGAGAACCGTAACCCCCAAACCGGCCATTACACTCTGTTTGATAACTTCAACGCTGTTGAATTCGAACTTGTTGTACCCGACGACCTCTTCATGTTCCAAGATCTGTTCAAAAATTTTCCTGTAACTGCAATCCACCCTCGAAAGAAGGATGGTCTCCCCGGTAAGATCACGGGTATGAACACTTCTTTTTGCACTCAGAGGGTGGTCAGGGCCAGCAACGAGGACCACGGATTCAAACCCGAGGGTTTCCACCTCGAGATCCGGCGCACTGATCGATTCGGCCAGCAGGAAGGCCAGATCGGTGACCCCTTTGCGCAAATCCTTGGCAAGCCCCTCCAGAGCACACGTGATGAAATTCAGTTGAACCTTCGGAAACCTGGAGTGGAATCCCTTAAGCACGGCCGGCAGGCGGTGAACCCCAAAGGTTTCCGGAATCCTGATCGTGAGTGATCCCACCGGTTCCTTGTCCACCGTTACCGCTGAGTTAGTCTCATCGACCAGATCCAGTATCTTGTTTGTATACTGAAGCAGTAGAGTCCCGGTTTCCGTCAATTGGATCCGCTTTCCCAAACGGTCAAAAAGCTGCACGCCGAGTTCTTCTTCAAGGATCTGTATCTGAGCCGAGATGCTGGATTGCGCATAGTTAAGCCGGCCAGCCGCTTTATTGAAGCTCAACAGATTGGCTACTGTCTGGAAGGACTTGAGTTGGCGAATCTCCATTTTTGGAATCTCCTATCGATTTTTACGATTAATACATTCGAAATAATTCGTTTGACTAGATAATTATAACTCAATATTCTTATATTACGATCAAACTGGAAGGTCAATAAAAAATTGGCCGGTTGGCAACGGACAAGCCGTAAAACCATTGAAGGGAGACAGAAGATGGCCGAGATGAAGAAAGGTGAACAGGATCAGTCCCAAAAGAAAACCCTGGTGATTTTGACGACCGACAGTGTGGGGAAGGGAAACGATGACCTCGGACGCAATATCGTTAGCAACTTCATCAAGACCATGAAGGAAATGGGCGACGATCTGTGGCGTCTTGTTCTGTTAAACGGAGGAGTCAAACTGGCAATTGAAGGGGCGGAGGTTTTGCCACAGCTCCAGGCATTGGCCCATGAAGGGCTCAATATCCTGGTATGTGGGAAATGCCTGGAGACTTTCGGGCTCCTGGAGAAAAAGCGAGTCGGTGAAGTTACAAACATGTTGGATATCGTGACCTCCATGCAGGTAGCGGATAAGGTGGTTTCTCTTGCCTAATGCCTGTGGGTCGTTAAATGCCCTGTTTGAGAATGAGTGCCGTCAGTGTAGGAACGAACGGTGGGGGAGCTGATGTTACTGCCCCCCACTACAACCGCAGCCGCAGAGAGGATAAGATATGCCCGGCGCCTTGCATCTTGATAAAATCTATCATTTCATAATGGAAACTTTTGTCGCACAGGGTCATGCTCCCCATTACACTGATATCGCCAGAGCGTTTTCCTTACCTCCTGATGAAGGCAAGAAACTCCTTCATGAGTTGATGAATAACACCAAACTGCCAATCTGGCTTTATCCTGATACGGATTTGATCGCATCGTTCGCGCCGTTTCACAATCTGCCGACGCCATATCACATAACTGTTGGCGGAGAGCGAAAATGGTTTGCGCAATGAGGTTTTGAAGCCCTGGCAGTGTGCTGGGTCTTCCCGGGCAAAACGATTCAGGTGGATGCTCCGTGTCTGCATTGTGGTGAACCACTGCGTGTCATGGTGCGTGAGGGGACCATTGAGAGTCATAGCCCTGCGGAGATTCAGGGCTATGTAAGTATTCCTCTGAGGGAGTGGGCCAGGAACTGGAATTACACCTGAAGCCGAATCCATCTCTTCCGGTCGGAGGAGCATGTGAGGAACTGGTCAGGCTTTCTCCCTGGCACGGACGAAGCCATCATCCCCCTCTCAGATGTCATGGCCATCGTCAGTACACCGCGGCATTCTGCAAGATTGAACCGCAGCTATGTTTCGTCTGCCGCCGGTTACGGTCCGTTGTTTTTCGCGAATCTGAAGGAAATTACCAAGAACACTTCATTCTGGGATCCGGATCCCCGTTAACTTATGGTTTTGTTCTGCTGCCGAATGTGACGGAAGCCGAGCTAAGCCCTATATAAATCGAAATGATGCTGGAAAATTAGTGAAGGCTCTGGATCATGGAGGAACCAAATATACCGGGGAAAAGTATCCGCGCTTTTGGTTCCGGGAAAAGTGGATTGAACGTCGAGGGCAAAATCCATGAAATTGCCTGATCTGCACAAAGCATTGGGCAGTAAAAATCTATCATGTGATCACCATATGATCCTGAATGTAAGAATACTTAACAAGATTGGCAACTCATGGAAAAATGTTTCTTATGTTCGTGAAAGCAGAGGAGGGTAGACATGGAAAAGATCACGAATCAAAAAGAAGCTTTGCATTCCAAAAACTTATGCAGGTTTGTGGTCATGGTATGTGTTTTAGTGGTAATCCTCTCTGCTGTCGTTTCGCATGGATTGTTGTACAACAGAGATTATTCAAACTATAGAGAGATGTCTTGGCCATTCGGAATATCGCTGGATCATTTTGGAAAAGTATACATTACTTATCCTGTAGCTAATGTTATTAAATGCTATTCGATTGATGGCAATCATACCAGTAAATGGGGATCATATGAGTTTTATGATGGCAACATCGATAACAAATTTGGCATAACTATTGATTCGGAAGGTTATATCTACGTTATCGATGCCCCAAATTGTCGCATTCAGAAATTTGGTCAAAACGGGGAGTTCCTCACCAACTTACAGCGACATGCTGTAGATGATCGGCAAACCATCAAGCCTTGCTGGCAAAACACCTATAATACATGTGATTAAGGAATGCGTAGATTTGATTATGGATGGAGCTACACCAGAACTGGCAAGACTTCTTTGCGCTGTTACGTTATCGAGGTCAAATGTCTGGGCTGTGGGGCAATATACCCTGTTGTATCTTCTGGCTTGGCTGTTGTTCGCATTCCCTTGTGCCGTCGTTGACGCCTACCCTATTTTCTCCACGGCTCACAGCCGACAGTGCGGGCAAAATAATACGCTTCATCTGGACGCTTTTTTCACTGCGTGGTAAGTGTTCCGGAAATACTACCGGACAATGAAAACAAGCCGGGTGTGGACTACTTCGCGTTCAACCCTCCTGCCAGGCCAAGATGTTGAACCTGCTACCTGAATTCCGTGCATATATGATCTGAACATAGCAAATTTCTTGGACGTCCCAAGGATTCAAGTTGGGATTCCCGGCATTCATCTTCAAACTTGAATCCACCTGTGAGGTTTTCATCAAGGATAATGAGGTCTGGATGCCGTCAAAGTTGAGTTTCCATCTTTAGGAGGATGCAGATCGAGCGATACAAGGGTTAAAATTCTAAAATTCGGTGTCAAGGTGCGAACGAACGAATGTGGAACGTAAGATTCTAAAATCCAGCTTCGTGAGTTGGCATCAGCTCTCGTATTGCTGTTAACACACTGAACTACAAGCCAAATAGATGTATATCGATAGGATATTTACCTAATTCCTACCCCCTAAAATCCCCCTTGATTTTCACAGTGAAGAGCACGAGCAAGAAGGTTGTTATTGCAGGTATTCCGGTCACAAGTGCCTATTCACCGCAATCCGGAACCGAGCACTCTTTCTCTTTTGGGCTGTGCGTTAGCGATTACAGGTGCATCAACTTACAGATATGAAAGGAGATATGTATGAAAACTTTTGATATTAACAGAATTATATGTGTAGTAATTGCATCGTTTTCAGTTTTATTTACTTTAATGTTAATTAACCCGAATATAGCCTATTCTGCATCTATGGTTTACGTGAGCATGGGAATTAAAGGATCAAGCCAGGAGGCGCTTCACTTAAATTGGATTGAGGCATCTTCTTTTTCAATGGGTGTATCCGATAATTATAGTGGTTCAAGTGGAACGTTAAATAAGCCTACATTTCAACCAGTAACAATAACAAAACAATACGATATGGCCAGTCCAACAATAGCATATAACTGTGCTACTGCTAAATCAATAAAACAGGTAGTTATTGAAATCGATCAGTTTAATGTTGGTAAATTATATACTCCAATACACATCGAACTTGATAATGCTTTAATAAGCTCTGTTAACAGTACTCTGACCGAGGGCGCGAGCCCTTCCTTGATGGAGGTGGTAAGTCTTACGTACTCTAAGATATGCTGGATGTACACTCCCTTAAAGCAGGATGGGACCACCGATACGCCGGTCACTTCTTGTTTTGATTTGACTGCCGCCAAATAGGAGCGGATTGTCGTCTTGTCGGTCTGGTTGTGTACGGGTGTGAATGCGAAGATGCTCAACGGCGAGTCGCGCAGGGAGTTCTTTTATAAAGGGCAGGGTCCGCCTTATGGCTCTGCCTTTTTACACTCTTCAGTAAGCAGAGCCATTCGGTTTTCAAGGAACTTCCATCAGGGTGATTACCTGGCTTCCGTGCTGGAGGAAGAACAGCCGGCACATCGGGGAGACGGACTCCCGATGTGGACCTTCGGAAGGAAGTAAACGGGATGTGCCACAAGGTGTGGAGTGGCAGTGGAGCAAGAAGGAGAACCAGAGGCGCACAGCGTTAGCTACCTTGTGATGGCTGAGTCCTACCAGGGTTCTCTTTCCTATTGGGAGGCCCAAACTTCAATTTCTCCGTCATCATCAGAAATCATCAGTGCGGGTTCTATCGCCCCACGCTTCGGACGGGGTAGAGGCCGTGAAGTTGCTCCGACGCAGACGAAACTAAACCGGAGTGATCGCAAAACCGGAGGATTCCGCATCCTCAAATCAAAACCTCAAAATACCCTCTTCATTTTCATCCATTGTCTTCCCGTCTTCAAAAGGGTCGCATGGTCGGGATTCTTGGATTAGGTAACTTCGTCCGTAACAACAGAACTCCTTGAAAATCCCATCGCTCGCAGCCGTTACTCCATCGTAGTGTTTGCATCCTTCCCGGCAGATGAATGGATCGTATCGTTTTCGGGAAAGTGTTTTGGAGCGGAAAGAATCTCATCCCCAAGCCTGAGCAACTCTGGGCTCCACAATAAACGGGACCTCTGGAATGATCTTCTCAAAAACTCTTTCCATGCATTCCTTCACCAAATCATCTGTACATGGTCCTCTATGCCATCTCTGGCCTCGGCAATTATCTCATCGGGGGGTGGTGTATGGACAATACGTGCATCCGTTCCCTCCAGCCTATCAGAAATGAGTTACAGAGCGAATTTAAATCCATCTGCCTGATTGGTCTGAACTGGAAGGCTGAATAGAGAGCTGATCTTCCGAGAGATGGTCTATGGATTTCGATCCACCTTTTCCTATTCCCCATATCGCCAAAAGATGAGATATTGGTTGCCAAAATTAGGCGCATAATAGTCCAATTTTATGTTCTGCCAAGCCCATTGCCACTTTGTATGGCTTTTTCGCCTCGTGATCCAGGTGGTTGGGTTGTCGTTTTGGTGGACGGGAAGCGATGGAACTTCCGGAGAAGCGAGCAGGCGCTTGTGAGCATAATCTCTTGACATCGCAACAGAAAAGTTATGCTTTTGCGAAATTAAGTGTTTGTCGTGCTATTTCAACTGCGCCCATACTTCTGATCAAAGGAGCTTCATAATGCAGACGCCGGATCGGAGGGGTTCAGTAAGAATTCCGTTCAGTTCTGAGACTATCTTGAGAAATCAGGATATGCAGTTTTGGGGCAGTATCGATAATCTTAGCACCGGAGGCGCATTCATCACGATCCCTGGAAAAATCGAATTGGGAGCTGTGTTGGAAATTGAGATATTTCTTGCCGAACCGGCCTCCCGGATCAGCGTCGTTTTGAACGCCAGGGTTGTTAGGCACACATGCGTTGGCATGGCAGTACAGTTTACCGGAATGTCTCCGGATGTGTTCAAACAAATTAGGCTTGCAGTGGCCGCCAGTTCGGGAGAAAAGAAAAAAGCAGCCGAGGAATTCCTAAAATTCATGTTGGGATAGATCAAATTTCATTAGGAGAATTGGCGTTGCGTATTTGAACCCAACTTCTCTCGATTTTCGTTGCCATCCTAAACGACCTGCACAGGACAGTCTGCCTTTTCTATAAGCTCATCTACAGGAGACCCGAAAAGTATTTTTACCCATTGAGGTCTTCGAGACCGGGTTGTGACCAAAGAGGATGGTTTCGCTCGCTTGACTACATCAAGACATACTGTGGTAAATTGGCCAACTTGGATGGCTGATTCTATTTGAATGCCCTCCATCCTTGCTTTTAAGGCAATATCTTCGACCTGCGCTAGTCCATCTTTCTCATACTGCTTGAGTAAATCAGCCTCGCATCTGTCTTGCATTTCGGGGGAAATCTCACATCCAACAAGATATCTGGCCAAATTGATGTCGATTACGTAAACGATGTACAGCTTTTTTATATCTCTTGCCATTTGGATCGCGGTGTCGACTGCTGGACCGGATCTTCTGAACGTTGACAGAGCCAGCATGACACAGCCTTCCATTTCGGTTCCAACCTCTTTGGATTGGGATAGCCATCTGACTTTCTCTGGCAGGACAGAGCGAACTAAATTGAGATCAACTGAGAGACAGAGGACGAATAACATGAGGAGAGAGAACAATCCAGCCAGTCCGAACAGTCTTGCCTGGTGGTCAAAGAGTTCATTCTGTCCCTTAATGCTCACCGTAGATTGAAGTTGCTGCAAATGGAAAAATTCCTCCATCTTAACATCCATTTGTTCCAGCAATGGCTTTATTTCATCGACGACAAACCGGGTCGCCTCTCCCCGTTGTTCGTTCTTGATAAGATCGATGACTTCTACCAATGTCGGCAAGGCCTTTTGAAGATCAGCCTGAAGGTTCTGTACCAGCTCAATCTCTTTATCCGTCAGGCCCGTGATTTCGGACAAATCCCTGAGTTTTTCCTGCAGAATGGTTTTATTGGATAACACAACTTCTCGGTAGTCCCAATAAGGAGATGAATTTTCCTCGAGCAGACGGCCAAGCAACTCCCGATGCAGAACGATCATAGCATGATCCGCCTCCGCAATCAGACGCATCGGCACTATATCGGAGTTGTATGTCTCATTCAGGGCTGCTCTCATTTCGTTAATACCTTCTATCCCTTGCCACGTCACGATGATGAGAGCAAAAAGGGATAAGCCGAAAAGCAGGATTGCCTTTTTCCCGGTTGGGGTATGCATGGCAGGTCTCATTTCATAAGTCTAATTTGCGCTGGGTTGATGGGGGAAAGATTTTGAAATGATACAGCCTATCATCCATTCTCACTCCCGGTTAGACATCACGAACACGCTTCATCCTGCAAATTCACCTCCTTGAAAACTATATAATTCCGAATGGAACATGCCAAAGTAAAGCCTTAAAGAATCCATAGGCCAGTCAGAAAAAAGCAAGTAAAGCCGTATTGCTATGAATTTCGAGTCTAAATCAGTATTGGCAAGATACCACGGACTGGTTGATGACCAAAGGGAAAAATTATCGCATAAGCCCCGATTGAAGCGGTCACATTCTTCAACCAACGCCATTTCTTTCTACTTCTCCGCCCATGTTTCCCTAATTGTGACATCCACCTCAACCGGAACTTTCGAGAGACAAGTTCTCCCGGCCTGAATCATGGTCTCTCGTAAAATCGTCGCCACTCGATCCGCCATCTTCTCGGGAACTTCGAGAATGATTTCGTCGTGAACCATTCCGATAATCCGAGCTCCGGCCACGCGTGCGACGGGTATGGCGACGCCGGTCAGTTCCTCGCCCAACAACAACCACCCAACGAGCGACGGAACAATCAGCAACGCCACGCCAGTCGCGGCTTCGCCTACAGCGGCAAGAAAGGGCACCATCTTCATCGTGCCGGTACCCCCCGGTCTTTCGCGCGGGCAACCGCGTCGGCAGTGGCCGGAAGTTGTTTGCGCTCGAATTCTGCCAACTGCTCCAGACCGGGGTCAAAGCTCGCAGAGCAAGGCGAACGGTTTCAATCGCCCAAAACCTCCCGCACTTTTTCAGCCATCGCCTTGGTGGAAAAAGGTTTCTGGATGAAGTTGACTCCCGCGTCCAGCACACCCTGGCGAGCGATGACATCGGCAGTGTAGCCGGACATGAACAGAGACTTGAGGTGCGGGCACAGCGGCAAGAGTTCTAAAGCCAGGTCCCGGCCGTTCATCTCGGGCATGACCACGTCGGTTATGAGTAAGTGGATATCACCGGTGTTTTCCTCAGCCAGACGCATGGCCTCTCCCGGTGTGGAGGCGGTCAACACGTTGTAACCCATGCGTTGGAGCATTGTCTTAGTCATTTGCAGAATCGCCGGTTCGTCTTCCACCACCAGCACCGTTTCCCCGCGGCCTTTGGATATCTTCAGCGCCTTGGGCATAAGCTCTTCGCTGGTTTGACCCGCGTGCCGGGGCAGGTAGATCTTGAAGGTCGTTCCCTGGCCCGGCTCGCTGTATACGTCGATAAAACCGTTGTTCTGCTTTACGATGCCGTAGACCGTGGCCAATCCCAAACCGGTGCCCTTGCCGACTTCCTTGGTGGTGAAAAAGGGCTCGAAGATTCTATTTCGCGTTTCCTCGTCCATGCCGATGCCATCGTCGCTTAAGGTCAACACAACATAGTCGCCGGAGACAAACCATGTGTTTGCCCGGCGGTAGGTCTCATCGAAAATGGCGTTTTCCGTTCTTATGGTAAGCTTGCCCACACCTTCGATGGCATCGCGGGCATTAACGCTCAGGTTTGCCAGGATCTGGTCAATCTGTGACGGATCAATTTTGACCGGCCAAAGGTTCTCGTCCGGCAGCCAAGCCAATTCGATGTTTTCTCCTATCAGACGTTTAAGCATATTGAGCATGCCTTCCACGGTCTCGTTCAAATTGAGTACCTTGGGAGAAGCAGTCTGTTTGCGGGCAAAGGCCAGCAGTTGCCGGGTCAGGTCGGCAGAGCGCTTTGCGGCTCTATGAATTTCCTGAAGGTCCACGTAAAGAGGCTGGGAGGAATCGACCTCAGCCATGGCCATCTCCGAATGGCCAAGAATCACACCCAGCATGTTATTGAAATCGTGGGCCACTCCACCTGCCAGTCGCCCCACGGACTCCATTTTTTGGGCCTGCCGGAACTGTTCCGAAAGGTGCAGATGCTCCGTGATGTCCCGCTTGACGGCCACGTAGTTTAGGATCCGCCCCGCAGCGTCGCGAACGGGCGAAATCGTCGACTCCTCGGTGTATAGAGTTCCGTCCTTGCGCTTGTTGACCATACGGTCTTGCCAGGTTCTGCCGTTCGAGATGGTATCCCAAAGATTGTGGTAAAATAGTTCATCGTGCTTGCCACTCTTAAGGATACGCGGATTCCGGCCGAGGGCCTCCTCACGAGTGTAGCCCGTCATTTGCTCGAAAGCCGGGTTGACGAACTGTATGGTCCCTTGCGGATTGGTTATGACAACGGCTTCTCCGGACTGTTCAATGGCCGACATTAATCGCTCGCGTTCGGTCTCGGCCTGCTTGCGCTCGGTGATGTCCTCGGTGATGCCTGCTACGCGGTAGATTTCCCCCGTTGCATTGCGGACGGGAAAACCACGGTCGAGCACCCAGCGAATGCTCTCATCAGAATGAATGATCCGATATTCAACTGCGTAACCCTGGGGATTTCCGGGCAGAACTGCCTCGCTCACTCTTTGGCGATCATCCGGATGGATCGATTCAGCCCAGGACCCTGGTTCGGCATACAAGCTTTTGCAGGTTCGCCCCCATATCTTTTCGTAGGCAGGACTGACGTAAATCACTCTGTTCAGATCGACATCGGCAATCCAGAAGACTTCACGGATGTTTTCAGCGATCTGGCGGTATCTTTCCTCGCTCTCCCGAAGCGCCTCCTCCGCCTCCTTGCGCCGAGACTCTCTGTCCAGGTTGTCGAGGGCAAATCCGATGTCGCCGGCAACCTTTTCGAGCAGCTTGACGTCTTCGTGACCAAAACGGTCAACCTCATTGGAATAAATTGTCAAGGCGCCCCACACCTGTCCTGCCCTTTCAATAGGGAATGCCGCCGAAGATGCGATGCCGAACGGCGCTGCTCGATCTCGCCAAGGAAGGGTCTGCGGGTCATTCAAAAAGTCATTATACACAACGGGGTGACGTTCGCGAATGCATGTGCCGGTTGGCCCCCGTCCCTCGGGGCGATTGTCGGTATAAACCGTTATGCCCCGCACATATTCGCCGATTCTGCCCCAGAAGGCCGTCGGCAAGACGGCATCGTTAGTGAGATCCACGTGACCGATCCAGGCCTGCAGAAAACCTCCACACTCTACGACCTCTCGACAAGCTTGCTCCAAGAACGTTTCGGGTGATGTTGCCCGCACCACTGCCTGGCTTACACGGCTGAGTAATGAATAAAGCCGGTTTAGGAGTTTGATCTCTCTGGTTTGTCTGGCACGCTCGGTGATGTCGGTATGGGTGCCGACCATCCTGATAGCCCGTCCATTTTCGTCGCGACCAGCCGCTTTCCCCCGTCCGAGAATCCAGCGCCACTGACCGTTCTTGGCCTGCATACGGAACTCAACCTCGAAGTCATCGCGGCGATTCTCGATGCAGTCCATATTTGCATCGAGGGCGGCTCCTTTGTCCTCGGGGTGGATACGCTCCGCCCAGGTACTGGGGTCCGCCGGGACTTCGCCGGGCGTATAACCAAGCATGGCCAGATAGCCGGGACTGTAGTAGACTTGGTCGGTGCGCAGATTCCAGTCCCAGATTCCGTCCTTTGCGGCTTCCATGGCCAGGGAAAAACGCTGCTCGCTTTCCCGGAGCTTTTCCTCCGCTTGCTTGCGCTCGGTGATAATCTGGAAATAGACCGAGATGCCGTTTTCCTGTGGATAGACCCTCACCTCGTACCAATGGCGATAGGGATCGACGTCAAAATAGGTCTCGAAGGCCACCGAGACTTTATCGGCAGCGGCGTGATGATACTTCTCATCGAAGATTGATCCCTTGGCCTCCGGGAATGCATCAAAGAGATACTTTCCCATGACTTCCGAGGCCTTCCGGTTCAGCATTCGTTCCGCTGCGGCGTTGAAATAGGTTACCACGAGATTGTCATCCATGGAGAAAAAGGCGTCGCTGATGCTTTCCAGCGTCTCCTCAAGCCTTTTCGTTGCCTTCAGCAACGTCGCCTCGCTCATCTGCAGCGCTACGTGATCTTTCCAAACCCCGCTGAACATCCGGGTCATGAGGACGACACCAAGAAAGAAAAACAGTGAGACGACCAGCGTAAGTATCTCGCCAGCAGCAAGTGCTCCGCCTGTTTCCATGACCTGCCCAAGTATGGCGGCTCGGCGCGCTACGATCAGAAGCAATGAAAGGGCGATCAGCAGCCACGGTAGCTTGCGCGGGGCGTGCCGCACCTGCAACAAGGCGATAAAAGCTGCTACGGCCTGTAGAAGGATGCCCATGATGTAAATGGTCGTGTTCAAGTTCCTCTCCTTGCCGGTTCGGCTTGGCAGGCGATTATAAGAGCCTCGTTGCCTACCTGATCAACCGGCTCCAGCATTCATCCGCCAACTCGGTTAAGAGTTGCTCTTGGGATTTGTCTGCATCCGTCATATCCGACTCCTTGAAGCATCGATGAACAGGTTCGCCGGCACATGGAATAAAAAGTATACTCTTTGGCGGCGCCACAATGGAAAAGCGAGCGAGTGAAGAAATCAGCAGGCAGATTTGAATGGCAGGGTCAAGATCAACCCGGATTATTAGGCGCAATTCCTAAATCTACCACATGCGTGGGCTTCGACAACCGATTTTTATAACGTACGGGAAGGGAGATTTGCTGTGGCTTTCGACTGAACGTAATAAATCTTTTAAATAGCCGCCTGTAAAGGCTCTGCGAAAAGGCAACCGAACTTCGCAGAAGTTCAGCCTGCGGCGATTCGGTGCACAAATGATTCGGAACCGGAAAGAATTTCGGCGCCACAATTCTCAATGGGAAAGGAGAGATATTCTTCTCTTTAAATAAGGAGCAATTCCGTGCTCCATTGAGACTGCTTCCCGCGCCAATATCCTTCAGGCAAATTTAGGGACATGAATTCTTGCTGCCGGGGAGAGGTTTCTGAGCGGCAATATTTGAGGCTAAAGTTAAGCTTGCAAGCTTTCCGTATTTTGAGGCGCCGTCGGGATAAGAAAGTGAAAAGAAGCGCCCTTTCCTTCGCCTCCGCTTTCTGCCCAGATCTTCCCTCCATGCAGTTCCACCAGGTTTCTGGTGAGAGAGAGTCCGAGTCCGGTACCCTGATAATTACGGCTCAGGGAGTTGTCTGCCTGTTCGAACTGATTGAAGATACGCTCCAGATCTTCTTTCTTGATACCGATACCGCTATCCTTGACGGAGACACGCACAAACCCATCGCTTAATTCGGCCTTAAGGCCCACTTCTCCACCGTCCGGAGTGAACTTGATGGCATTGGCGAGCAGATTGTAGAGGATTTGCTTGAGCTTGCGCTCGTCGGCGGTGATGCTCTCAGGGACTGCCTCCACTTGGGCTGAAAGCCTTATGTCATGTTTCAGGGCCTTTTCTTTGAGAATCACGAGAGAGCGAGAGAGGAGATCGCGAAGGGCCACTTCGGAGAGTTCCAGTTCGAGCTTTCCGGCTTCCACTTTGGTGAGGTCCAGGATATCGTTTATCAGCGAGAGAAGATGGTTGGCGCTCTGGATCACATCTCCCAGAAATTCTTCCTGCTGTGGCGTAATGTCGCCGCACTGTTTATCCAGGATTAATTCGGTAAAACCCAGGATCACGTTGAGGGGCGTGCGCAGTTCATGACTCATATTCGCGAGGAAGTCGCTTTTGGCCACATTGGCGGCCCTGGCTTGATTCGCCATCTCATTTGCTTGCGCGATGGCATCTTTGAGCTGACGGTTCGAAGCCTCAAGGTCTGCGTCGCTCATCATCTTAAGCTTGCTCACGCGCCAATACCGGCAAATCTGCCTCGCGGTTATTATGGTGGTGACGGCGATCAACAGGTCTATCAGCGCCATGTCCCGTACTTCATTCAGCCACGGATTCAGATAGTCCTGGTCGGCCACACCGGCGATAACCCACAGGGGAAATTCTCCGACCATGTGAATTGAGTAAGTCTTTTTGACGTTGTCGGTTGGGGCGGTGGCGCCATAAATCGCGGACTTCGTATTCGCTTCCAGAAGATTCTTTAGCTCGGAAGAAGGCTTACTGACGCCGATTGCGCTTTGCTCGCCAACCATTTCGGGATAGCGCGCCAACGTCGTCCTCTTGTTCCACAGGCTTACAACACCGTGGGGCCCGAGGTCGAGAGTTGAAAATCTCCGGGAGATTCCGGAGAGTGGGAAAGATGCATGGACCTCGCCGCAGAACGATCCATCAGGTAAGGAGAGCCTGCGTGACAGGATCAACACCCATTCGTTGGAAACGCGGCCCAGGATCGGCTCCCCGATCACCAAACCCGCATTGGGGTCATCGTGCACACGCTTGAAGTGCTCACGGTCGAACACATTCACATTCTGGGAGGCGACCTCACCTGTGGCGTAGGATATGTTTCCCGCTGAATCAGCGACGCGAAGTCCGAGAATAGTGGGAATGCGCGAAGCTTGCGTCTGGAGGAAGGAGGCAAACTGAGTGTTGCCCGGGTGGACGACGGACGGCGTCTTCGCCACCTCGTCCGCCACGGTCTGTAAGGTGAGGTCGACCTCCCTGATCTGGGAAAACACGTACTGCTCCAGTACCTTGGAAATGTTCTCGACGCTCGTCTCGGCGCTATGTTCGTACTGTGCTCTGCTTTGCCACAGCGCCCAGCCAAGGGCGCCGACAATTGTCAGGTTCAGGACGAGGGTCCCGGCTACCAGCAACAGCACAATCCTCCGATGTGCCGCCTGGAAACTCTTATCATCTCGTGGTCCGAGCTCACTAGCAACAACGCCCATTTTTGACTCTTTCCGTTGGTCTCATCCTTGACATTCCTGTCAATTTACGAAAAATTCTCCCTTGATATTCATTGCAACAATAATAACGAGATTAATAACGAGATCGGCAGAAGGGTGTATAGACTTAATGAGTCTTTCCTGCGGGAAATGAAAATTGTCCCGGCGGCAGGAGATCGTCCCGTCGAGCCGGGGCATGTCTTCTTCGGAAGATTGACTGAAAATCTTTTCAAATGCAGCGGATCGAGTTTGATAAATGGGTTACGGTCAAGAGAACCGGATTTTTGGCTTTCTCGTCGGTCTCTGCTGCTGTACGTAACAAATCGTCCAAAGTGCCTCCAGCATTGGTTCTGCGAGAGTCCACATTCTTTTGCCGGAACGTGTTGGCCGAGCCGATACTCGCCGAATGAAGATAAGGAATAATGGCAAAAAGCGGAAAACAGGGACACTCCGAGAATTTCTCAACAGCGAAAGATGAACGCCCTGAAAAAGTTTTCTTAATAAAGTTTGCCTGTCAACCGATAATCTAAATGGACTAAGAACCAAAAAGAGCCACTATAAGTCAGCCTGACGGGGAAGGCCGGCACTTGCCTGAAGACAACCCCGAATAAAAACAGACAAGGAATTCATGATGAAGCTCGCAAGAATCTCGCTCTCCGGGAAGATCGTCTCTCTGGTGTTGTTCGTGGTCGCTGCTGTCGGCGGTTCCACCTTTGGCGCCGCATACTACTACTCTTCAAAATCATTTGACGAACAGGCGGAGGAGAGAATCGACCTGAGCGCCGCCGGAGTCCAGGGAGTACTGGATGATATGAAGGAAAATTTAAAGGCGCACGCGATCTCTTTTGCCAATCGCCAGGACATTATCGAGGCAATCAAAGATAAAAACATGGCGCGGCTGCGACAGCTCGCCGGGGAAGTGCTGACCAGCAACCACCTGGATGTTCTGACAATCGCCGATGCGCGTGGGAATGTCTTAGCCCGTGGGCATTCGGACAAGATCGGGGACAGCGTGTTAAACCAGACTAACATAAAAAAGGCGCTGGCAGGTGAGGCTTCCGTGGGCATTGAAGAAGGTACCGAAGTAAAATTTTCCCTGCGGGCAGGGGCGCCGGTCAAAGTCGATGGTTCTATCGTAGGAACCATTACTCCGGGGATAGATCTTACGGCAACCAATGCCTTTGTTGACGGCATGAAGAAGCGCTTCAACGTGGAGTGCACCGTGTTTCATGACGACACGCGGGTTTCGACGACCCTGGAAAAAGATGGGAAGCGCCTCTCCGGCACTAAGATGGACAATCCGCGGGTCATCGATACGGTGCTTGGAAAGGGTCAAAAGTTCCTCAATATTAATACGATTCAGGGCAAGACCTACAACACGGTTTATTGGCCCATAATCGGAGCTGAAGGCAAGATTTCGGGAATGCTTTTTCTCGGAAGTGACCGGAGCATTATCGAAAGAGCGTGCCGGAAAGTCATATCGGCCGTGCTGGAATGGATCCTCATCGTTGGAGCCTGCATGTGCGCGGTGGGCTACTTCCTTGCCGGGTCTTTCGTCAGGCCGATGCTGAAACGGATAAATCTGCTCAACGAGAGTGCCGCTGAAGTATCGGCCGCAACTGTTGAGGTATTAACGTCGAGTCGGCAGCTTGCCGAGGGTGCGTCTGAGCAGGCTGCATCCGTAGAGGAAACGTCGGCCTCACTCGATGAGATGTACTCCATGACCAGGCAGAACGCGGAGAATGCAAACCTGGCGAATGGGTTGATGAAAGAAACAAGAGAGACGGTCTCGACCGCCGGCAGGACAATGGGCGAACTCACTGCGTCCATGGGAGAGATTTCAAAGGCCAGCGAGGAGACTTCGAGGATTGTAAAGACGATTGACGAAATTGCTTTCAAGACAAACCTGCTTGCGCTCAATGCAGCCGTTGAGGCTGCGCGTGCCGGAGAAGCGGGGGCGGGGTTCGCAGTGGTTGCGGATGAGGTCAGGAATCTCGCCATGAGATCTGCCGAAGCGGCAAGAAATACTGCCGACCTCATTGAAGGAACGGTCAGGAAAATCAAGGAAGGTTGCGGGCTGGTTGAGAAGACCGACGAGGAATTTCGCAAGGTGAGCGTCAGTGTGGAGAAATCGAGCGGTCTGGTGGATGAAATCTCAGCGGCCTCGAAGGAGCAGACCGAGGGAATCAAACAGATACATAGAGCAGTGGACCAAATTGATAAGGTGATCCAACAAAATTCCTCAAACGCAGAGCAATCGGCTTCGACTTCAGGGCAAATGAACAACCGGGCGGAAGAAATGAAGGAACTGGTGAACGGACTGGTGTCGCTTGTCGGAGGTTCGCGCGGTAAAACTGCTCTTAGCGAATCGAGTCCAGTCAAATCGAAAGGGTAGCCGGAAATTGGCCGGGAATATTTATGCAGGGCCTTAAGGAAGAATTATCCAATGATATTAATATATTAATTCTTATCAAAATGGACCGGCCAGGCTCTCCTCTATTTGAAATTAATAGAGATTAAGCAGTTTTATTGACGTCCTTTCGTGCATGAATGTATAGAAGACTCCCATCCTTGATCTTATAAATCACCTCCTGCGCCGCTTCCCTGGGCAGCGCGGGGCAACCCTGGCTCCAGCCAAGTCTCCAGTGGTTGATGACTATCGATTCCGGGTTCGAATACCAGGCGCCGTGCATCACGATTTTGCGGATCAGGGCGTTGTCGTTTACGCCTTTCTCAAGGCCGTGTAGTTCAAGGGTCGGGCCGAGTCTCCCATAGTAAACGTTGCCGGTCTTGAAAAAACCCTTTGAACTTTGTAAGGACCCGGGCGAGTTGGAAAATCGGGTCGCGTATGCCCAGCCGGAGTTCTTGGCATGAGAGACAAAATATTGTTGGACCGCACCCGTTTCTCTGTCGATCAGGAACAGGCGCTTTTTGAACGAAGGCTTGGTGTAGTCGATGATGGTGATGTACCTTCGGTTGCTGAACTCGGTGCTATGGAGGTCCAGATATCGGAGGGCGATTCTGTAAGCCTCGCCGGCCAATATCCTGCCGGCCGCCGGTTGAGGAGCGGGAGGCGGCTGAATGCGCTTGAAAGCTGCCTGCCGGCAACGGTCCTGGCCCGGTTCAAGCCAAGGCGCGTGGGAACACTGAACCAGGACGAGGAATTCAGCGACAACCAGGGTAAAAATAAGGGATCTGAGACCTCTACTCATTATATCTTTTAACAAAGACCGAGGTGTCGAAAAAGACCCTCATGAGGGAGACTTCGCGCGGTCATCCAGAATTTCTCGATTGAGAGAAAGACCCGGGATTCTCAGGGACGGGACATCACGCTTCCATGAATCCTTCCGGTTTGCCAAGGGCTGGATTTCGGCAATCGGTTTCCCGTTGGGGTAAACCCGAACCACATCGCCTTTTTCCACTGCATCGAAATAATGCTTAATTCGTTTTCGCAGTTCTACTATGTTGGTTTCCTGCAAAGCATTCATCCTCCCACCAAGGAATTCAAATCTTGGAATATATTGTACGCAGTTATGTACATTTATCAACGGAATTTCACAGTTGGAACAGCCTATGCCCGGGACCTCGATCCATCTCTCCCGCCGACAGGAATCGTCACTTGACAATATCCTCCCGTTCTGCTTGAAAACAACCAAGGGCGCAACCTGAGCAGATTGGCTGCCGGGACGATGCAGTAGCGGTATTGATCGTTGTTGGGCGAAAACCGGGAGAAGTCATGGAAACCTGGCATTTTCTGCAAAATAACTGGAACGAACTGCTGGGTCTTGCAATCCGCCACGCATACTTTGTATCGGTTTCCCTGGTCATAGCCATCTGCACGGGCGTGCCGATCGGAATATGGATTACTTTCCATCGGAAGGCTGCCGATATTGTCCTCTATCTTGCCGGGATAATGATGACAGTGCCCTCTATTGCCCTTTTTGGAATCATGATTCCCATCCTGGGCGTTTTTGGAAAAGGCATCGGCTTTGTTCCGGCGGTGGTCGCTCTTGTCCTGTATTCCCAGCTTCCGATCATACGCAATACCTACGCCGCGATAAAAAGTGTGGACCCGAACATCATTGACGCCGGCATCGGCATGGGTATGACACGCGCGCAGGTGCTCTTCGGAGTGCAGTTGCCGATGGCTTTGAGCGTAATCTTTGCCGGCGTCCGCGTCGCAGTCGTAATGAGCATCGGTATTGGCGCGATTGCCGCTTACATAGGAGCAGGCGGCCTTGGGCATTATATCTTTATGGGAATATCACAGAGTTACGGGGCCATGACCAATGCGGGAGCCCTGGGAGTCGCGGCCATGGCCGTTTGCGCCGATTTCATTTTCGGACGGATAGAAAATCTGTTGGTGAGCAAGGGATTGAAGGTTGGAAATGATTGAACTCGAAAGAGTTACTAAAATCTATCCCGGAAATGAAAAACCGGCCGTAGACGCGATAAGCCTGAATATCACCGAGGGAGAGATTTGCGTTTTTATCGGCCCTTCGGGGTGCGGCAAAACGACCCTCATGCGCATGATCAACAGGTTGATCCCGATCACTTCCGGCGCCATCCGGGTGGGCGGAAAGAACGTCATGGACCTGGAGCCGATCCAGTTGCGCAGAAAAATCGGCTATGTGATCCAGCAGATCGGCCTTTTTCCCCATATGACCGTATACGAAAATATTGCGGTCGTGCCGAAGCTCCTCAAATGGAAGAAGCAGCAGACAAGCGACCGCGTCGATGAGCTTCTCACCCTTGTCGGGCTCGATCCGGAAAACTTTCGCGCCCGCTATCCGCGTGAGCTCAGCGGAGGGCAGGCGCAGCGCGTGGGAGTTGCCAGGGCGATGGCCGCAGACCCACCGGTTATGCTGATGGACGAACCGTTCGGGGCCATCGATCCCATCACGCGCGAGCTTCTCCAGGATGAGTTCATAAAGATACAGAGCAAGCTCAGGAAGACGGTCATCTTCGTCACCCACGATATTCACGAGGCAATCAAGCTGGGACAGAAGATCGCCTTGCTGCGGGAAGGGAGTCTCGTGCAGTGCGGATCTCCGGTTGAGCTTCTTTCCAAACCGAAGAACGATTTCGTTCAGAGCTTTGTGGGGACAGACCGCGCGCTGAAACGACTCGACCTCCTCAAGGTTCGGGATGCCATGATTCATGATCCTGTTCACTGCCTCAGCAACGACCGGAGTGAATGGGTCATGGACTACATGATCAAAAACGATCTCCAGTACCTGCTGGTTGCGGATGCATCGAAGAAGCTCAAAGGATATGTCAACCTTCGCGACCTCAGGGGGCATCCCGGAGAGGTGGAAGAAGTCGTCCGGCCCATGACCCTGACCGTAAATCCGGATCAGAACCTGAAGGACGCCTTGAGCAAGATGATCAGCTTCGATCTGGGCATCGTCGTGGCCGTCGAACAGGACGGGACGCTCAGTGGCCTGCTCAATACGGGTACCCTGGTCTCCGTTGTGGGGGAGACCTATGACGATCTGGGAGGCCATTGGGGGAAAGTGACCACTCAGGGGAGAATTCTCTGATGCGAAAAAGCGGGAACGGCAGCCGTTCCTTGTTGTTTATTGGTCTTCTTGCTGCATTCCTGGCCGGAGTCTTTGCGGAAAGACGGGGGCTTTTGGAGTTCGTCGGGAATCACCCCGGAGATGTCTGGCGGCTCACTCTCCAGCACCTCTATCTCGTATCCGTTGCCGGCAGTATCGTAATCGCGCTCGGAGTTCCTGCCGGTATTCTTCTTTCCCGTGGGTTTGTCAAAAAATACAGGGAGTTGCTTCTCAATATCCTCGGGATCTGCCAGACGGTGCCCTCGCTTGCCGTGATTGCCATAATGATGACCTATCTCGGGATCGGGCAAAAGACGGCCATTTTCGCCCTTATCGTCTATGGCTTGCTGCCGATCGTCCGCAATACCGTGGCCGGTTTATCCGGTATCGACCCCGTGATTCTCGATGCAGGAAAAGGGATGGGCATGAGGCCCCTGCAACTGCTCTTCAGAGTGGAGCTTCCCAACGCCTCGTATATAATTCTGACCGGCATCAGGACCTCGATCGTCATCATGGTGGGAACCGCCGCGCTGAGTTTCCTGATCGGCGGCGGAGGACTGGGAGATCTCATTTTCACCGGCATATCGATGGTGGATCCGGGTTACATGCTCGCCGGCGCCGTTCCGACCGCCGCAATGGCTGTGGCGCTGAACTGGATTTTCGGAAAAGTGGAAAACCGGGTTATTAGTCCGGGTCTCATTCATGACTGACTCTACAGAAAAGAGGGGTTCGAGAAATGAGCACAAAAGCTGTTTTGGCAATCGTGTTGCTGTTGCTCTGCGTGTTTGGCTCCTGTACAGTCTGCGCGGCTGCCGACGCGACGGCGAAAAAGACCATTTCCGTGGGTTCCAAGCAGTTTACCGAGCAGCGTATTCTCGGGCAGATTCTTCTCCTGCTTCTTGAAAAAAACGGCTTCGACGTGAAAGATCAGACGGGGCTTGGCGGGACGGCCGTCGTCCGGGAGGCGCTCATCAGCAGCCAGATAGATATCTATGTCGAATACACGGGGACCGCGCTGATAACCTTCCTCAAGCACAAGGACCCGATCACGGACCCCGTGAAATGCTATGACACGGTCAAACAGGAAGATGAAAAGAACGGGCTCGTCTGGTTGCCTTACATGCCGTTCAACAATACCTATTGCCTTATGATGCGCAAGGAAAAAGCCCGGGAGTTGAATGTCGGGACCCTCTCCGATCTCGGAAAATATGTGGGAGCCCACCCCGACGATATCAAGTTCGGCCTCAATGCGGAGTTTTATGCCCGGCCGGATGGTTATCGTCCTTTGCAGCAGGCCTACGACTTCCGTTTCCCGGAAGGTAAGATCGTTAAGATGGACCCCGGCCTTCTCTATACCGCTCTCAAGGACGGACAAGTGGATGTTGCGATGGGATTCGCAACAGACGGTCGAATCCAGGGTTTTGGGCTCGTCGTGTTGCAGGACGATAAGACATTTTTCCCAACCTACAATGCTTCTCCCGTTGTAAAGAAGGAAACCCTTGTGAAATACCCGGAATTGGAAAAGATATTCTCCGGGCTGACCACAAAGCTCGATTCGGCCGCAATGACCGACTTGAACTACCGCGTGGATATCGAGCACAAAAATCCGCGCGAGGTTGCAAAAGAATGGCTGCAGAGCGCCGGGCTGCTCTGATGGCCGGGTGCCTGGTCTGCAATACTCTTTAAGAATCACGAGCCTTATTATGCGATTTGTCCAGGAATTCGTTACCGGGCTGAAATGGCGCGACCTGCCCCCTGAAGTGAAGCATCAGGCAAAACGGTGCCTGCTCGACGCGCTGGGGGCCTTGATCGCCGGGACGCGGGCCCCTGTCAGCGTTCTCATGACCGACTTTGTTAGGGAGCAGTTGCCGGGAGATCGGGCGACTATCCTTGTGAACGGCAAACGGGCCTCAGCGGTTGGGGCGGCCCTCGCTAACGGATTTTCCGGCAACGCCCTCGATATCGATGACGGCTACCGCATGGTCAAGGGGCACCCCGGCGCCTGCGTTCTGCCCGTAGTGCTGGCGGCCTCTGAAATAGCGCCGGTATGTTCGGGCGCGGATTTTCTGACGGCCCTGGTTGTGGGCTATGAGATCGGTATCCGTGCCGGCTTGATCCGTCATGCCGGCTGCCAAACCTATCACGCCTCGGGCAGTTGGGGGGCAGTGGCGGGCGCGGCCGTCCTCGGCAGGATGCTTGGGCTCGATCCGGCTACGATTACTCAGGCGATGGGAGCGGCGGAATACCATGCTCCCATCGCTCCGATGATGAAAGGGATTGCCGTTCCGTGCATGGGCAAGGACGGAATCGGTTGGGGCTGCATGGTGGGGATGTCGTCTGTTTTCATGGCGCAAAAGGGCTTCACGGGAATCAAGCCGCTATTGGAAGAAAGCCCCCGGCCGGAATGGATCGACGGGCTGGGGACCCGATATGAAATTCTAAATCTCTACTTCAAGCCTTACGCCGCATGCCGCTGGGCACAGCCGGCGATAGCGGGCGCCCTCAAGCTATTGAAACTGCACCGGCTTACCGTTGCAGACATGAGGCAAATTGTCGTCCGGACTTTCAAAGCAGCGGCGGAACTCAGTCGAATGCATCCGAAGAATACCGAAGAAGCCCAATATAACCTCTCCTTTCCCGTGGCCGCTGCCCTTACCGACGGCGAGGTCGGACCACGGCAGGTGCTCCCTCCCGGGCTCTTCGATCACTCGATCCTCGACCTGGCGGATCGCATCGGCGTCGAGGTGGAAGACGAATACGAACTCGCTTTTCCCGCGAAAGCCTGCTCGGAGGTGGTAATTCACACGACCGACGGTAGAATTCTCCGGTCCGGTACTGTCGAGGCCCTATGGGAGCCGCCCGATACTTTGCCCACCGATTCTGAACTTGCGAAAAAATTTCAGTGGCTTGTCCAGCCTGTCCTGGGCCTGTCCAAGACCAGCGAGCTTGAAAGTTTGCTATGGGATTTCGAGAAGGTCCCCGATACCGGGATTCTGATCGAGTCCTGTTTGCTCCGTCAGACGGGACCGCACGCTGAATGATAGGACCCCGGGTTTGTTCTCATCTTGTTTGACCCCTTTTCCTATATCTTCTCAATTCTCATTGAGTGATAGTTTCGCCATTCCCTGCAGCTAAACTTGCGTGTCGAAAACATGCAGCGAGAGTAGTGTAGATGTGCCCCCCCCGCTCTGCTCCACCCTGCTTTTGCTTTTCCCAATAGTTGAGCAAAAGTCTTAAAGAAGAATCGTTCGCGGGCCGAATTTATTATCGGACGCCCTGAACATCCGGGTTCTCTTCTCTCGTTGTTCTAAAAGTGGCAGGGCCGATCTGAGCCGGCCTAATCCAGGCCTGCCAAAAATTTGAGTTTGTTTGCTGCCGAAACACGCATCCTGGCTGAAGATCGACGCAAGCAAAAGGGGAGTTGGCGATCATGTTGAAATTAATAAAAAATGCCGGTCTTAAACACAAAATACTTTTCTCAAACGTTTTGTATGTAGTCCTGCTCGGGGTCATCATCTTTTTCTTCGTGAACTCCAGTTCCCTGATCAGAACGCTTTCCGAAAGACAAAAAAACTCTGATATAGCGATGGACCTCGTACAGAAGACGGCGCTCTGCGTCCAGGAATTTATCGATAAACGCATCTCCGATTCTGAACTTGAAAAGAGATATCAGGCGCTGCTACATGAATTAAAGGCGCAAAACCTGTCTGCGGATTTTGAGAAGCTGTGGGCGAAGGTTAACGAGATCCGGCAAATCAGAGACGAAAATGCCAAAATATCAAAGCAAGTGGACGAATTAGCGGATTTTGCCATTGAACAGTCCAACAAATTTATCCAGCAAGTGGTCCCGAAGTTGGCGGACGAATCGACCAGAGCGAGCGTCGGCAATCTGGAAACAATGGTGATCATTGGCGCGAACATAAACACATCTTCAAACTACCAGCTAAAAGTGTTCTTTGGCCGGTTACAGGCAGACCTCAATGAAAAACCGGCATTGCTGACCCTGTTCTCCAATCTTCTCGAAAATGTGGAGAAAGATGTGAAAAGCCTCGCTGGGACCCCATTTGAGGCATTGCCGAAAAATTCGAGAGAAAGCGTCCTCAAAATGAGGGACCTGACCACCAGCTATGTCAAGAACGCCGAAGCCGCGCAGTCTGTTCAACAAGCCGTTTTCGACGGGATTGACGGGAGCCTAAAGGAAATCGAAAATATCAAAAACAGGAGCAGTGTCGAAATCTTCGGCCGATTCAAAGACTATTTCCGCAATATGCTGATAGTCATCCTTGTCACTTCCCTCATAGGGATATTGACGAGCCTTCTTACAGTCAGGTCTGTTTCAAGCGCGTTGAATGGAATTATAGGAGGCATGTCCGGAGCATCACAAGAGGTCACCACGGCCTCGGCCACTCTGTCCGCAGCCAGCCGGGAACTTGCCGAAGGAGCATCGGAGCAGGCCGCTTCCATTGAAGAGACATCCTCTTCCCTGGAAGAAATGGCATCGATGACGAAACAGAATGCCGAGCATGCCGACCAGGCCAATCATTTGATGAGCGAAGCCGGTCAGGTGGTCTCAGCGGCCAATACTTCGATGGGTCAGCTTACTTCATCGATGGCCGAAATTGCGAAGGCAAGCGAAGATACTTCAAAAATCATCAAGACAATCGACGAAATCGCATTCCAGACAAACCTGCTGGCCCTCAATGCCGCCGTAGAGGCGGCACGGGCGGGCGAAGCCGGAGCCGGATTCGCGGTCGTTGCGGATGAAGTGAGAAACCTCGCCATGAGAGCGGCAGAGGCCGCGAAGAACACGGCCAATCTCATTGCAGGCACGGTGAAGAAGGTCAAGGACGGATCTGTACTGGTAGGAAAAACGAGTGCTGAATTCGCAAAGGTGTCCGACGCCGCTGGGACGCTGGGCAGATTGGTTAGTGAAATAGCGGCCGCTTCCAAAGAACAGGCCCAAGGAATCGAACAGATCAACAAGGCCGTAGGTGAGATGGATAAGGTCGTCCAGCGCAATGCCTCCAATGCTGAAGAATCTGCTTCCGCCTCTGAGGAGATGAACGCTCAGGCTGAGCAGATGAAAGTATTTGTGGGCGACTTGCAATCTCTGGTGGGGGGCGGCGCAAGCGGTTCGGGGGCGGAAGTGAATGTGGGTGTGGCCAAAGGGGCGAAAGCACATCCGACAGAATTGAGAGAATTTGTTGTCGCTAAAAGCATTGATAAAAAGGCCGGTTCAGATGGCAAGGGTATACGCAAGACTTTGCGTAACGCGCTTCCAACCGGGAGTGCCAAAGCTGAGCGCATGATCCCTTTTGATGAAAAGGAGATGACGGATTTTTAGCGAAATCGGGCGGCAGTGTGAGTTATTCAGCGTGGATTATAGTTTCTTAACGAGAATCCTGGATAAATATTGTTTTATTCGGATACATGCTCATTATAAGTACGGCCGCGAGATTTTTATCACAGGCGCCGAATTCGTCGCTGCCGCCCCGGATGCATGTGTGGCCGTCGATCTCGTTGCTGACGTAAGCGCCGCCCAGCTCCCGCGCTCGTGAACCATGCAGGCCGATATCCCGAAGCGCAAGCTCGGCGTTCCTCAGAATGTCACGGTGATGGAGGTCGTTTGATCTCAGGCAAATCATTTCATCAATTACCCCGCCCGAAATGGATACCAGAAGGATCTTCCCGCAATAGGCTTCGGTCATTAGCACTTTGGGTATCAGTGTATTCGGATTGAATCCGCCGGTGCAAAACGCTTGCAGGCTTTCCGTCCTGTGCCGCAGCTTCCGGACCTCTTCAAAGTCATCGCGCAGGAGCGCTTCGGCTGCCGCCTTTTCATAATCGACCAGAATCCCTTTAAGGTCCGGGATTTCAATACGCGCCCCGGAGGAATTCAAGAGCTTTACGGCCTCTTCGAATTCTCCGGCTCCGAAACAGGCAAGCACACGATCTTTTGCCCTCTTTAAAGCCTCGATTTCAGGGAGGTCCTTTTCGTTACCGCAGGAGAAATCTTTTGCTCTGTTCAGAGATTTATGCATTTATTCTACTTTTCTAAAATGCTTATGTTTCTTTCAGGTCCTGCAATTAGAACTTTGTATTATACTCTCCAGTACTGCAAAATGTCCCGTTTCGCCTGTTGTTTTTATGCCCACTGGCTTAAATATCATGTCCGGCAAGTGCTCAGCCCACGCTGGTCTGATAGCCATTCCCACTTGTGTTTTGATTTGGATGTCGTATGATTTATAGACTCTTTGAGCGCCAAGGGTCTTTTCGGGTGGAATCTGATTTCGGTCGGATCTTTGGGACCTGTGTCGGTGTCCAGGTTGAGGGATTATAAGCTTGTGCAGGTTCCGTCGTCAATTTCTGGATAAACAGGGAAATTTTCAAACCAACCGAGAAGGAGCGCATCCTTTGAAACATACGACAAAAGTTCTATGGGCCATGACACTGCTCATTTTCCTTGCGGCAGCATGCGAAGGGATCGGGACGACTCACATAGGCAACATACTCGATAAACCCCGTGATTATTCCGGGAAAAAGGTTACCGTTTCCGGTGAGGTAACCGAAATATTCAGCTTGTTCGTAATCAAATATTTCGTCCTTCAGGATAAAACTGGCCAGATTGCGGTAGTAACCGACAAACCTTTACCCAAAAAGGGCACCACTGTAAAAGTGACCGGAATCGTCAAGGAGGCTTTTTCGATTGGGGATCGGCAGTTGCTGGTTCTGGTCGAAGGAGGGGAAAAATAGAGGTTTGACCATTTGGCTACAAAGGAAGTTCATACCATGATTTACGACACGCTTGAAAATTTCAGAAAGTATTTTCACACTGGGACTCCCTTGTTCAACGCGCTTTCCTTTGTGGTTGAATTCGATTCCTCCAAACCCGACGGAAGATATGAGATCGACTCCGAAAAGGTATATGCGCTCGTTTCCTCATACGAGACTTCTGCTGCATCGCACAACAGCTTCGAGATCCATCGGAAGTATGCCGACGTTCAGGTTGTCATCAAAGGAGAGGAAAAGATCGATGTTTCATTATCATCTGAACTGAAGGTCTTGAGTGAATACGACGAAGGGAAGGATAAGATTTTGCTGGAATCTCCCAAAGACTCAGCTTCCCTGGTAATGAGGCGTGGGTATTTTGCGGTGATCTACCCGAATGAAGCTCATCGCCCGAATTGTGAACTCGAAGGAAAGCTGCATGTCCGAAAAATCGTAGTAAAAGTTTGTATGAATTTAGAAGACTGATATTAGAAGGGCGTCACAAGATTGTCCAAGGCCTCAGATCTCATCTCCACGAATCGGCAACCTTGGGTTCAGGGACGAACTGGACCTCTGGAGAGTGTCAAAGCAACCTAAATAGGATGTCGGGTCCGAATTTGGTTTGCGATTTCGATCAGGTTCATATCCGGGTCACGGATATAAACCGAGAGAAGCGGTCCTTCGGCGCCGGTACGTTCCACCGGTCCCTCCAGCACGGTGATCCCACAGCGAAAAAGATGATCCATTACCTCGGCCAACGGAACTGAAGTGAGAAAACATAAATCGGCCGAACCGGGTGTTGGCAGTTGAGCTTTTGGCTCAAATTCTTTTCCATACAGGTGCAGATTGATCTTTTGCGACCCGAAGGAGAGAGCTTTGCGGTCACCATCGAAGGAAACGATCTTCATGCCCATTGCTTTTGAGTAGAAAACGCAGGTGGCGTCTAAATCTCTGACTGTGAGTACAAGATGGTCGAGAGAGTCGATTCTCATGGCAATGCTGCTCCGTTTTCAAGGGTTAATACAGCCTTCTGGAACGGAAAGCTCAGCTTTTAGTATCTCTTTTTAGATCTCCCCATCGGAGATCTTGATTTGCGAAATATTCAACAAGGATGAGAATTGTCGTGACTCTTGCACGATAAATCCATTTCATGATTAAGATCCGGTTGCCCCGCCGGATGGCTTTCCCATCATCAAGACCATCGGGGAGGCTCGGCGATCGTAAGTGAACGGAGAACCTTGGGCACAGCGATGTCCTTTATCGCAGTTTTGAACTTTATCTGTATTATCTGTAATAGCGCCAGTGACCGGGAACCCAATGACCATGGCGGTTATGATGGCCGCGAATCCACACTCTGTGGTGATGATGGTGATGGTGGTAGTGGTGATAGCGATGGTGGTGATGGTAATAGTACTCATCGGCATTTGATGCGCCAATCGGAAGAAGAACAAGCATAAAAAAAGCGATTGCGATACATGCTGATATAATTCTTTTTCCCATTTTCAAGTTGCCTCCGCTTAATGTTGGGCCGGTCCCCATTCACAGGAAAATCAGCCCCGAGGTGTTGAAAGTAACAAGATTATATTAATCATGTAAACGTTCTGGGGAAAGTGATTCACCTGTGGTGACGTCGGCGAGCGTGCTAAACCCGGGCACGCGCATGCGCGCCAAGTGCTCCTATCGTGTGGCCATCAAGTACTCGTTTATCGCATCGCGGATATTCTCGATACGACTACCTCGATTATACTCCGCACCGATCGTGAAAGCCGTTGTCGCACACATTGAGAAGCTCAATATCTTCTCAACTCTCATGGTGAGTCGGTTTCGCCATGTCGCGCAGTGAAACATATATGACGAAAACATGCGGCGATTTCTCTGCCTCCGGCTGTCAACAGATGAGAGATAATTCAAGTTCGGTAGAGTCGTGGTATCCATTATAATTGAAGACTTGAGGCGTTTACGTCAGGCCGGGTCTGCTGGGGAGGATCTACCGATGGGAGGCCCGTGAGGTTGACAAATAAAACGGATACCGTCTTTTCCGCCGCGCGGGCGATCTCCTGTTTCAAGAGACTGCCGTTATCCGCCTCAAGTTCTTTCAGCGAGTATTGTCCGGAGAAATCAGTCGTTTTGTAGTTGTAAATTTTCTCCCAGATAACGGATCCTCTGGGGCTTATCACCTTTCCAATAGTTCGCGCCGACAAACCATTCCAGTCGTCTATCGCGACCATGACCACCTGTACTGTTATGAGATGGGCAGAATCCGGGGCTCTGTATTCGTCATCTATGGGGTTGTCCAGTACCTGCAGTTCAGGCGACTTGGGTACATTTTCCCGGAGCTTCTCCACGAAGCCCTTGAAAACCATATCGCCGAAGTCCGGCAGCCCGTAAGCTTCCGTAAGCTGTCTTCCCTCCTTCCCCGCTATGCCCATTGATGCATTCGCCCCTACCATGGAGCCAATAGCCCCGAACCCCATGCTTGCGATAGCAATCGCTTCGGTTTTCATGGTTTTCTTCATAAGACCGGGGGTTTCATAATGTGCCACCTGGATAGCGCGCATCGATTGCGTTTCCGATTTTGACAGGTGAAAGCTGCCCGCGCATCCCTGGAGCACAACGAGCAGGCAAGCAACCATGGGGAAACAGCCCCTTCGCATATCTTCCTCCTTGAAGTTCAAAGCAGATCGTGCGGACCCCTACCTCCGGAACGATGCACGACTTCAGTGTCAAGCATCCCGACGGCATGTTGGGGCCGGGTCTTTTGCCGAAAATACTTTACTTGAACCCATGATACCAAGCGCCGTTCAAGATTGGGCGCGGATAAATCCCGCTCCTGCAACGGAAGGGTTTTATCCCCCGTTCAGGTCGATCTTTAACTTGGTATTAAGGCCGGGGCGAGTATACGACCTCAGGTATCAGCAGGCAAGTTAAACGTCGAAGTAACCGGTTCTTGCGTTTGCTGAATACGTCCCGCGCTACCGTGACATTGATGCTGGAAGGTTTTCCGGAGGCCCTGGCCCTTTCAAGCGCCGGCCGAATTTGCTGGGGTTCGGTTCAAGACGTGGATTTCCTGATTCTGAAGCGGGCCTTCGAGGCCGTGCCCAAAGCCGAAGCCGAGGCCATAGTCCGGGGCGCCCCAACGGGTGCTATGGCGCGGCGCGCGCCCCGATAATCTGAACGATCTGATGGGCGGCTTGCTGGAGGCGAACGAGCGCATGCGCGACGATGGCGTCGCCCCGGTGCTGACGGCAGCGGCAACCGCATTCGGCTTCATTTATGTTTATCCGTTCCTGGATGGTAACGATCGCATGTACCGTTGCCTGATCCACCACGTTTCGCCGAACGGAAGTTTACGCCGCAGAGGTCGGGGGCAGGTCGACTTTCCTTAGAAAACAAAGGCAGGGCCGTAGCTGCTGACCCTGCCTTCATCAAACTGCTCTATTTGATTATCCGGTCTTCCAGTCTTGCAAACCTCGCAGCGGCTTCCTGCCCTTTTTCGACCACGGCGGACAGTTCTTTGATCTGCTCTCTCATCGTAAAGAGTTCCTTATTTTGTTCCTCCAGCGCACTGAGCCTCTGCTGCTGTTCTTTGTTTTGCTCCTTCAGCTCCTCGATTTCCTTTGCCTGCTTTTGCACCTCGTTCAGGAGCTTGGCGGATGATGTGATGGCGTTATTGAAAAGAAGCTGATGCGTACTGGTGTTATAGACAACTACAGGCAGCTCGGAGGTCACCGTGGAGCCCATACCGTCAATGTATATCCCGCGCTGTCCGCTGCCGATCCGGATGGTGTTGCTTTCGGTTTCGACTCCGGCATTCCCGATATAAATGTTGTTATCTCCGGTCTGAAGGCTATTTCCGGCATTATTCCCCACGGCAATCTTATTTGAACCGGAGGTAAGTTGCTGAAGCGCGTAATACCCGACTGCTGTGTTTGAACTGTTGTTTTGACTATTTTGGAGAGCAGAACCGCCGACCGCGGTGTTGTACTGACCGTAGTCGCTGGAGTAGAGCGCCTGATAGCCGCTAGCGGTGTTGTACTGGCCGTGGTTGTTGGAGTAGAGCGCCTGATAGCCGTCAGCGGTGTTGTACCGGCCGTTGGCGCTGTAGTAGAGCGCCTGATAGCCGCTAGCGGTGTTGTACTGGCCGCTATTGCTTGAGCCCACGCCTATCCCCGTGTTATAGTCAGGCTCGCCATCCGTCAAAATATAGGGATTGTCCGGCCCCGTTGCCCCGGTTGGACCCATCGCCCCTGTTACCCCGGAAGCACCGGTGGCTCCTGCAGGCCCTGTCGCTCCAATAGCTCCAGCAGATCCGGTCTGCCCGGTTGGTCCCATCGCCCCTGTTACCCCGGTAGCACCGGTAGCTCCGGCAGGCCCTGTCGCTCCAATAGCTCCAGTAGATCCGGTCTGCCCGGTTGGCCCCATCGCCCCTGTTATCCCGGTAGCACCGGTAGCTCCGGCAGGCCCTGTCGCTCCAATAGCTCCAGTAGATCCGGTCTTCCCGGTTGGTCCAATCGCTCCTTTATCTCCCTGCAGTCCTGTAGTTCCAGTGGGACCGGCTACTCCTGTCGGTCCGGTCTGCCCGGTAGCGCCAGTGGCCCCTTTGGGGCCTGTCGGCCCCTGGTTCCCCGTGGCGCTCCACAAAGCATAAGGCGCTCCCGTGAACGGGTCCCGAGATCCATAAACCTTGCCGCCGATCGTTACCTGCACCCACATTTGAGGCTTGAAATCCGCTTCCCCGAGCGGATTTGTGTTCCCCAGGCTGGTTGCAATCGTCTTTGAATTTGCTTGGATCGTCACCTGCTTTGTCTCGGACCACAACAGATTCCCCCCATTCGGCGCGTCGTAAAGGCTGAAAGTGACACTCATCGCTTTTGTTATACTGGTGGGCGCGGTCGAGAGCGTCTTGGTGTAGTAAACGGTCTTCACTGCATCAGCGAAGACAAAGGTCGAAAGCAAAAAGAGAAACATTCCTGCCAGTATTATTGTTGCGCCTTCTCTTTTCATATTTTTATTCCTCAATCGTATTCGCATTCAAGGGGCCTTCGGCGCATGGCGCAGGACCAAAACAAAGTGCAAACAAAAGATCAGCTCTCTTTGGGATTTCAATCGGGAGCGGGTCCGACCGAAGGATGGCGCCGGCCTGCCCCGCTACGAAGATGTCCCGGCCACATAGGCCGCCGTCGAAAGGCAATTGGCTGTCCCCGTTGATCTTTGTGTCCAATCGGCGCCAATTTGAGAACCCTCGCCCGAACTCAAGATCCACGGCAATGCAAGTGCCGGAAAAACGGCCGAAAGAGTTGAAATGTGCCGCCTGAATTTTATCTTTCAGGAAATAGTTTGCCTCCTCCCCCCTTTTCTCGTAGCTGTTGCTGCCGGCCATTGTACCAATACTACCGGGGCCACTGCAATCATAGTAAAAAGAGCACTCCGACCGGCTTCACACCTTCCATACGGAGTTGCATTCAAGATGATTCACAAGCCGACGACAAAGCCAACACAGTGAGCGCTTGAATGCAACTTCGTCTCAGGGGTATGGCAGGGAGGCGGGGGCAAGTCGGATAGTTGAGCCAGGAAGGAGTTGCGGGGATATGAGCGTTTATCCTTTTGGTTCCCAACATCCCAACGGAAAGTGGGCAACTTTTCGCTTTGCCCCCCCTAAATCGGCTTCCAGGCAAAAAGCTCTATGGGGATGTTGGTTATGTGGGTGAGATCGGGAATGAGTTTGGCGATGAAAAAACTTCGTTGATGCTACTTTTAGTGCTGCTTGCCCCCCGAATCGATTTATCTGCGATACGGGGGACCTTCAGCTAAAGGACCATGATGACGATCTTCCGGTCCCAAAGGTCTGATCTCCACAACCGATCAGTACGGAGTGCTCGTGTCAATTCCTTTCGTTACGGAAAAGGTATCAAAGTTTGCTTTTCCGGGTTTTCCGCTCTTTTGTGGTGTATTTCTATCCACCAAGTCCTTATGCTCATCCTGCTGTGATTCACCTTTAATATTGGAAAAGTCCAGGTTGCTCACTTGTTTCTTGGGCGCCTTTTGGGCAGATGACATACTGTTTTGAGGCCCATTGAACGAATGAGAGTGACCGGAACCTCCTCCGCCATGTCCGGCAAGTGACGGAACAGTCACAAAAACCGCCAGCAAAACCGCTAAGCCAAATATCGATATCAATTTCATATGTTATCCTCCAACCGACCAATTATTTTATAAAGTAATGACCTCTCGTCCCACCCTCAATAGGCGATAAGTGCCCGCCTCGATTTATTGAGCAAATTTTCAATCCTACTGCCCGGGCCTGGCCGGATTGCGACCCCTGCGATAAGGTTCTGGGGTCCTGGGGGCAGGCCGCGATATTGCAATTCAGGGAGGGAATGCTTGTACAAATTAATTCCCATATTGCGGGCCTCTTTTCACGGAGAAGAGGCCGTAGATCGTTTGTTTTTGCAGCGGCTACGAAAAGCAGTGGACCTTGGAAGCAACCAATTATGAATTTGCTGTCCCTCTCGCCAAAAAAAATTGGATTTGATCTTAATTATTGAGTTTTACTTAGGCACATGTAATTGATATTCAAATTTGGTATTTGCATAGAATTTACCTATCCCTTACCCTTAAAAAAGTCATTGACCGTATTACTTCTTCTGATAATAAAATTGACCATTATTAGAGCACGCGAATTAGCGGACTGCACGAAAGGGATTGCGTCCGGTCCGACGTGTCTTGCAGCGGCGTAGATGGTTTAACATCTTCCTGGGCGGTTTTTCAGGAGGTTACTATGCGCTACTTAACGGTTTTCCGTTGTTTTGTTTTCCTTGTCCTTTTCGCCCCGGCAGCGCCTGCGCATTCTTCGCCGTCGTTTGAACAGCCGGTCAAAGCGACTGCAAACCCGGCCATTACGCACGAATTCACGAAAATCATCCCGATGGCATCGGGCCGGTTTGCCGACGTGACAGGAGAGTCTGCTTACACAGTTACCTCGAAGTCGCAAAGCCCAAGCAGCATGAGCCACAACCTGGACAGGCCCTCTGTTGTCGAACTGCCGGCCGGTTCAGCCTTCAGCGATAATTCTACAACTTCTCAATTTTTCTTCACAGATACGAACTCTACGCCTGGTGAATCCTGCTGGATGGGACGAATTAACATGAGGAGGTTTCAATGAAAAAGTGCAAAGGGAGAGGTTATGCTGCAGGTTATCTTCGTTCCATTCTATTTTTCCTTCTCATCGTGAATGCTGCGCCATTTTTTATGGTAACATCCACTCTCGCGCAATGGACAAGCATCGGCTCAACCCATAGCACCTATTCTCTTGCCGCAGATCCCGTAACTCCAGGGATCATCTACGCAGGAAACAGTTCCGGCCAGGTTTATAAAAGCACGGACTACGGTAAGAATTGGAGCATTTATAACGTCGGTAAGCAACAAACCCCTGTGTATGGGCTGGCGGTCGATCCCGGCAATACGCAGAATATCTTCGCGGGATACTATCAGGGTCAGTTCGGTATTTGGGAAAGCACTACCGGTGGAGTAAACTGGAGCTGGGACATGGGTGGCTACGCGGTTGTCAAATGCTTAGCCATAGACCCGCAAAACTCACAGAATGTCTATGCCGGAGCGGCAGAAATTTTTCAGGGCAGCGGCAATCCCATCGGCGTGTACGTAAGCAATAACGGCGGCTATGAGTGGAGCATCGGACCAACGCTTCACGCCGGTATTAATGCTCTTGCGGTGGATCCCGTAAATTCTCAGAACGTTTATGCCGGAACTCAGGCAGGAGTTTGCAAGAGCACTGATTACGGAGGCACCTGGAGTTGTACTCTAACAAATTATTATGTGACCTCTCTCGCAATTGACCCTTCCAATACACAGAACATATACGCCGGCACCGGGGCAGGTGTGTGCAAGAGCACGGACGGCGGCACAACCTGGAACTGGGTCAACGGCGGACTGGCGGATCTCACTGTCAGTTCTTTGGCTATCGGTTCTCCTGATATACAGCCAATGGTTCTGTATGCCGGAACTGCCGGCGGCGTATTTATCAGCAGGAATGGCGGAAGCAGTTGGAACTCGTATAATAACGGCCTGACCAACGTAAACGTCAGGGTATTGGCGATCGCTCCCGGAACTCCGCATGTCATCTACGCCGGGACTGACGGAGGGGTTTTCAAGGCCAATGTGACCACGGTCCCCAGTGCTCCGACCGGTGTACAGGCATCTGCCGGAGATGGCGCTGCCAGTGTCGGCTTCTATCCTCCCGCATGGAATGGTGGTTCCCCCATCACTTCTTTTGAGGCTGTCTCGAGCCCGGGCGGGAATGTAGCCTATAGCGGCTTGACACCTGTCGGCGTGGGGGGACTCACCAATGGGGTAGCCTATACTTTCACGGTAAGGGCAGCCAATCAGTTGGGCTTCGGTCCGTTTTCCAGCCCCTCCAACAGTGTCACTCCCTTTAAGACCCCGCCCGGTAAGCCTGGCGCCCCAACGGGGGTACTCGCAATACCCGGTATAGAATCGGCATCAGTTAGCTTCAGCCCTCCAGCTTCCGACGGAGGAAGCCCAATCACCGACTATACCGTGACATCCGAACCCGGCGGCATAACAGCTTCCGGGCCGACCAGCCCCATCACGGTGGCCGGGCTCACCAACCTTACCGCGTATACCTTTACCGTTACAGCAACAAACGATGTAGGGACGGGCCCGGCATCGGTTCCTTCCAATCAAATAAGCCCTGGGACTTTAGCCTGGGTCCTGGTAAGCCCTGCCAATTGGAAGGTCTATTCCCTGGTACTTGACCCTGCAAACTCGCAGACCATTTACGCTTCGGTCGGGACCGTTACAGGCCAGCAAACAGGTCCGCAAACTTCTAACATTGGGATAGCTAAGAGTTCCGATGGTTGTACTAGTTGGAGTGGAAATATGGACCTATGGAGTGATAGTTCGTATTTTCAATTTAGTTCCATTGCCCCATTGGTTATTAATCCATTACAGCCAAATACGCTGTATTTTGCTACTAGTGGTTGCTATGATGGAATTAACTCTTGTTCTGGATCCATAGAGAGGAGCACCACAGGTGGTACAGACTGGAAAGGGCTTTTCGGAATTTACGGAATTAACAGTATTACATCCTTAACTATTGACCCAATCGATCAACATACCATTTATTTTGTTACTAATATTGGTGGTGTATATAAGAGTACCGACGGCGGTTACACCTTCAAGCAATTGTCCATGTTTCCAGACACATGGATCTATTCGCTGGCTATAGATCCGATAGATTCCCAGAACATCTATGTCGCGTCAAATTCCGGAGTGTTCAAAAGCGCTGACGGCGGGGCGAGCTGGAATCAGGCGAAAGTTGGCCTTCCGGACCCGCATATCACTGCTTTGGCCATTGACCCCACGGCATCACAAAACATCTATGCCGGGACCTCAGGGTACGGTGATGGAGTCTACAAGAGCACCGACGGCGGCTCGAGTTGGATTCAGAGGAATTCAGGAATGAGCAACGCTGATATCCAGGCGCTGGCGGTCGACCCGATAAACCCACAGAATATTTATGCAAGCTCAGGTGGTTGGTCAGGTGACAGTACTTGTTTATTCAGCAGCACTGATGGCGGCACGAGTTGGAGAATATTTGGCGGCTTTGCCGCTAATTGCCTGGTTGTCGACCCTGAAAATCCAGAGACAATCTATGCCTGCACGGGCGCGGGCATATACAAGACCTTCGGTACCAGGTACGCAGTTCCAAGCGCGCCCACGGTGGTCACGGCAATTGCCGGAAATGCCCAGGCGACCGTTAGCTTCACCGCCCCTGCTGAAAAAGGAGGAAGCGCCATAACGTCCTACACGGTGATTTCGAGTCCGGGCGGGATCACGCAGAGCGGTTCGGCAAGCCCGATCATGATTAAGGCCCTTACCAACGGGACGGCCTATACGTTTACAGTAACGGCTACCAATGCAGTTGGGACCGGAGCGGCGTCAAGCCCCTCGAACAGCGTGGCCCCTGTCGGGCCCCCCGGCGCGCCGACAGGGGCCACTGCTAAGACCGGCAACGCCCAGGCGAGCGTTTCCTTCACGGCCCCCGCTTCAAACGGAGGCGGCCCGATTACCTCCTATACTGTAACCTCGGCCCCCGGCAGATTTACCGGTACGGGGACTGTAAGCCCGATCACGGTTACGGGCCTTACCAACGGGGCAGCCTACACTTTTAGGGTAACCGCTACAAACGCAGCCGGGACCGGACCGGCATCGGCCGCTTCGAACTGCGTGACGCCTGCTACGGCGCCTGGCGCCCCGACGGCAGTGACGGCAACCAGGGGTAATGCCCAAGCGACCGTTTCCTTCACGAAGCCCGCTTCAAATGGAGGCAGCGGGATTTCCTCTTACACGGTAACCTCCAGCCCCGGCGGAATTACGCGTACTGGAGGCGGAACCACGATGATTATAACGGGTCTTACGAACGGGACCTCATATACCTTTACGGTAACGGCTACCAATGCAGTCGGGACCGGACCGGCATCGGCCCCTTCGAACTCCGTGATTCCCGCTACGGCGCCGGGTGCTCCGACCGGAGTGTCGGCAACGGCGGGCGCCGGCCAGGCTAGAGTCGCATTCACGGCCCCCGCTTCAAATGGGGGGGCCGCGATCACACTCTATACAGCAACCTCGATCCCGGGCGGCAAGAGCGGCACGGCGACCGCAAGCCCGGTGATTGTGACCGGACTGAAAACCGGGGCTTCCTATACGTTTACAGTGAAGGCAAGGAACAGTGTTGGACAGGGGGCGGCATCGGCTGCTTCCAATCCAATCGTCGCGCGTTAGAGTTATACAGGATGTCAGGGTCGGATTTGGTTCGCGATTTCGATTAAGTTCATATCCGGATCACGGATATAAACCGAGAGAAGCGGTCCCATGGCGCCGGTACGTTCCACCGGCCCCTCCATAGCTTCGCCTCAATTAGATTAACCGCAATGCTCATTCCATGCTTCGAAAACTTGTTCCGATGGGAGCTTATGATATTTCGGATCGGGTTAAGTTCCTTTGGAGAAAAGCCAAAATTCTTGTTTAAAGCTACGGGTTCGAGCCTGAACTTGCAAACGAATTTCTCGCGCTGAACGTGTACTTGTTTCGGCTCACCACAGTTGGCTGCCGGATGACCTGGAACTCTTACAGGAGGCATTGAAGCTGCGGTAGGGACAGTTTTCCAGAATTGGCATGGATTCTTCCTCATCGCCCCATAAGGACACTGCAGGCAGCGAGGGGAAGACGAGAGAAGATGGTTCTTTCACAGAGGGTTCAGATGTCTCGGTTAAGTTTTCGAGGGAACTTGCGGTCTGTAGTAAGAGAAAAGGCAATACCGGATCACACTGTTCAGTCATTGTCGAGGAGCAGTTGAATCAATGGGAGACAATCGGCCGGGCGGGGAACAAAAACGCGGGCCAGAAAAGCATGGTAGTTTCCCAATGTTCCTACGACGATATAACCGTCGGCAGAAACTGCGTTAGCAATGGAAAAATCAACCCCCGATGCATCGGTTCCGTTGGCGGCGAGCCATTGATTAATGGTTTGGATTCCGGTTGCCTGGGTCCACCGGTAGGCTTGATGCGGGAGGAGAATACTGTAGTCAGAGATGTCTCCAGTTCCAACGACGACATTCCCATCCGTCGAAACCCCGGAAGCATGAATACTCGTAAATGCGCTCAGGCTAGCAATATCAACCATGCCTGTCTCCTGCTTCCAACGGAACGCACGAATATTTTGTTTATGGTCTATGGCGTCACCGACAACCACTTTCCCATCTGCTGACACACCTGCGGGACTGGCTTCGGGTCCATTATTCAATTTGCCGAGATCAACCATTCCTTCACCCTTTGTCCACCTAAAGGCGTGACCGTCGCGCCATCCTCCGTCAATTTCATCCGGAATGTAGGACCCTCCAACCACTATACTTCCATTTGCTGAAACGCCGGTCGCATAAGATTCATAATCGCCTGGGAGCGTACCGAGGTCAACGATATCGCCATCTTGCGTCCACAGAACTGCATGAGAAAAAGAGTAAGCGCCTCCTCCCCCCGTAGCCGAACTTCCAACAACAAAATTGCCGTCTGCTGAGACGGCATTAGCCTGCGAATAGCTGCCACCCGGTAATGTGTCAAGATCGACAATACCCTTGTCTTCTGTCCATCGAAATGCATGGAAATTGCCTGTTTTGGTATTTGAATATCCGACAATTACCCTGCCGTCTGCCGAGACCGCCGAAGAATAGGATTGTGAACCACCGGGCAGGGTGCCGAGATTGA
>Ga0364919_10084_pt1 | contig 41990 bp, 42 predicted proteins | sample SorcelJu500001C7_2_FD_206953 | JGI IMG/M metagenome (GOLD analysis project Ga0364919, IMG submission 206953) | Enriched cells from Trout Bog Lake Hypolimnion, Wisconsin, USA - BchlTB.June20.5000.01.C7 | ecosystem: Environmental > Aquatic > Freshwater > Lake > Hypolimnion/Profundal zone | place... | reverse complement strand
ATTTGTGGCGCTGGCCAAGCTGCCTCCGACGCCGCCGGACAAGCTGCCTTTGCGCGTCGTAGTGCCCGGGTTCATCATCAGCGAATTGAGGACCGCCTTCCAGATGGGATTCCTGATCCTGGTGCCCTTCATACTCATCGATCTGGTGGTAAGCACCGTGTTGATGAGCATGGGGATGATGATGCTGCCGCCCGCGACCATTTCGATGCCGCTCAAGTTGTTGTTATTTGTGCTGGTGGACGGTTGGGCGTTGATTGTCCGCTCCTTGATCCTGAGCTTCGGCTCGTAGCCAAGACCGAAAATGAATCCTGAATTTGCAGTGGAATTGTTGAAGACGGTCATCTGGCAGGCCGTGGTGTTGGCCGCGCCGTTCCTTGGAATGGCGATGATTATCGGCCTGGCGGTAAGCCTGTTCCAAGCCGTCACTTCCATCAATGAGCAGACGCTGAGCTTCGTCCCCAAGGCGCTGTGCGTTTTAGGGTTATTGGTGATCCTGTTACCGTGGATGATCCGCCAACTGGTTGAGTTCACCACCACGATCATCGAGAAAATCCCCCAGATGGCGACGTGATCGCATGGAAGGAGATTTAAACACTTGGCTGTTGGTCTTTGTCCGGGCCGGGGCCTTTCTGAGCATCCTTCCCATCTTCACGATGCTCAACATTCCCGTGCAAGTGCGCGTGGCCTTCGCGGGATTCCTCGCGGTCTTGGTGGCTCCGACCCTTCCTCCGTTTCCATTCCATCACCTCGCTGTCCTCGACTGGGTGGGGTTGTTTGCCAAGGAAACCATTTGCGGCCTGGTAATCGGGTTCGTGACGCGGATGGTGTTTTTTGTCGCCGATTTTGCCGGGTTATTGATCAGCAACGAGATGGGTCTCAATATGGCTTCGGTCGTGGATCCGGTGAACGCCCATCCCACCCAGGTGCCCGCGTTGCTGATGTTCCTTCTGACTTGCATCATGATGATGACCCTGGATATGCATCATTGGTTGCTGACGGGCTTTCAATACACCTACACCCTGGCGCCCATTGGCGGGGCGCGTTTGCAGGAACCCCTGTTCACCTGCATCCTGGAACATACCAGCCGGGTCTTCCTCGTCGGCCTGCAAATCGCCGGGCCGCTCATCGCGGCTTCATTTCTCTCGATGCTCCTGCTGGGATTCTTGGGACGCCTGGTACCACAGATGAATATCTTCGCCGAGAGCTTCGCCATACGCATCGCCTGTGGTCTCAGCGTGCTCGCTCTGACGCTGGAGATCTCCGCCCAGCACTTGCTCAATTGCCTGCACCGTCTGCCCGATGACATGATGCGGGTGGCTCAATTCCTGCATGGCAGTTGACGGACTGACCGACCCGCACCCATTCCATGAGCGAGCACGCTGGCGAGAAGACAGAACAAGCGACACCGCGGAAGCTCGAAGAGGCGCAAAGCCGGGGGCAGATCGCCCGGAGCGCCGATGTCCAAACCGCGTTCGTGCTTCTGGGAGTCATTTGCGCGCTCTCTTTCACCGGGCGCGAAACCTGGATGACGCTGGGCACGGCTACCTCCGCGGTTCTTGGCCATCTCCATGACACTCCGATCAGCATCGACGCCATGCAAGGCTACGCCTGGCACGGTACGTTGGTATTCCTGCGCTGCGCCGCGCCCGTGGTCCTGGCGGCGATGCTCACCGGGTTGCTGGCGGGCGGCATCCAAAATCGGTTCAGTACGGCGTCCGAGGCCCTCGGCTTTCATTGGGAGCGGCTCAACCCGGTCGACGGTTTCAAACGGGTGTTCTCCGGCCGATCCCTGGTGCCCACGCTGGTGGCCTTGTGCAAATTCGTCGTTATTTTCTCCTTGACCTGGTCGGTTATCAAGGAGGTCATGCATGACCCGGTCTTTACTACCTCGGTCAGCCTGCCCCGCTATGTCGAGTTCCTGGCTCAGTCCGCCCTCAAGATCTGTTTCCGCGTCCTCTTGGCGATCGGCGTGATCGGCGCGGCGGATTATAGCTACCAGTTTTGGCGCACGCATAAAGACCTCATGATGACCCGCGAGGAAATCAAGGAGGAGATGAAGAGCACTGAAGGCAACCCCCAGATCAAGGGCGCCCGCCGAAAGCTCCGCCTCATGTCCAAGCGCAAGATGCTCGCCCAGGTGTCCAAGGCGGACGTCGTGGTGACCAACCCGACGCATATCGCCGTCGCCCTGCGCTATGACCGCAAAACGATGCAAGCCCCCCGCCTCGTCGCTAAGGGAATTCGTAAGAATGCAGAGCAAATCCGCGAGTTGGCCCGCGTTCACGGGGTGCCGATCGTAGAGAATAAACCGCTTGCCCGCCTGATGTGGAAATATGGCAAGGTGGGACGCGAGATTCCCGCCCAGCTTTATGCCGCAGTGGCGGAAGTGTTGGCCTACGTCTATCGTACCAATCCTTACCGTTATTACGCCGAGGCCTGCAACCAAATTTCGGACCCGGTGGAAAGCTCCGAGGCTCGTCCTGCGGCGAAAAAGAACCCGCCAAAGCCAAGTTGATCCTTGGCCGAGCCCTTTGCTCGCTTGAAGACGCCGATCTCGCGATAAGGCCGCCGGCATTTCCGTGTTCTGCTGTCCCATTTTCTTCCACCCTGTGACTCAAAATGTGACAGGGTTCGTGATAGCCGGCCGGGTCTTGGACCCAGAGAAGGAGAAGTCGGCCCTTTCCTTTGAGGTCGGCCCCGATAGGGGCTTGCTCCCGGCTTTGCCGGCCATCGGGGCGAACTCGACCGCGCCGTAGAGATACGAAATCAAAGAAATAGGGCCGGAAGTCGAATCCCCCCGCCGGGTCCAGGCCGGTCGAAGTTCCCCCGCCTTGGCCCTCAAAGGGGAAAGAAATCATCTGCTAAACATTTCCCCGCAACCGCCGATAAAGAGACGGACGACTAGGAACAATCGCATCGCGCTGGTGCGGTTCCGCAGACAAACCTTTCACGCATGAGTAACGGACGCAGAAACGGCCAGCTTGAAGCCCTGCCGGGCGGGTCTCCCCTGGATGCAGAGGGACTTTTCCGGATGGTCTTGGATACGATCTCGACCCGGGTGTTCTGGAAGGACATGCATTCGGTTTACGCTGGGTGCAACCAATTTTTTGCCCAGGATGCCGGCTTGCTCTCGCCGGCCGAGGCGGTCGGGAAAACCGACTTTGACCTCTGCTGCCGCGCCGACGCGGAGCGCTTCATCCGGGACGACCGCGAGGTCATCGAATCCGGCCGGGCCAAGCTTAATTACGAGGAAACCCAGACCGCAGGCAACGGTCGCGCTGTTTGGCTGCGGACAAGCAAAATTCCCTGGCGAGACGCTAATGGAACCGTCGTGGGCGTGTTGGGCGTTTACGAAGACATTACCAGCCAGAAAGCGGCGCTGCTGGATCTGGAACGGAAGCAGGCGGAGTTGGCGGCCATTTACGAGCACGCCCCGGTCGTCATGGTCTTGGTGGATAGCCGACACCAGGTCGTCCGGGCGAACCGGGCGGCCGCAGCCTTCGCCGGGCGGTCGGCGGACGCCTTGATCGGCGCCAAGGTTGCCGAGGCTCTGGGCTGTTACTCTGACGCTGGCCGAAGCTGCCCTTGCGGCTCGTGCGGCGAGGGTGACGCATGCGCGTTGGAGCGCGCCATCGATGACACCCTGCGCCAAGTGGCCCATCCCCGGTTTTCCGTCAGACCTTTCCTCATCCGCAACGGCGAGCCGCGCCTGGCTACCCTGCTCGCCTCCCCGGCCCGCGTCCTCGTGGGCGGCGAGCCCATGGTCCTCCTCTGCTTGGAGGACCTGACCGAGCGACAGCGCGCCGAGGAGCGCCTCCGGGAACAGGCCGCCCTCCTCGATATCGCGCATGACGCCATTTGCGTGCTCGACCTCGAAGGCCGCGTCCTCTATTGGAACCATGCCGCCGAAAAGCTCTATGGCTGGCCGGTCGAAGAAGCTCTGGGACACAACGCCAGCCGCCTCCTTTTTGAGGAAGTTCCGGCTGAATATATCCAGGCCCTTGAGGCCGTCTTGAAATACGGCGAATGGAATGGCGAACTGCGCCAGGTCAACCGCGACGGCAAGCCCGCGATCGTTCACTGCCGCGCTACGCTCGTGCGGGATGCTGTCGGCAAACCCAAATCCATGCTCTTCGTCAGCACGGACGTCACGGAAAAGAAGTCCCTCGAAGCCCGGTTCCTGCGGGTCCAGCGCCTGGAAACCATTGGCGCCCTCGCCAGCGGCATCGCCCATGACCTCAACAATGTCCTGGCGCCCGTCTCGATGACCGTGGATGTCTTGCGCTTGCGTCCGCGCGACGAGCAGGAGCAGATGCTCTTGCAGATCCTGGCCACCAGCGCCCAGCGCGGCGCCGGAATCGTGCGCCAGTTGCTCACCTTTAGTCGCGGGGTCGAGGCCGCCCACGTCCGGTTGCGCCCCAAGGTGCTCATCAAGGAAATCGCCAAGATCATCCAAGAGACTTTTCCCAAGTCGATTCAACTACGCGTCGATGTGCGGGACGACATGTGGGAACTTTCGGGGGATCCGACCCAGATGCACCAGGTGCTTCTGAACTTGTGTGTGAATGCCCGGGATGCCATGCCGGAGGGAGGCGTGCTCACCCTCTCCGCCAGAAACGCTCGCCTGGATAAGGTCAGCGCCGGCGATCCGGTCGAGATTCACAATGGTCCGCACGTGGCCCTTGAGGTGTCGGACACCGGCAGCGGGATGACCTCCGAGGTCCTCGACAAGATCTTCACTCCGTTCTTCACCACCAAGCCGGTGGGGCAGGGGACTGGGCTCGGCCTCTCCACTGTCCGCGATATCGCGCGCAACCACGGCGGCTTTGTCCAGGTCAAGAGCCAACCCGCCAAAGGCACCTGCTTCAGCGTCTATTTTCCCGCCCCCGAAGGCCAAACCTCCGAAACCCGGGCCGCCGATGCCTCTCCGATCCCGCTTGGACGCGGAGAATTGATCTTAGTTGCGGACGATGAGCAGTCCATCCTCAAACTCGCCAAGCACATCCTGGAGACCCACGGCTACCGGGTGCTGGCCGCCTGCGACGGTCGGGAGGCGCTGGCGATTTTCAGCCGCCACCGTTCGGCCATCCGCGCGGTCGTCCTCGACCTGATGATGCCCAACCTGGACGGCCCCACCGCCATCAGGGCGCTCCGATCTCACGACCCTCATCTGCCGATCCTCGCGGTGAGCGGGAGCGAAGTGAAGGATGGAGCTCAGGGGATCGACCTCAATGAGGTAGCCTTCCTGCCCAAGCCCTTTACGGTGCAGAACCTCCTCGAGGCCATCGACGGCGCCCTGCGTCACGCGCCCCTCAACGCCGTCCGCTTTCCCGCCAAGTAGCCAAATTAAGCTTGCTCCGGGACTGGCCGAATCGCGGCATTCAAAAGGGAAGCCGAGGTTGCGCGTATGGAGACGGAGCGCGTGAAAAAAACAAAAGACACGCGTGAAAAAAAGATCGCTTGCGTGAAGGTTGGCGATCGGCTAATGATAAAGTCGCATTGCAGCGGGTGTGGTTCAGTGGTAGAATGCGGGCTTCCCAAGCCTGAGATGAGGGTTCGATTCCCTTCACCCGCTCCACTTTTTCCCTTATTTTCTTGAGTTTTCTCCGTCGTGGCATAGAATAGTAACACATTAGTAAGAGCCCCTGGCACCCATCGGTGGCGAGGCATTACTGGCGTTATGAAGAAACCCGACGCGTTTCCTTACGAGCACAAGATCAACGGTATGGTCTTCCAGATCTACCAGGCGCCGTTGTTCAGAACGGCTAAGGATGGAGCTAGCACTAGGTACGATTCCTTCCTGGTGACGCACCAGCAGGGTGGCCGACGCATCCAAAAGCGCCGGTCCAACTGGGAAGACGTCGAGACTTACATCGAGGATGTTGTAGTCGCACGCCGCCAGAACGACCCGGAACGTTTGGAACTGACCGGGCGTGACCGCCGCATCTACCTGGCCGCCCTTGAGGCCGTTAAACCATTGGGACGCGAGGTCGACGACGTGACCCGGGAGTTCGTTGCCATCACCCAATTGCTGGCCCCTCACGGGATCGGCGCGACCAAAGCTGGCCAAATGGTGGACGACGCGCTGAAACAGTTGGGAAAAACGCCCCTTTCGTCCGCAGTCAGCTTTTATAAGCGTTATGGCGAAACGATGACTGGGAACCGGACCGTCCGGGAGGCTTGCGATGAGCTCATTAGCGACCTAAAGAAAGACGGGCGCGGGAAGTACCACGTCCGGGACATGAAAAACAGACTCGGCAGATTTGCTGCGGCTTTCACGGGGCGAATTCACGAAGTACGCGAGGCGGCGATCACGGAGTGGTTGCAAAGTCTTAAGAAGACCGTATGGAAAGACGGCATACGAGTGGAGAATAGGAACGAGGAGCCCGTTTCGGGCCGGACGAGAAACAATTACCGTGACGCGGTTTCGGAGCTGTTCGAGTTTGCCAGAAAGCGCGGCTATGTGCCCCGAGACCTCCCGACAGAAGCGACCAATACCGTTCGCATGAAAGTCGTGTCCGGGAAAAACCACATCATCGCTCCCGAGGAGGCCGAACGGATGCTCGAAAAGCTACCGCCTTCGCTGATCCCCTATACAGTGTTGAAGTTGTTTTCGGGCCTGCGAACCGAAGAAGCATTCGGCCTAAACTGGGAGGAACTCCGATTCCATTCGAAGGCCGTAATCATCGAGGCACACTTGGCCAAACTGAGGCAACGGCGAGTGCCGCCGATATTGCCCAACTTGGCCAAATGGCTCGACCCTTTCCGCGGACTGACCGGGCCTATCAACTCGTCTTACTCTAGTGCACAAGGGGTGCAAAAGGCCGTCATCAGGGAGAGCAGCAGAATCGGCGTGACACTCAAGCGGAACACATTCCGAAATTGCTATATATCCTACCGTGTCGCCCAACCGACTTCGCCCGCCATTGTCGCGGTGGAAGCAGGGACCTCAACGCGAATGATCGAGGCCAACTACAAGGAGTTGGCCACGAGGGACGAGGCTAAGCGGTGGTTTTCCATCTGTCCAAGCGGAGCTCAGGTGCTGGAATTGCGAAAATGGGCAAAGAACGCTGGGAAGGGTGCCAATCCGGCGAAACCGATGGCGTTGCCGAAGAACGACCTTGGCGCCGCTCCCGAAGTCGGCGAAACAACTAAACCATGAACGTATCAAAAAGTGACATCGAAGGCTTGGAGAAGTGGCTGAGCTCGCGGCTCGGTTCGCTCATCTCCCACGGCGAGCAGGTCCGGGAAGTGCTGCGTGCCGGCGGCGGCGCTGAGGCGATAATCAAATCGGCGGTCGAGGTCGTGGGCGGCGAGGACCAGGTTGACCCCGGCCTATCGCCCCAGCAGGCGGCGGTTTGGAAGGCGCTGTTGCCCATCCTGGCCGAGCACGGATTGATGACCGTCAAAGGCGGTGGTCCAACGACGGATGATGATAGACCACTCAACAAACAAGAAGCCGCAGAATTCCTCGGGTTCAGCGTTAGGAAGTTAGAGCGGTGCATGAAAAAGGGGCAGATCGAGTATGAGAAGTTCGGCGTGGGCCAGACGTCAACTGTGCGTTTTCGTCGTTCCGAACTGGAGAAGTACCGGGAGAAGCGAAAAGTCCCGGTGAAAGGTTCGCGACCGTAAGCGTCGTCCCGTGTGCGGGGGGGGAGTGGCGCCCGCGCCCAGCCATCCAGGACGCTCGGATGAAGGCCCGGCGCCGACCACCTGCAGTCGGCGACGGTAAGAAAGGAAAGTGAGAAGCATGAGACACTTGAGATATTACGGCCTCGCCTTCGGGATCGGGGCCCTCATCGGCATGGTCCTGTTCCTGAACGCTGATTCCCGCCGCCGCCACGGGCAGCGTCGTTTCTGCTACGCCGGGCCCGTCCCGCCACTCCTGCCGGGCCACCAGACTTATTGGCCGGACGCCGACAGGACAAACTTCCTCGCGCGCCTCAGTACTGCTTCCTTCGCCCTCTCGGCGTGGGAAGAGCAATTTCTGGAGAGCAACATCGGCCGCATCTGCTTCACGCCACGGCAGCGGGTGGTCATCGACGGGCTCAGGACCAAGTACGGCCACCAACTTTGGCTGAAGGCGTAGCTTGCCCTTCGCGATTGGAAGCTCGTGGGTTCGATGGCCGCGGCCCTTAACCCACCGCTGGTGGGGCCCTGTCCAATGGCGCGGGCAGGCGCGCAGGCCGCTTCGGGTTACTCGCTGGTCATCCCCCGGAGGTCGAAGCGTTTGCGGCCGCTGCCGCCAACGTGGGTGTTGGAGTGGCCGGCGGTCTATCCACGGCACCCCCATCCGCCTCACGGTCGCACGGGTGGGTTGACCTGCCCAGTCCCGTCCGACGCGTCCTGGCGGGTACTAACGCGGTTTGTACGGCACTCTGGCGCAAGGCGCATCGGCACGGGGATCTTCGCAAGGAAAACCCTGGGGGCGGACGTGCCGGATCTGGATGCCCGGGCATGGCGACCCGGGCGTGTGGAAAGCTCCGGACGATCCGTAGGCCCGGCGGGGTCTTCGGCATGGCAAACCCAGCAGGTTGATCAAGGGGTGACTATGATCCACTCATTAGAGATCCATAGCGCAGTTATGCGCCATACATTGGGATCTCGCCCTTGGACCAGGATCGGGGTCTTTAGGGTGCTGGAGTGGCTAGGCAGGGTGATCGACTACCCTGGCCATGGTGATCCAGCCAGCCGTACTGAATCCTCCGCCAACCAGGGCATCGGACGCCAACTCGATGGAACATCCGCTCGCTGAAAGCGACCCGCCGCCGCCGCCGCCAGTACACCCAGCGATCCATTGTTCCCCGGCCGGCCACTCGATCAACCTGGACCCGGGGACCCGGCAGTTTCCCACAAGATCCGCTCATTCCCCCTGGGGATCGCATGGGCCTAACCGGACATTATAATCACTTTCTTGACGCCGTGGTGAAAAAAGCGATCCCCATTGACTTTTCACTCAAGCCCGGCCCCCGGGACATAAAATACCCCCCGATGCCAGAGGGCATCCCCGCACGGCGGGCTCCCCGGGTCTGGGGGGCGGCGGCCTGGAAAGAAACCCAGGGCGCGACCGCTGGCCGGCACCGTCGCCGGCCACCCGCCGAGCGCAGGGCTCCCTCGGCATTGCGACTTTATGAGCTCCAGAACCAACAAGCCCGGCACGGCGTGGAGATGGAAGGGATAGGCCCATGCCCGCCTGGCCATCGCCTGACCCCGACCGAATCGCGGCCATAACCGCCGCCGGCCCGACGCTCGCCGGGCTGATGGCGATGTCGCCGGTGCGGGGCGCCGACCTCCTGCAGGACGCCGACGCGGCCATCGACCTGCTGTTCCCCGCCGGTGCGCTGCTGTGCGCCGGCTGGTCGCGCCGAAAGTTTGCCACCCGGCCGCGCGCTGGCTGGCGCGGCGAGCTCTCTTCGATGCCGCTGATGGTCCCTTCGCCAATGGTTTCCCTCTGGGGGCGGACCCAGGACGGCAGACGGTCCCAGCACACCCTCGCCGCTACCGGGCCGCGCCGGTTCCTGGTGGTCGAGTTCGACGGGGTCGCCCCGGACAGCCAGGCGGCGCTGGTGTTTCACCTCGGCACCCTGGCTCCGCTGGTCGCAGTACTGCACAGCGGCGGGAAGAGCCTCCACGCCTGGTTCCCGTGCGCCGGCGTCGCCGAGGCTCACACCGAGCGCTTCTTCCGCCACGCCGTGGCCCTGGGCGCCGACCCCGCGACCTGGGGCCGGTCGCAGTTCGTCCGCGTGCCCAACGGCCGCCGCGAGGACGGCCGACCCCAGCCCATCCTGTTCCTCGACCCCGCAAATCTCTCAGAGGCCAAATGATACCGAGGCTGAGAAACGACTGGGCGCCGATGGCCGCCATCCCGGCGACCCCGATGCCCGTGTCGCCTCCGGTCCGAGGACGCACCCAGCGGCACACCGGTGCCCTTTCGCGCAAGTCATCGGGGAGCGAGGATGAGAAGCACCGGCAATGTTCGCTGGCGTTGGGGTCCCTCTGCCACGGCGGGACGGTCGCCGAGGCCGCCGCGGTGTCGGGTCTGGACCCGCAGCGGGTGGCCGAGATCCACCGCAGGTATGCCATCACCAGGATCATCACGAACGATAGCCACCAGGTGGACGACGGGGTCCAGATCGGCCCGTGGGCACCGTCGAGGCTGTACCAGTCGGGCCGCCAGCGGTTCAAGAACGACTTCCATTCCTGGAACTACCTCTGGGTGATGGGCCTGTCGGTCGACCAGGCGATGAACGCGCTGGAGACCTGGCCGGAGTTTGTGGCCATCAGGGTCCGCCTCACCAGGGACTACCCGATGACCTGGCGCCAGTTCGCTCGGCTCGACATTACGCGATGCTACGCCAAGTTCATCGCCTTCAAAGGTCCCGAGCCCGTAAGCCGGCGGACCCAGGCGAAGGTGGAGGCGGCGGTCGCCGCGCTGGGCAAGCTGAGCTTCAAGGCCGGGGAGCTCATGCCACTGCTGAAGCTCTCGAAGCGCCACGTCCAGCGCGCGCTGTCGCGGATGCCGAAACTGCGCAAGGGCGGGGCGAAGCGCGGCTCCCGCTGGGAGGTGGTTTCAACCGTGGTGTGTCAGGGCCCGGCCGCCGAGGACTCGCCCGTCCCGTTCCCGTCGCCAACCCTCCAAGCTGAACGATGCCCCGAGCCCATCCCGGGCCAGCCCTCCAGCCAGCACGCTACGGAGGTGGCCGCGCCGATGACATCCCATGGAGAAACCCGCTTGTCCAGTCCGGCGTCGGCTGTTTTCGCCGGAGGCGCGGTGCTCGATCGCATTCCACTCGGGGGTGCCGGCGGGGTGGAGGCAGACCGCTGGGACCAGACCAGATCGGCCAACGAACTTCTCATGGAGCGTGCATTTCCAAAGCCAGGATCGGGTCCCGTCGCTGCCGCCACCGCCGGCCACGATCAGCAGCTCCGTGCCAGCCCGTGACGCCGCCGACTAGCCATGGTCCGTCCGCCCGCCCAAAGTCCCTCGCCGCCGTCGGGTTGCCATCCACTCTCCGTCCCGCTCATCCTCCGCACTGCCAGCAATCGCCCCCGGGAATCTCACTCCATCCTCGCCATCCCTGCCACGCTCGACCGTGACTCCCTTGCCTTCCCCGCGCTCGCCCGGCGCCCTCGCCACCGTGCCGTCCGGTGCGGGTCGGTTGCTGTAGCAGGTTGCCCCTCATCCTGCCTTTCATCGCCTTCCGCTCCGTCGCTCCGGTTGCTCCGCGCAGGCCTCCCGCCAGCGAAGCTGATCAGTCGCCTGGCTGATGCTCCGCCGCCCTGCGCTCGGGTCGCTCCCGGCTTCCGCTTGCCTGCCCACCGGGTCATTTGTTTTGGCGCACCTAGTGAAAAACAAAACGCCCCGGTGGTCGGGGCAAACCATAGAAAGGCACAAAGATGAATAGCAAACCTGCAACTGAGAACACCAACCGCCCCGCCCACGAGATCCGCCACGGCGGCATCAAGGCCGCCATCTGGGCGAACCAGACCGAGAAGGGCACGCGCTACAACGTCACCTTCGAACGGTCCTACAAGGACGGCGAGACCTGGAAGTCCACCCAGAGCTTCGGGCGCGATGACCTGCTGCTGCTCAGCCTGATGAGCCAGTGGGCCTTCGAGTGGATCGCCGGGCAACCCGGCAACGGGAACCGGGCGTAGGCCCTCGCGGGGCCGGCGGTCGGAGGGCCGCCGGCAGCCAAGCTGTTCGCTGACCGTGGTTAGATATGCACTGCTGGACGAGAACCTGCGCCTTTTCGGCACAGCGGAAAACCAACCATCACGCCACCGGATCCGCGTCAAAGGGTTCCGGAGCTGAAAGACGGCCAACCGTTCTTGACTCAAGAAAATCCCCATCGGGCCGATAAACAGGGAGCGTATTGCTCTGCCAAGCAAAGATGGCTCTGCGCGCTTTTATGTTTTTTGAAGACGACTTGCCGCGCCCTGAAATAGAAAAAGTCCTGTGGCCATTAGTTCATGCTGCCAAGATCGGCACGCTGAGCTCGGTATCTCCTTGCCTGCTGACCAAAGAGAACCTGTTATACAAATTTCCCTGCGATGCTGAGGAGCCGTCTGATCCTGACTGGGGCTGTTGGTTCACCGTACTTGACACTGCCCTGGAACACGGGCACCTGAACCAAATACCAAGCGACGTAATCGCGGCGCTCGCCACGGAGGTTCTGGGCGAAGGGGGCGGAACACTGCTCCACTCCGTCGGGAGACGAATCCTCTTCGACGAGTTGCCCGAGTCCGTCTTGACCCCGGAAAACCTCTTCCGCAGGTTTGATTCCAGCGGGCGTAGCCCGGCGCTGTGTGCCATCCAGAACAGACGCTTCAGCCAGATCCCCTCGAAGCTGCGGAAGACAGAATACCTGGCACTGCCGATTTCCTGCGGATGGACGCTATTCCATAGCGCCGCCGAAGGCGGTTTTCTCCGAAACATACCGAAGTGCCACTTGATAGTTCGGACGATGTCGCTTCAGACCTACCGCGGCATCACCCCCCTCCACCTCGCGGCACGCCATTGTCACCTCGACCAAGTTCCCAGCGAGGCATTCAGCGTCCAGACCCTCCAGTTACGGGATTCCGAGGGGAACACTCCTCTTCACATTGCATCAACCACTCGCGACGGCCTCCGGCACGTCCCGCGCTGCCTGCAGTGTGCGGAAACCCTTATGCAGGAAAACGGTCAAGGCGACACGGTCCTACACATACTCTGGCGGGAGCATGACCCGGCCTCCATTGACCCGGGCATCTATACTCCCGAAAACCTGAATTTGAAGGGACGTGGGGGAGTGACGATCTGGGATTATGCAGAGAAGAAGGACGCGCTTAAGCTCATACCGAAGAAGCGCCTGGATGCGGGGCGCGCTTTGCGGCAAGAACAGTTGATGGATCGAGAGGATGAGGACATCTGGCACTGAACGTGTTGCCATCTTCCGCTCTATGGGCCTGAGCGACAGCGTGGTCACACAGCTTCGGAACAGGCGCTTGCTCTGCGTCACTCTCGCCCGGAACTGGTCCCGATCAGAGCTCAGCGATTGCTTGAACTCCGTCGCACTGAAGATGCCGCCTATAATCCCTGGGCGGTTGCGAACGCCTCTGGGGCGATGCGGGCCAACAGAGCATACGAATACGGGATTAACCAGCCCGGCAAAGAAACCCGGGCGAGCGCGACAGACGCCATGCTGTCGTTATGCTCACGATCTGGCATTGATGTCTCCAATTGGAGACAACGTTGGAGCGCTCGACCTTTTGCTGGCATCGGGGAGATCTCGCGCCGGCCACCAGACCAATGTCGGCTTGGCTAGTCCTGGTGTCGTGGTCACCGTCTTGTCGTATCGGACCACGCTAGTCGGGAATCCGAATTGGCGGTTTTCGAGCTCTAATCGAGGGTTGTCGGCAGCATACGCCGGTACCAGGAGGCAAACCTCATCCGTTGTTTGGAATGGTATCCGTGGTCAAGAGGACTTGTGGGCTTAAGCCCTGCTTGATTCCGACCGATAATCGACCATGCAGAACTCGTGCGAGTTGCGTCATGCCGTGACAACTGTTTCCGACAAACAGGAAACAACGCGCTTATCCCGGCATAACGACGCAAACAAGACTCAAACAGATTCTGGAACCATCCCTTTTCCAGCTAACGCGGCTGAATCGCTCCCACGAACTGAGTCTCGGTCGGTGAACGTGATGGCTGCCACAGCACAACCTGAGGAACATGCTCCTCGGGTCGGCGGCGTCAGTTCTCCTCCGCCATCTGCACCGCGGTGCAGGTGGATCGCAAAGGCCGCCTCAGACCCCACGCTCACAGGTGCCAACTATGGCTTTCCACCGGGCATTTCCGGGTTCCTAGCATTTCCTCTGACAATCATCCCACCAAACAACTCTCCAATCTAACAGCCTCCAGTTTCAAGACTGATCTATGACCATGCAATCGGACGTTCAGTTGCCCGGGGACGTTCCCTCGGAGTCTTACGATTATACCGACTCGCTGGAAAATGATGAAGGGGATTTCCCAGCTTCGAGCGACGGCCTGTGGCTGGATTGCCTAGAGCCTGGCGAGGTTGTACGCCAATCCGAACCCGCCATGACCTTCGAGGATGCGGTCAAGCTCATTCGAATGGATGAGAGCCAGTTTCACGGCCAGGATTCGGATGCGAAGGACTTGGAGTTCTCGATCTTAGACAACCCCGAGGAGATCAGAAAGATCGCCTACGATCTGATGTTTCCGATTCTCTATTCGAGTGGGGATGACATCGAAACCGTGAATCCATCCGTCTTCCAGATTCCTCGTTTTGTGGAGCCATTCTGGGGAGCCGGATTCGACGTGATGTTGGATCGCCACGCCAGACCAAACGGCAGGAACCTTGAACGGATTGAGTTGGCTGCGGGGCCGTCCCAGAGGATCCCCGAAGGCACGGACCTCACGAGCCCACCCAAATCAATCCGGTTCATTAGTCTTAAGAAGGCAGATGAATGTATCGTAGATGCCAACTGGTCCGGCGAACGGGCCTTCTATGAGAAAGGGGGACGGCTGTTTTGGATCCAGACCTCGCACCGTGCGTGGATTCCGGTTGACACCTCTAGCGTCAAGCGACACCTGAAGGCATGGAAATTCATCCATTTCCACCACCCTGTCCAATTGAGCCCTCAGGAGCAGGAATTGAATCGAATTCAAACGGATTGCGCCGTTGATTACGTGGGCGGAGTGGCTGGATACCGCAAGGGTCTGCGCAGAATCTGCAGTCATGATGTACTGGTCACAAGTGAACCACTTCTACTGGCCCCGACCGAGGGGGATTTTCCTTTGATCCGCCGATTCTTGGAGGGCCTTCTCAACGAGCCCGACGACGGAATTGATCAGCGAGACCACTTGTACTGCTGGCTCAAGACGTCCTTGCAGTCACTTTATGCGGGAGAAGCGAGCCTGGGCCCTGCTATGATCCTCGTCGGTCCGGCACATGCGGGAAAATCATATCTCCAAACGATCATCACCATGATGATGGGCGGTCGTTCGGCGAATCCGTACCAATACATGACCGGGCAGACTCCGTTTAACTCTGAGTTGTTCCAGGCCGAGCACCTCTCCATTGAAGATCAAATGGCCCCGGGAAGAGCCAGTGAGCAAGTGTTCTTCACGCAGAAGTTCAAAGAGTTTTGTGTCAACGAGCGACGCAGCTGCCATCGGAAGGGGCGGGAGCAAATAACGTTGTGCAGCTATTGCCGCGTGACCGTGTCGGTCAACGAAGAACCTCACTGCTTGGAGACCCTCCCGCGTTTGATGGAGGACGTTAAGGATAAGCTCATGATCTTGAGAGCTGGTCACCGAAGGATCCCGGTGCGTAAGAAGGATGAGTCAATAGCAAGTTTTCACAATGCTGTTCGCAAGGAGTTGCCATGTTTCATCGAGCACCTGCTGTACCACTATTCCATACCAGACCATCTGCGCGAGCCCCGGTTTGGATTTTCCATGTTTCATCATCCGGAAGTCCTGATAAAAATGAACAGCTCCAAGCCGGAGTTCAAGTTGCTCCAGTTGATTGATAGGCAGTTGTTCAAACCGGAGGAAGGTGGGGTCCCGGCGAAAGATCCTTGGATCGGACGGGCCAGCGAACTTGAGTTTAAATTGATGACGCCAGGGACGTCCACTTCGTATGAGGCGCGCGCGCTGTTCACGAGTCCTAATGCGTGTGGTTACCTGCTTTCTTTGCTAGAGAAGCTTAAGCCGGAACAATTTACGAGTCGAATGGTTGACAAGTACAAGCAATGGAAGATTTCACCCGCTGTGGCTGGGCGTGCTGCAGGCACCGCCCAAGCGTCGGGCACCGGGAAGGAGAATGTAGGGGGGGAAGGGGGGTAATATATATCTTCGTGTATTTGTGATATTTCTCAAAGGCCGACCATCTAGCCATACCCCCCTCAACAAAACAACAATGCCATAGGGTTAGGTTTTGGACCGGTTTCAGTTTCTGCCGCCCGCTTGGTGGGCTTTGGCTCTTTCGCACCGTCCCGCGCTTTTCCAAGGGGTTCCAGGGCTACGCCCGAAAAGTCACTTCAGATGAGCACAACGTTCGGAATCATCAGCTAAAGCAACCATATGCAATTTGAAGTCACCATCCTCGATAATCTGAGAACCCACGGCACGCCGACCCGCACTCCCGTAATGTCGCCCACGCGACCCGCCCAGAAGCCCGGGGGCAGCCGCCCGCATCGGAAGCACATCGCCGAGCAGTTCACGTTCCCGGTGGAATGGGCTGTAGGCTCCGGCCAAGTCACCCGATGGAAGAGCTAGCGCTTGGCCACTCGACGCATGAGAGCCGCAGGAGGCTCAACACCAAAGGCAACGCATCCGCGAATGAACCCGCCTTCTACTGCACGCTGGGTTTTCCTCCGCCTGCTCACCCTTCATTCGACCTGCGGCGGCGGCTAGTTCCGCTCCAACCGCTGGCGGAGGATGGCAAGGCATAGGGCACCCTCGAAACTGCCCAACCGCCCCAGGTCGGCGGGTTTGACGAGCCCGATGCTCGGCAGGAGCGCCACAGCTAACCAAGGTTGCCGGGGCATGGACGCGCTCGCCAGGGGTCCTCCCGAAAGAGTGAGGATGCTCGCCATGTCGCTCACTGACCGCCACAGGTCGAGCGCTTCAGATGACATCATCTTTTTCCTCTACAGGTTTGACGAAGAGGCGCGTTGGTCCGACGCCACTTACTCCTGGTGGCGCCTCTGGGTCGGGAGAATGAACCAGATCAACCGCCGGGTGTTGCAGACCACGCCGAAGATCGCCGAGGAATGCCGGCGCATCCAGGAGCTCCAGTCCGACGAGGAAATCCTGGAGCTAGTCAAACGGCTCCGGGACCACCCGAAGGTCGAGTGGAAGGACTCGATCGAGAAGGTCATCGCCTCCGGCAGTTCTTGGCCAAACTCAATTTCGAAGACGATCAGCACCAAATGACCAGGACCATCCTCTTAGGCCAGTCCGAACTCATGAATGACAATCATTCCAATAGCGGCGCCAGCATGGGCATTCGCCGGCCCGGGAAGCCCACCGTGGAAGCGATAGCCCGCCGCCACGCCCGCGTCGCCGCCGCCGGCATGGAAATCTACCGCCCGCGGGCGCCGGATGCCCACCGTCCGTAGTCCCCAGCACTTCATAATCCCGACCCGGAGGCTCACGCAGCCTCCGGGTCTTTTTTTGTCTTCATCCTTTGCCCCCCGCCAACCACCGCCAGGCCCCTTCGCCCCTTCCATGCCGCCTCATCGCGCTACGCGCAAAGCAAAAAGCAGATGAACAAAGCCGCGAGGCCAGCCTCCGCTGAAAGCGCGGCAAACAAAAAAAGCGACGGCCCGAGCCACCCGCCAGCGAGTGGAAAAGCCGCCTAACCAAAATCAAATGAAAAACAAAAACAGCGAGAAAGCGAACGGGACCTCATACAACAACCAACCGGCCACCAAGCCGCTCGGCAGGCCGATGTTCACGCCGGGTGAATATCGGAGAATCTTCAAGACGCAGGGCGGCCATCCCGACCCTGCTTGCGCGAATATATTCGCCGTAGTCGGCGTGGGCCGGTCCGGGTTCCGGGAATGGGGCGACATCAGCTTCAACACGTGCGACGGCTGCTCCCACAACTGCCGCTACTGCGTCCAGCGCGGATCTGCCTATCGGCACAAGGAGATCGCCACCTGGGGGGCGTGGGCCAAGGAGCGGATCAGGACCAAGATCCGCAAGATCACCAAGTTCAAGGGCATCGTCATGTTCCCCACCAAGCACGACATCACGCCGCACTGCCTGCCCACGGCCCTCGCCGCCCTCAAGGCCCTCGTGGAGGCGGGCAACCGGGTGCTCATCGTCTCCAAACCGCACAAAAAGTGCATCAAGGCGATCTGCCGGGAGCTCAAGGGCTACGAGGACCAGGTCCTGTTCCGGTTCACCATCGGCACCCTCGACAAGAAGCTCGCCAAGTTTTGGGAGCCCGGGGCGCCGGCCCCGAGCGAGCGCATCGCCTGCCTCAAGTGGGCGCTCAGCCACGGCTTCCAGACCAGCGTGAGCATGGAGCCGATGCTGGACGGGACCGCCGACGCGCTCAAGACCTTCCATCGGCTGCTCCCCCTGGTGACCGAGAAGATCTGGATCGGCAAGATGAACATGAAGTGCGTCCGCCGCGGCGCCCCCCTGATGAGCGTCATCTGCCGCTACCTCAAGGCGCTTCAATCCGACGAGGCCATCCTGGATCTGGTCGACCAAATCGGGCCGCACGAGCGGGTCGAGTGGAAGGACTCGATCCGGAAGGTCATCGAAGATCGCATCTGAGATCCGAAGGAGGTCGCCCCCGCGGGAGCGGGGGCGCCTCATTACTCCATCACACAAGAAAACCAGGGAAGGATAGGAGCCACCAGTTTCCAGCCAAACTCAATGAATATGAAGAACCAGGTCACCAGCGGCGTTGCAACGCCAGCCCCGTCCCCCAGCGGAGGACTCGCGAGCAAGGCTCTTTTTTTGCGCTACGCGCAAAAAGAAAGAACGCAGAACGCAAATGCAGCAGGGTCAAGCCCCCGCTGAAAACCGGCGAAACAAAAAAGCATCGGCCAACAGCTACTCCCACCGGGGTAGGGGACGGCCGGAGGAAGAGAGACCAATGAGAATGAAGAGCACCCAGATAAACAGCGAACCCGCCAGTCCATCGTTCCTCGCGAACTGCGTCATCAATGGAGGGCTCGCGCTACTGAAACCCACCCACACGAGGAAGCTGGACGCCAGCACACGCAAGGCATACCTAACCGCGCGCCGGCGGCACGACCACCGCCTCCTATTGAGGGATGTCAATCCATGGCCGGGGCGGACGCAGATTACGGTGCCCCTGTCCATCGAGGACCAGAGGCTCGCGCTGTCCCTGGCGAGGGGCTCTCATCCCCGGCGCCAGAACTGGGAGCCGTCGCGGGGCGGTAAGGAGACCTCGGTCCGGGAAGTCAACCACGGGAGATACTCGTCGCGCTGCGCCTACGACCGGTGGGGCTTCGTGCCGACCCTGAAGTCGTTCGCCATCATTTCGCGCTGGGGCGGGCGGGCGGCGCTGTATCGCCACCATTGCGGCAGCTCCTTGGTCCCCGCGCCCAGGGGATGGCGCTGGAGCGCGGACGCCAACGGCCTCCGGCTGGTGTCCATCGCCCGCCCAACGGATGACTTTCACCCCGATTCGGGGGACCTCAGGAAGGGCATAAGACACATAGTTCACCAGGCGGTCGTTCTGCGCGAAAAGCGCCGGGCCGAGGCGGCCAAGACCCGCAGGGAGAAGCGGCTGCTATTGCGGGGCTCGGGCGGGGTCCGGGTTGGCCTGAGGGACAGCCTCGACGCCGGGAACTGCCCGGCGGGCTCGTTGGAGTTTGCCCGCCGCCACGGGCTCGATCCGGATCGCCGCTACGCCCCCGCCAGGCTGCTCCGGCTGGAGCCCGACAACGACCGGCTCAAGCTGGCCATAGCGGTCGCGATTCGCCGGCACGCCAAGGCCACTCCTCCCGATGCGGCTGGGGCGGGCAGTTCCGGGCCAAACTCAATTTCGAACGTAATCGCTCCCGCGTGAGCGGGGGCCAAACCAAAAGTCGGTCAAACTCAAAATCGACAGAAAGGCAAAATTAAAACAAATGAACATACACATCTACTACGGATTCGAGCGCAGGTCGGTCGAAGCCAAGAACCCCGCCGAGTTCTTCTCCCGGTGCTGGCGCCCCGGAAACCCGATGGGGATGAGCGTCCGGCGCTCAATGGGCCGCTTCACATTCTACGTGACCGGCTTCGACAAGGACCGGCGCGAGGCGTTCGAGATCCCGCAGGTCCGGGCGTTCTACCAGGATTTTCTCGGACGATGGCCCTACTGGTTCCTGGCGTGCAACCTGGATTCGCCGAGCCTCTTCGTGATGGTCCTGTGCTGCCTGCGGACGCTGCGGGTGTCCCCGGTCGGAGGGGGAGATCGCATCTGGTTACGCTTCTCCATTCCGGAGTTGCACGCCTTCATCGACCGCGAGCTGGGCAGCATGGACACCCAGTGCCGCATGGCCGGCTTCCGGCCTGAGGAGATCGCCCAGCGCCGGCAGCGCGTGCTGGAGTACTTCGCCAAGGACTGGTCGATCGGCCAGTCGGTCCCGTGATGAAGATGAGGAGAACACCGCCCAACCAAAAAACGACGAGAACCAAAAAATAGAAAGCACACACCACATGAGCAAACACAAGAAGAACAGAATGAACAAACTCAACCAGTTGATGGCCCTGGCCGCCGACACCTCCACCGCCATCCTGCACACACTGGGCGGGCTGACCCCCGCCTTTTTGGGCGTCGGGCCTGAGGGCACGTTCACCATCCTGGAGACCCGCCGGGACTGGGATGACTTCGACAAGGTGATCCGCCTGGAGTGCATCGCGCGGCGCGCCACCATGGGCGTCTTCGTGGCGGAGTTCTGGATTGCGCCGCTCAAGCCGGGTGACACCGCGCGCGCCGGCTACGCTACGAGTTCCCCCGACCGCCGTGAGTGCGTGATGCTCCGCGGGGAGCTGGAGGGCGGGTGCCAGGCCCAGTGGCTAATCCCGATCCAACGCGATGGTAAGGGCAAGTTCGCCGGCCTGGGCGGGGTGGAGGTTGCGTCCGATCAACTCATCATCGGCCGGTTCACCCAGCTCCTGCCCAGGCAGCGGCCCTCCGAATACGAGCGCATGCAGGCCCGAGTCGCTCTGGCCGCCAGGCGCCGTTCCATCGGGGGGGCCGACTACTGCAACAATTGATCTGGGAAGCCACCAAACACGAAAACCAACGGAAACAACTACAAGCGACCTCAATGACTATGAAGCAATACATCGCGATCAGAATCCACGGCCACGCCCACGTCCTGGTGGTCGACGAGCGGGCCTGCACCTACCTCGACCCCGAACCCTCCCAGGCCGTGGTTAACCACAGTCCCGACGGGTTCGATTGGGGCTACGGCGGTTCCGGCCCGGCCCAGCTCGCCTTGGCCATCCTGCTCGACTTGACTGATGGCGAGCACCTCGCTGAATCCCTCCACCAGGAGTTCAAGAGTCGCTTCATCGCTGGCGCTCCCAAGGAGGGATTTCACCTCGCCGAGGACGAGATCAGGAACTGGATCTCCACCACTCGCCCCAGCCCATACAAAGACCAGGAGGAGCTGATCCAATCCATAGGGCGGATGATCGACAAGGCCTCGCTCCGGCAGTGCTACGAGCGCAGGGACCCGGACATCCAATGCTTCGCCGTGGTCGCGCCCGACCGATCCCTGGCCGAGGTCGCCGCCCGCCTGGTGGAAGGGGCGCCGGAGCCCAGATACCTTCAACAGCTGGTCGACGAGGGCCAGGTGGTCACCCTCCTGCCCGACGTCCGCGTCCTGATCAAGGCCCTCGCCAACCCGGCGGGGCTCTCGCCCGAGGATCGCGCCCTGAAGGCTTACCTGGAGGCGCGCATCGACATGGAGGTGGAGGCCTTCTACTGCCCGCCCATCTACTTCGTCCGCTTCACCGGCCGGCGCTGGGAATGACCGCGCTATCCGGGCCATCCCCATTGACCCGAACACCGCGCTACGCGCAAGAAAACCAAGCGAGGAACAAGAACGGGAAGAGCGGGCCTCGAACGGCCCGCCCAGAAAGCCAGCAAACTAAAAACTCAGATCAAGCATCATGAAAAAGAAAACGACAGTATTCAAAATGCCGGAGGGGACCTCCACCGTCGCCGCCGCTGGCACTCAACCACCTGACCCATCAGCTCAGAAGATGAGCATCACCATCCAACCCCTGCGCCCTCCGGCCCGCGCTACGCGCGAAGAAACCAGGTGCAGTGAAGACGGCGAGCGTAGGGCTCCACGAAAAACCGATCAAACTAAAACATCAGAAACACATCCATTCGCATAACACAGTATGAGCAAAAGAAAAAAGACTACTAAGACTCCATTCGCCAACCCGACCCCCAAGGTCGCCGGCGTCCACCACGGCGGCCCTCGGGCCGAGGTGCTCGAAGCGATCTACCTGGAGGCCCTCCACTTGGCGGGCCGGGGGGATGCCGACCTGGCGCTCAGGCTCCTGGACGCGGTGATCCGCCATTGCCCCGGCCATGGCATGGCCATACTCGCCAAGGGCTGCACGCTCAGCGATCTGGGGGCGCATGGCCCGGCCGTAGCGCTGGCCCGCCAAGCGGTGGAGCTGATGCCGGGGCGAGCCCTGCCCCTGGCCTCCCTGGGGATGGTGCTGCTCCGAAGCGGCGTTCTCGCCGAGGCCGAGGCGACGCTGGAGCGGGCGGTCCAACTGGACCCGGACCATCCCTTCGGCTTGACCATCCTCGCGACCTGCCTGAACAACATGGGCAAGACGCCCGAGCGGGCGGAGCATCTGCTCCGGAAGGCCCTCATCCAATTGCCCGACGAGCAGTCCGTCTGGCACAACCTGGGGCGCGCCCTGGAGGCCCAGGGGAAGCTCGCCGAGGCGGATCAGGCATTCCATCGATCCATCCAGATCGAGCCCGGCACCCAGACCGCGAAGGCGAGCGCCGCCCGTCGCCTGGCGTTGGCCCTCCGGCGCCTGGAGCCGTCTGGATCCCCGAGCAACAACTGACGCGATCCCCAAGCATCCAACCCCGATCCATACATGGAAATCATACCCCCAGCCATCGCTCTCCTCCTCCAACTCCTCGGCCCCTGCGTCCTGCTCAAGTGGCCGCTCGGGAAGAAGTGGGGCAGCCGCCGGTGGGGTCACCTCACGCTCGCGCACATGACGCCGGGATACCTGGCAAAGCTGAACCGGTGCAACGTCGGGGTCGCCCTGGGCAGGGTTTCGGGCGGGCTTTGCGCCATCGACCTCGACCAGGATGCCCTGATTCCAATTTTCCTCGCCGCCAATGGCTGGGCCGCCGGCACCACCATCACCCGCGGCGCCCGGGGCTGCCAGGTCTGGGTGCGGATCGTCGGCCCCTACCCGGCCACGACCAATCTCCGGTATCAGGGCAAGCCCTGCGGAGAATGGCGGGGAACCGGCAGCCAGAGTATCGTCCCGCCCAGCATCCACCCCGACACCGGCAAGCCCTATACCTTCATCCAGCAGCTTCCGGTGGCCGAGGTCGCCTACGATGCCATCCGATACCCCGAGGGGATGATCGGGCCAGCGCCCGTGGCAATGGGCATCGGTCCAGGAGGGGATGAAGTTGTTAGTACGGTTGATCTCAGCAGTACAGGCAAGGGGGATCCAAGGACTACTGAGGGGGGACACACACCTGCACTCAACACAACCACTGAGTTGTGTAGCCCAAACCTGTCTCTCAAACCCGTTGCTGGAACCTGTAGCCCAAAACCGTCCCCGGAAAGCGTTGCCGAAAAGCGGAGCCAGGAAGCGTCGCCGGAACCTGTCCCTGAAACCTGTATCCCAAACCTGTCAGGGCAAACCGCAGGTGGGCCTGGCACGCTCGACTACGCCATCCTTGTGCGCCCCCACGTGGCCACGGAAACCGGCCACAACCACGACCGGCTCTTCGGCCTCGCGAAGGCGGTCCTGCTGGCCATCGGGGACGGCTACGCCGTGGACACGCGCCGCGCCTTCCGGCTCTGGTGGAGGGAATCCGAGGCCTTCACGCGCCGGGGCCTCAACGCCGACACCTACTGGCACGAGTTCCAGGAGGCCCTCGCCTGCGCGAAGGAAGACCGCCTGGCCAAGGCATGGCGGGAAAGCGCCACCACCCAGGCCCCCGGGTCCGAGGTCCTCATCGATGAGCGGATGAAGCGCCTGGCGGCGCTCTGCTGGTGCCTCCGGGATGGGGAGGGCGAGTTCTTCCTTTCCTGCCGGGCGGCGGGGAGGCTGCTTGCCATAAACCACGAAGACGCCAACCGATGGATGAAGGCGCTGGTGGGCACCGGGATCCTGGCGGTGATCCAAGTCGGCACCCAGAAGTCGGGCCAAGCCTCCCGCTACCGGTATGTCGGCAAATCGCCCAACGGGCCGGCGTGGGAGGTCCCGCCGTCCAGCCCCGGCACGCCATGACGATCTCAGCTCGGTTGGAAATACGTCACACATAAATCAAATCGAAAATCACATTATGAATGCATCAAAGAAAAACCTACCGAATAACCAACAAGGCAGCGGTCCGGGCGCTGCCGACCCCGCGACGCCCTCGCAGGTCTTCGACCTGCTGACCCGCGCGCTCCGGACCCGGCTGACCCGCCAATCCGAGCTGGAGGCCGAGATCCAGGAGATGGAATCGCTCTCCGAGGCGGGCGAGGACGCCACAGAACCGCTCCGCGAGGAGTTGGACCGGATCCAGTCGGAGCTCCACGGGATCGAACTCGCCCGCCTCACCGCCTACCGAACCATGGTGGAGCGGCACAACGCGGCGGTCCGCCCGGACGGAAGGGCCGCCGGGGAGCAGACCATGACCAATCACCAAGCACAGTAAACCCACCAACCACGGATAGTATTATGAACGAACCATTCCCTAATTCTGGCTCCGATCCCGAGATGGCCGATGCCGTCTGGTCCAGGTTCGGCTTCGTCGACACCTACATCGATGTCTTCGGCGGCTCAGCCTCGGTGCTGTTCGGCCGCAGGATCGTCACGGGCCTCGAGGTCCTGAACGACATCAACGGCTTCGTGACCAACTACTACCGCGCGGTCCGGCACGACCCGCACGCGGTCGCCGACCACGCCGACTGGCCCATCTTCGATCGCGACCTGGTCGCCCGGCACCACTGGCTCGTCACGCGGGGCCTGCGGCAGATGGCCCCTCTCCAGCAGGGCAACCCCAACTGGTTCGACGCCCGGATCGCAGGCTGGTGGCTCTGGGGCTCGATGCACTGGGGCCGCCCCGGTTGGTGCGCCGGCACCGGGCGCTGGTCCGTCGCCAACGGCAGGGTGGTAACCGCCCGAGGCTCCACCAAGGTGATGCTGCCGAGCATCGGCGACGCCACCAATATCGACCAGAGGCGGGCATACGTGCTGGCCGTCATCAAACAGGTCGCCAAGCGCCTGGAGCTCGTCCGGATCACCTGCTGCGACTGGACGCGGGTCGTCGCGCCGCACCTGCTCACGCCCGAAGCGGGCGTCTTCCTCGATCCCCCCTACCGCCGACGGGCCAGCGGCCCAGATGACGGATTCGACACCGATACCTCGCGCGATTGCCGGCTCTGGGCCATCCAGCAGGGCGCGATGGTCAAGATCGCCCTCTGCGGCTTCGCCTCCTGGACGTGCATGCCTGCCGGCTGGGACTCCTACCGGCTGAGGTCGCGGAATGGCGGCGCCACGGGGGCCAGGCGGACCCACGACGCAATATGGTTTTCACCCAAGTGCGATTACGGGCAGAGGAGCCTCTTCGAGCCCGAGGGCCTGGTCGCAGAAGGCGGCTCGGGCAAACCCAACCAGCAATAGATTTATGAACCAACCAGGAAATTACAGCGTGAGCGGGGCATTCCCCACCTACACCGTCACCGATGATCAGGGCAAGCCGTTCCAGGTCGGATGGACTTGCCTCCGCGGGCTCTGGTCCGCCGAGCCGACGTGCGAATGCATGGGGCACTACGGGCCCTCCCAACCCTGCGAGCACGCCAAGGCCGTCCGCGCCGCGCACATCGCGCAACAGCGGGCAGCCGCCCGGGCCGCCATCGCCGTGGTCACCGGCGCCCGCCCGTCTTTCAGCGTCGAATTTCGGGGCGAGGTGCACGCGGTCATCGTCGCCGGCAACGACCGGTGGCGGTGCTCCTGCTGCCCGGACGAAGCGGATCCCTGGCATTGCCAGTGCATCCACGCCGCCGCCGCCGCCGAGTTCGATATGGCCGTTCGCCTCACCGCCCAGCACTGGGTCAACCGCGACAACAACGACTGCGCCCGGACCGGCATCGTGCCGCACCGCATGATGGTGCCATTCTTCCAGGCCAGCGACCGGCGCCGCAGGGAGGGCGGGGTGCCGCGGTGACCGCCGGAGAACACGATTATGAACATGGACCAAGATCGAATCACCGTCATTCAGCCGCTGCCGATGATCTCCGACCCCTGGGAGCCGGGCCGCGAGTTCCAGTGGTATTTCATGAAGACCGAAGTGCAACCCGAGGGCTTCGTCATCCACCTGACGCAGCGGGTGCGCTTTCACCCTTGGAAGAAGGCCTGGCTGATCGGCTGGGAGATCTTTCCTAACGTGACGGAGATCCGAACGGCCACGCGGGAGGAAGTGGAGCGGCACTGGGGCGCGATTCAGCCCGCAACGCAGGCGCAGGTCACGGCGGCACGGCAGGTGCGCTGAGAGCATCGGTGCAGGTTTACTCCGGCAGCGATCGTAACTCCGCGAGGCACGTTCGCGGTACACAATGTGTTACGGATACTGCTAGTACGACGAAATAAAATGAACAAAAGTGCTTGCGTCGATTGTAATCCGCCTCTCGCGCACTATGATATCTTCGAGCCCCGCGGCTCGCGGCCAACAGGGGGCGGAACGAACAGGAACTGAAGGTTGATTTCATGATACGCATATGAGCTGGCAAGATGATCGCTGCGGTTACTTCCTCTGGCTCCAGGAGCGCCTCTACCCGGATGACCTGGAGGCCCAGGACCAGGTCCTATGGGCCGTCTACGCCGACGGGCTGGGCTTGACCGGCGTCCCGGCGCGGGACATGGCGGCCATCCGCAATTACATGATTAACCTAACGGCGCTCCGCCGCAGTTCGGCAACGCAATCCAAGGATACCTCCGACGCACACATTTTGTTGAAGAAAAGCAACACTTCCGGTTGAGCGCTGCACCTTCGAGGTAATAAAATTGATTAACTTGAGGCAAGTTCAGTGCAATCCAAACTAAGTATGGTCACCATCAAAGCGCAGAGTTCGCCGAAATACGCGGTTCGCTATTTTCGCGAGCATTTGAGCCGCGACGATTATTACGCCGACAACCAGCACACGCCGGGGCGCTGGTTCGGGCGCACTGGCGACTCGCTCGGCCTCGACGCGCGTGCCGACGTGAAGCAGGAGGATTTCGTTCGCCTGTGCCGGGGCCTGCGGCCCGACGACGGTGCCCGGCTCACCCAGCGTGCGGTGGCCAACCGGCGGTGCCTTTACGACTTCACGGTCAGTGCGCCGAAGTCGCTCTCGATTATGGCTCTCCTGGGCGATGACGAACGCCTCATCTACGCCCACGACCGTGCCGTGGACGCCACGCTCGCGAGCGCTGAAGAACGGGCCGCCGTCCGTGTCCGCCGGGGTGAAGCCGTCGACACGCGCGAGTCCAGAGTGACCGCGAACATCATCTGCGCCCGCTTTCGGCACCTCGAAAGCCGCGCACTCGACCCGCAGGTACACACGCATGCCACGATCTTCAACGTCACCTATGACGGGGTCGAGAAACGCGTCAAAGCGCTGGAAGCCCGCCCTCTTTACGATCACGCCCGGAGCTTAACCGGGCTCTACCGCAATCACCTGGCCAAATCGTTGCACGCCCTCGGCTACTCCACCTACCGCGACCGGTTCGGCTGCGTCCAGATCCGGGGAGTGAGCCTTGAGCTCATGGCGAAGTTTTCCAAACGCTCGGCCCAGCGCGACGTGATCGTTGCGATTCGGGAAGCTGAGCTGGGCCGACCCTTGGCCAAGGACGAAATCTCCCACCTGATCCACGAGTGCCGCGAGAAAAAGCAGAGGCACATCGACCCTGCGGCCATGCGGCGCATGCAACTCGATCAGCTCTCGCCCGAGGAACGGCTGGGCCTCGATCGACTGAAGGCGCTCGCCCTCGCCGGCCCGCGACCAGTCCAGTCCAGGCCCTACCTCCAACACCGTCGGCAGAGCCTCATCCCCGGCACGGCCTCCAGCTGGCGTTCCCTGCTGCGCGCAGCGCTGCTGGTGGCCCGCGCCGTGGAGATCGATCCGCTCCTATTCTCCCCGACGCCATCGCCCTCCCGAGAGGTCTCCGTCGCCGCGGAGTTCGTGCGCCAAATCCGGCGTACCAAGGCTGTCCTGCGCTATGTGCAACGGACCAGGCAACCAGCACTCACCAGGTGATCCGAGGCATGAGTACTTACAACCAATCCTACTACGAGAACGTCAGGGCCGGTGCCGGCCTGACTCTGCGTCCCCTTTACCACTTTCCCCTCTGGGCGGCCTGCGCGGGTGTAATCCACATACCCACCCACACACCCGCTAACGCCGCTGCCGCCCGGGGGGGCTTCCATTTTCCCCACAGTGCGATCACAGTCCAGGCGACGAGGCTCCAGTCCAACCAGGCATCCAGCCGTGGGCACGGACCGTCGACGGTGTTACTAGGCCGGGATGACCAACGCCTCCATCTCGCCCTGTTCGAGATCGACCTCTGCCAATTTGTCCCCCGGGCGGTCAGCGCGGGTGTAATCCACATACCCACCCACACACCCGCTTACGCCGCTGCCGCCCGGGGGGCTTCCCTTTCTCCAACTCACTGATTTCATGAATACTAACAACCCATCCTGCTACGAGACCGCCGAGACGAACCTGTTCACGCGGTTCGAGACGTCCGGACCGGAGGGCACCTACGCCCTGCCATACTCCGCCTTGATGTTCGTCCATTTGCCGCCCGTGCCAGCCCGTAACTTGGAGGTCCTCACTTTGGGATACGTCACGCACGTCGTGACCATCCACGGCACCCAGCTTTCCCAGCTCCTTCTCATTGTTGCGAAGGGACGCGCGGAAATCATCCGGATCGGTGGTGGCCAATCCGGGGAAACATCAACACCCACCGTCCGCGAAATTACAATAGCGGACCCTAACTGACGGAGTTTATATGAAGAACAAGACCGATATCGTAACCCTCACCGCCGGCTTCTATGCCGAGCGCCATTCGGGCAGACCATTCGCACCCAACCAGGACTACACGGCCGAGATGCTGACCGTAATTGGCCAGCTTCAGGAACAGGCATTCCCGGGACATTTATTTGACCCAGGGCTGGTGCTGAAGCAGGCGGATGCCCAGCTTTTTCACAACGACCTGGCGGTGCGAAACTACCTCCCCGTCCACCTCCGCTTCGCCCCGATCACCCCGGAAGGAAAACCGCTGGTGATCACGCTTGGTGCGATGTCGGCCCCCGGATGGTCGAATGGTACACTGGGGATATCGACGGAGGATCAGGCCGTAAATCAGGCGATCCAGACCCTTCTGGGAGATGGTGAGCAAGGAGGAGGGGACACCATCTCCTAGCGCGGGGCGCTATGGTGCGGGCGACGGCGGTGGGAATCCGCCGCCGTTGCTCACCATCACCAAGGCGCGAACGCAATATTACAAAGCCATTTATGAATGAAATCAACATCAGCGAGGTGAAGCAACAGCTTCGAGAAGTCGCCCGGAATTATCGGCGCCCCCTGCGCGGCAAGTTCGCGGTACTGGCTCCGTTCAAGGAGGAGATCGTAGAGCTGAGCCGAAGGGGCGCGGCCAGCGGCGACATCGCGTCCATCCTGGCGCAGTTCCAAGTCGCGGTCTCGAAGGATACCGTCGCTCGCTTTCTGCGCGAGGAGACGAGGAAGGATCGCGCCACGCGCGGAAAGAAAGCGGTTATTGAACCTCAGGCCTCCGCCACCGAAGGCACGACCACGAGGCCGATGATGCCGCGGGGCCTGCCTGTCAGTCAGTAATGAGTCAAACGAACACGAAAGGATCAAACGATGAATATGTTACAATGGTTTCTTAATCTTTTTAAACGCAAGCCGATGGCCCGGTGGGATGCTCGGCGTGAGCTGATCCGATGGAACGGCAGGGACCCTTTGACCATCGCCGAATCATTCGAGGGCTTCCAGGTCTTCGGCGACACCGGCTCAGGAAAAAGCTCGGCCACCGGGAAAGTGATCGCTTCCTCAATGCTCCGCGCTGGCTTTGGTGGATTGGTGCTGACCGTTAAGCCCGAGGACACGGACGATTGGAAGGCGCTGCTGGAGGCAAACGGGCGCGCCGAGGACGGCATCTTCTTCGGGCCGGGCGAAGAATACTGCTTCAACTTCTTGGATTACGAGCTGAGGCACGGCGCGCAGCTCGGGGTGGGCTCCAGGAACGCGACCCGCATCCTCGCCGAGTTGGTGGCCATGGCACAGCGCGACGCCGGGGCAGGCGACTCGTTTTGGGTGCAGTCGGCCGAGATGCTGATCGGCTACACGCTGGACCTGATTACTTCCGCAGGGGCGGCGCCCAGCATGCTGCTGGCCCGGGAAGTCATCGCATCCGCACCGCTGTCGCCCGACCAAGTCAAGGACGCGCAGTGGCAGGAGGGATCGAAATGCTGGGAGTTGATCGTGCGGGGCAGGCAACGCGCAGGCGATGCGCACGACTTCCGGCTGGCGGAGGCCTATTGGTTGCGGGAGTTTCCGCGTCTGCCCGAAAAAACCCGTCAGTCCATCGTGGCGACGTTCAGCGCTTCTGTGGCGCACCACTTCTGCGGCCAGTCGATGCACCGCCTGTTCGGGGGCGATACGAGCGTGAGCCCGGATGACATCTTCGACGGCAAGATCGTGATCGTAAACTTGCCGGTGCTGGATTACCACGCCGCAGGTCGCTTTGCCTCGATCGTCTGGAAGTACTGCACGCAGCTCGCGCTACAGCGCAGGGTGGATCGGGAGCGTCCCGTGTTCATCTTTAGCGACGAGAGTCACCATTTTCTAACTGACCACGACCAAATCTTTCAGACCACGGCGCGTAGCGCTCGCTGCGCCACGGTGTATTTGACGCAAAATCGGAGCAACTATTTGGCAGAATCGCCGGGTAGTGCCGGCCAGCACCGGGTGCAATCCTTGTGCGCGTGCCTGAAAACGCAAATCATTCATCAATGCAGTCATGAGGAGACCAGGAGGGCCTTCGCCGACGCCATCGGCAAGCGACGGCTAACGCGGCTTTCGAGCTCTCACCAATTTGGCCACGGCAGAACGACGCACTCTGAAAACGAGCAAATCATTGATGACTACTGGGTATCGCCCGACGTGGCTACGAATTTGAAGACCGGAGGGGAAGCAAATGCGTATCAAGTGGAAGCCATCGTGACCAAGGCAGGCAAGCGCTTCCGCAATGGCAGGCCGTACCTGCTGGCGCGGTTTTACCAGCGGAACTTCGGGGCGGGGCCTCTTGGCCGGACGGTCATTGCCCTACCGGTCCAGGAAGAGGGGAGCGATGCGGATTGAGCGGGGTTTCGCACAGCCAAAGGCCGCAGATCCATCCGGTTGAGATCGCCTCCGAGGGGCACTACGTTTGCTTCTCTCGGTCCATGCGCGTGTAAGCGATGCCGCCCCGCTACTCGCACCGGAGCCAGGCCGCAGCCACTGTCAATCCGAAATCCCTCCAGCACACGCTGGCTCGGGAGTTTTCTGGAAGCCGTGAGCGCAACGGAGCGTTTGGCCGGACTGCCCGCGTTAGGGGACAGGGAAGCGGATAAGCGGCCTGGCCAAAAAGCGGCTTGTCCCGCCGTAGCCAGGCGAAGGCGGAAGTGAAACGGCGGCGAAAGAAAGCTCATCGAGGGAGCGTCTAAGGGGAGCCAAGTCCTCCGGGTTTCGCACCTGTCGGGCCGTAGTCTCGACGAAGGCCGAAGCCGGGGTGGCGGGGAAGCGAATGCCGGCATGTCTTGGCGACGGGGGGGATTACCGGACCGAGGGGAAGAAGCCACCTGTCAGCTTTCTTAGACTGCCCCCCGTCCAGTCGGATCTTAGCCTCCCTCATACAGCGATTTGGTTCGCCGATGAGGCGTGTATTTCAAGGGCGGCAACTTCGATGACAATCGTGATCGGTATCCCACCACTTATGGAAATAGTCCGTGCTGTGGGGTCAAATGTGATTTCGTTAATATCGTAGTCTCTAACTCTTTCAGTATCCTGTATCGACAAGTTGAGGACGTTTTTAATAGCTACAACGATTCCGCGCGGCGAACCTCTAGCAAGTGCGGAGTGTTTAGGCTCAACGCGAAAAACAATCGATTGCGTCTTGGGGTCAATCGCAAGTGCTTCAGCATCAAACCAACAGTCGTGGACAAGGTCGACCAATGAGCGCAACTGTCTCCCGTCTGTAATGGTGAGCGTTCCAGTCATTTTGGAAATCCAGGTGTGCCACGGGGAAACGGAATGCGAGGGAGCGTCCCGCCGCTACCTTTCACACCATTTTGCCACCAGTTTAACTGCAAATGAGGCAACTTTCCGAATGGCGGGAAGGAGTGATGTGGCCCATGCCTCGCGATTCTGGTGCCAATTCCACCAGCTTTCAATCCCCCGCCTCCGGCCAAACACATAGATGCGACCGCGCCACCCATCTGACTCATCTGAAGCGTCGGATCATTCGGATCATACAATCCCAGGCTGCCAAGAGGGTGACCAATAGGCAACGCTCCATCACCGGCGGCGGCCAAGCCCTGGCCTGCCCCAATGAGTCCTGCACCTATAATTCCTCCCCATTCTCCCAAGGAAAATAAACCATTACCATCGCAAGTATTAATTGGGTCGTTGGCCACCATTCCGTAGAGGTTGATGCCACCGTCCTCTCCGATTGGGTCTCGATTTGGCCATCTCTGCAAGCCGGGGTCATAAAACCTGTAGAGGTAGTACACCAAACCCGAGTTAGCGTGGAACTCCTTGCTGGAGAACCGATAGGCATTGGCATCCGCCAAGCTCCCGCTCTTGGAGAGCAGGCTGCCGAACGGATCGTAAAGGTACCGTGCCACGACCACCTGATTAGTGTTTATCAAACAGGTGACGTTGCCGTTGCCGTCGCAGTGATAGTAGGCGTGGGCCGCGGGCGGATCTGAGGCCAGGAGCGCATGGTCGGTCCGGGCCAGCAGGCCGCCGATGCCGCCGGCGCCTTGGAACGAGCCGCTGAGGTCCTTGCCCCGGGTATAGGTGACCTGCGGCATGTTGTTCGCGTCGCGTTCCTGGACCACGAGGTTTCCATCGTAGAGGTAGCGCACGGAGGCATTGGTTTGCCAACTCCCGTTTCGCCACACGTATTCAACGCGCGCCCGTCGCCGCATCTTGCCGTCATAGGCGAAATCCGAGCGCCAGACGTTGGTCACCCAGACGCTGGCGAGCTGGTTCTCGTCATCATACGCGAAGACTCGAGTGCCGTCGCCCAGCAGGTTTCCGTTCAAGTCATAGGCGTAGCTGACCGAAGCAGGCAGGTAAGCCGTCGAGCTGTTCGTGGCGCTGCGCCCGAGGCTGTCCTGGGCGACCGCCGTGAACACGTTGGTCCCACTCAAGAACGTCGCGTTGGTGTTGGCCCAGGTTGCATCCATGTACCGCACGGTCCCCGACACCGCCGAGCCGTTAATCGAGAGGCTGACATTGGTCGCGACGCTCATGGTCGTTCCCGCCACCGTGCCGGTCGTGCTATGGCTCACCGTGGTCAGCTCATTGAGGCTGTTGACGTTGAACTGGTCAACGGTGCCTTTGCTCACCTGAGAGAGGTTCGCGGAGGCGTCGTAGCTGTAAGTGAAACGCTCGTTCCATCGCGCTGAGCCGCTTGACTCGTAACCGTAAGCGGTTTTGAGCTGACCGACAGGGTCATAGCCGTAATTGACGTAGTTCGTGGTCAACCTGGTCTGGTTAGTGCGCTGGCCTCCCAGATTGTAACCGTAGGTGTGGACGTTGAGCGCCGTTCCGGCGGAGTTCATCAGGTCGGAAAGGGTCAATCTGGCCACGTTGTCGTAATTGTTGGTAATATAGGCGCCGCCTGGCAGCCCAACGCCCGATACCAAGGACTGGCTTCCCGACGAATAGGAGTAGGAGAAACTGCCAGCGCGTGATGCCGTGTTGGTTAACCGGCGGGCAGCGTCGTAAACGTACGACTGGCTCCAGGCCCCGCTCCCCGACTGAGCTAAACCCAGCCCGTTGCGGAGACGATTTACATACGTGTAGTTCACCGCATCATTCGGCCACGGGCCGCCTTCAGTAAGGCACTGCCCCACAGCATCATAAGCATAGACCGTCGCGCCCATTGCGTCAACCATGTTCGTGAGGCGGTTTACCGCGTCGTATTGGAAAACGAGGCTTGTGTTGTGGGAATAAATGACATTGGTGAGATTGCCCCCGGCGTCGTAGCGATAGGTCGCGTTGGTTCCGGTCGCATTCACGCGGCTGGTCAGGCGGTCGTCAAAGTCGTAACCGTAGGCAAAGAGGTTGTTGCCGAGATTGTCTATTTTGTTAGTAACTCGACCAAAGAGGTCGTATTTCCACCAGGTATTCTGCGCTTTGCCGTCGACCAGATTAGTCAGGTTTCCGGACGGATCGAAGTTGAAGTGGATTCCCTCCAGGTTTGCGTTCGTCTCGGTAAGCTTTCGACAGGCTGCGTCGTAGCTAAAAAGCGTCGTATTGGTCAATTGGTTCGTGTATCCCACCAAACCACAGGCCGAGTAGTTGAACCACTCATGCCCGGAATCTGGATAGGCACGTGAGGTGGGGCGATTCAAGGAGTCGTAGGCGGTCCCCACGAGCACACCATTGGCGTCCACGTGGTTGGTGATGCGATCGATCACATCATACATAATCGCTTCGACCTGACCAACATTGTTGCTGGCCACAACGAGGAGGCCTTGATTGTTATACAGGTTCGTAAAGCTATAACCACCTGTCTTCCAAACGTTCGTCAAGCGACCCATGAGGTCGTAGCTGTTGTAAACGATAAATGAATCAGCGTACGTCGTTAAGATGAGATTCCCGGACAGATCATAAGTAAAATATGTCGTGTTGTCTAAAGGGTCTGTTATGGAATCGAGTCTTCCACAAAACAGGCAATAGGTGTTGGTGGTGCTGTGGCCGTTCTCGTCAATGCGTTGGATCGGCTGCCGGAAAGTATTGTAAATCGTTCGCTTGGTGTAGCCCATCCGGTCAATGGTCCGAATTAAGTCTAGATTGGTGTACACGTTTGATATGTACGCTACGTTGGTTCCCTCCGGACAAGCGACACTCAGAAGTCGCCCAAAACAATCCCACGTGTTCGTTACCGTGAGGCCACGTTCATCGGTGTGGGTGCACACCATTCCATTAGTCCAGGTGTAGGCGTTCGTACGGTTGATCTGAACGTCGACCGTTTGAGAAAGAAATCCGTTGGTACCGTAGATGTTAGTAGTAGTTAAACCTGTTGGCCGACTAACGCTGATCAAGCGATGGTTTGAATCGTAAAGGTTGGTGGTCACCTGATTCAGCGCATCGTAGCTGTAGGTTACCTGGTGGAATGTGTTGAACACGTTGCTTTGGACTTGGAATCTTGCCGCATTCGTAGCCGCGATCAAATCCACATTGTTTGTAGCATTGTAGGTGAAAGTAGTGGTGCGCTGTTGGACTGTACTACCCGAGGAGCTATTCCAGGTTTCCACAACATTGGTCGGATAACCGAGGACGTTGCGTTGGTAGTGGAAAAACCGAGATTGATTGCCAGGGAGTGTCCAAGCGACGAAGCAGGGCAAATGGCTGGTTCCCTCGCACTGAGGGCTGTTTGCGGCCTTTCCAGGGTAATCATACCACGTAATCTCGCCCTGAGTGGTTCCATCGGGGCTGGGCGCGCGGTCCAGAGAAAGCGTTTGGCCAAGCGAAGTGCCGCCGCCCGCGCAGAGCCAATGCTGTTGCCGCGCTTGCAGGAAATTGGTGGACACAAGGTTAGTCAGGCTCAGTATTCCCGAAGCGAGGTTGTTTGAGAAAATCGCAGGCAAGAGCTGGAACTGAACCGGATTCCAATAGAACGTGTTCCTCTGATTTATATTGTTGGTGTCAAAGGTATTGGTAAAACCGGTCGTTGTTGGACACCAAGCGAGATACGAGTTACCGATAGGAAAGCTGCTGCCATCGCCAATATATACAAACAACTGATTCCGCTGTCCTTGTTCTTGAACCCAGATCGAGCTTGAGCCGCTGGTGTTATCTGTAGCTAAGGAGAAGACATCCGTGCCATAGGGCGTTGTAACCAGCAAAGTATTGCCAACGCTTGGCGAAAAGGTGAACGAACTGTAATTGATCGAACTCGTCATGCCCATCGCGTCAACAATTTTGGTGAGATTGGGGTAGGTGGACGTGTCGTAATACAAATTGACCTTACTCCCGTTGGCCATATCGACCTCGGAGATAAGCGTGTAGCTACCGATGTTGGTGTAGGTTAAGTGGTTTGTCCTGCCATCAACATCAAGGATGTTGGTCACGCAAACGACGGCACCAGCACCGCCTGCATAATTGGTATTGTACTGGAAGGTGAACGCATTACCGTTGGGGTCCCAGGCCCGCGTAAGAAAATAGCGCAAACTGGCCCCGTCGCTTGCGAGGAGGCCGAATTCATCCATCGCCCCCGAGGGATACTGAACAACTGGAACGTTATTGCTGTTGAGTGAACACGTTAGCTGGGAACGGTACTCGACCATGCCTGGTGTATTGATGACGCCAACGAATCCACCAACCCCGTTGAAAAAGTAAAAACTGTTGGTTACGCTGTCGAGGCATTCCAGGTACCGCCGCCAAGGCGTTATCCAGTTGTTTCCGACACCGAAGATGGAAGATGTGGTCAGTTCGGTGCCGAGAGCTGAGTCAACCTGGGTCTTGAAAGTCAGCTGGAAGGCAGCCATAGGTCCTCGGCTGGGTTGATAGAATGCGGGCGTGTCCGACAACCATAAAGTATTCGCCGGAGCACTGACGTGCCATAGTGGCATACCATAGCTGGTAGGCGCCATACTGAGGCCAGGTCCTCCGAAACCCGGTTCAGTTGGGTATCCACTCGGCCCATTGCCCTTAGCATTATCCCCATTGCAACCGCAATTGCCTCCTGTGGAATCTCCGCCAGGATTACTATCCGAACATGTGGGATAATCCCATGGTTCTGGTCCAAACCACCAGGTCGCTTTAACAGGGGGGACGATCGTGAAAAGAAGAGTGGCGGCCAACCCCGTGACGGTGAGGTAACCAAAGAGACCCGAGCGTAATGCGTGAGTATGCGTCATTTTCATAGTAGTCCTTTAGCTAAAGGTGACGTTGGTAGAAAAGTCATGGCAGGATCGCCCCATTGGCCGGCCGGGTGATGATGACATTGAGTCCGAGGTCTCCGGCTATGTTCCAGCCGACCTCGCCCGAATCCACCAGGCCGTTCCCGTTGGCATCGGACAGGTAGTCTGGGATGCCGTCGCCGTTGGTGTCCAATGGGTTGCAGTTGGGGTCCAGCGCGACATAGTGTAGGCCAATATCCACGAAACTGTTGGTCTCGGGGACCTGGTTCGTTTGGATCGTATAGTGGTAAAGGCCCGCTGTTGAAGCCAGGCGGCTGCCCATGTTCACAAGGTTGGTATTGGCCTGGTAGTATGCGCCCAACGGGCTTGAGGCATAGGCGAGGTTCGTGAGTATGATATCATGAGCATTGGTGGTGTACAGCGTGAAGGTGCAGTTGTAAAAGGCGTTGTAGTCGCTGGTCGGGCCGCCCGATACGCTATTAGTCGTGCTGTCGTACAGGTTGTCCGTCGCCGTCCAAGCCGACGCCGATCCGCCTCTGGCGATGGCAAATCTGCCGTTCTGGAAGAGGCTGTTATAGACCGAGAGGCTACCCACGCCTGTGGCGCGGAAGTAGACCGATTGGAAAAGCGTGTTCTGCACCGTCACCACCTGGTTGGAATAGGTGGAGAGGTAAACGGTGCCGCCACGAATCGCGCAGTCCTGCACCGTCAACGGCGTCATGAGAAAGCCACTGCCGGCATAGAGGCTGTAGTAGTCCCCCTGGAGGAGGTTGAAATCGGTGAAGCGTAAGTTGCCGGCGCCGGATATGGAGTCGGTCCGGGTCGGGTTAAGGGGAACCATGCTATTCCGGTTGGTGCCGATCCAGGTGGCCTGTTCTTGGACCGACGGGTACGGGGTAAGAAGGACGGGCTGGAGGGGCGTGCCCTGGCAACTGATGTCGGAGTTGTCGTTGAGCCAGAGCCCTGCGGTATGGAAGCACCAGGCGATCACCGTTCCCGGCTGCACCGTGACGGAGGCATTGGTGGCGCTCCAGTTGTCGGCCAGGTAATCGATGGGGTCATAGCAGTAGCCAATATCAGGCTGGAGGGCGGCGACGCGCGCGACGGCTGGGGCAAAGGTAACCTGCAGCTTGTTGGCGGTATCTCCCGAAACGGCGTTTGTCAAGTAGATGGGCGCATAGGTGGTCTTGGGGTTGCCGGCGCCCAGGAGCCTGGGGTCGATGTTCCCATTGCCCGCGGCGTGGTAGGGGCTGCCCGCGGGCAGGTAGTAATTGGCGGCGCCCACGGATTGGAAAAGCCCGGCTGCGCTCGCAAAGACGTAGGTGTGGTCGAGCACCGGGGTTGCGCCGACATTGTTCAGCGCGCCTTGGGTGATGATCAGGCAATTCGTGAGGACTATGTTTGTGGGTCCGCCGCTGCCTTCATGGCAGAAATTGGTGCAGATGTCCGACGTGACGTTGACCGCCGACAAGGCGCTGCTTGCATTGAAGCAGTAAGTACATCCGGAGAACAGGCAATTGCCCGCCAGAATCGGCCCCGCATAGGACGCGCAGGCCGTACCGCTATCGATGAACTGGCAATCGCGCACCGTCAGGCTCAGGACATCCTGGCCCGAGACGACGGTGCCGAAGTGGGCCAGGCGGGCGTAGCTGAGCGCGCAGTTGAAGGGCGCCCCCGTGCTCTGGATCCACAGGCAAGTCCCCGCCAGACGGGTCGGAGTGCCGCTGCTGCCCGGGATCTGATCTCCGTAGAAGTTGTCATCCGAGGTGGTGAAAATCGCATAGCGGTAGGGGGCCGTCTGGCAGACCAGCGGACCGTTGAGGTAGAGCCTCGGGTCGGTCGCGCTTGACGAGAACTTCACCACCGCGTCCCCGCTCAAGGTGGTGGTTCCAGCCAGGGTTACATGGCCGCTCACCAGATAGGTCTGCGCCAGGAAGGTGTAGTTCGTGAGCGCCTGCCCGTCCGAGAGCAATGTGTAGTCCAGGGTCACCTGGGGCGATGTCACCCGGGGAGATTGCTGGGTCAGCGCCGCGATCCGCACCGAGGGCTGCCGGGCGGCCTTGGTCCGAACCGGAGGCGCGCGCGCGGCCATCAGGGCGGCCGATGGGCGTTTGGGGGTCAGGGAGGCCGTGCCGGCCGCCGGCAGACTTTCGAGAAGCAACTGGAGGTCGCCGTAGTTGGCCGACTCGATGAGGCAGTTCTGGCCTTGGCTGTTGATCCATCGCTTGAAGACCGGCACCCCGTTTACGGCCGAATCGTCCACTGCCGAGGATGAACCCTTAAACGCCCCCTGGGCGCCCCCGCCGTTCAGGAAAGCCACACCCATGGCCATGGACATTGTTCCAAACTCGATCTGCTCATCGAGCGCGTTTGGTTCCATCAGTCGGGCCGCCAGGACGGGGCTGATTTCCGATGCGAGGGTCCGGTTCGTGATCGTCGGCGCCGGGCTCCGCAGGAACTCCGTCCAGATTTCCAGGCGGACCTTGGTGGGATCCGAAAACCCGAGCCCGACGAGTTGCTGCGCCGTCAGCTTCTCGTTCAGCAGGATGTCCTGGTGGAATCCGCCGGCCTCGTTACGAAAACGCACGTTCGCCTTGATGCCTTCGAAGGCGTTGAAGAAGGTAATCTCGTTGGGAGCGGTCTGCTGACCAACCACGTTCTGGACGGTGCCTATCTGGAGGCTGTCGCCACTGGACGGCTCAAATAGCATCAAGCCGAGGATCGCGCTCCGCATGCGCTGGCCATCCGGCGTGAGCAGATCCACCACGCCGTCGGGATCGGCCAGCGTGGGCGCCACTATGACCTGATGGTCACACTGGCTGGCCATGGCGTAGCCGTTGGTGATCACAAAGTCAGGCAAGCTCTCCATCCATTGGCCATTTTGATAATAGTTCATGCAGGAGCGCAGCTCGGTATAGGAGTGCGTCCGGGCCTCGATTGAGCCGTCGGGAGTGGTTTCATTGACCGTCGCCTGCCAGACGCGGTAGTGGCGGCCGCAGTCCACGATCTGGTAACCAGACGGCGGCGTCTGGCCGAATACGGTGGAAGCAGAGGCCCCACCATCGGGACTGGTTTGCGCCCAGCAAGCTACCGCGAATATTCCCGAAGCCACAACGGTCCATAGTTTCAATTTCATGATTTCCTCTTGCCTGCGTGGTTGTCTTCGGCATTCCTGAGCGATTCGGCCGCCCTTGCGGGCCAGCATCGGCGTGTTTGATGGGCGGACCGCATGGGAGCATGCGGAGGAGCGATCGACCGAAAGCCTCGCTTCCCACCGGCTTCCATTGGGTTGAAATCTGATGAGTGCCAGCCAGCATCACTCACGCTTAGCGCAAAGCCGCGCGCACGATCGAGTATTCGACTGAAGGAGTTCACAATTTCAGACCAACGAATTCTTGACATGAGGTATCCCGAGGCCCTGCCGAAAACCAGTAATTACCAAGTGGAACCACCCATTAAAAATAATTTATACGAAATGTAAGAGTGTGTCAATATGAATCAAAAACAATTTATCTGAAGTTATTGCGTGGGCGGCGTTCCTTACCGGGCGTCCACCGCGGGCCACGCCGGGGATTCCCGTTGATCCTCCCCGGCTCGAACGTGGGGTAACGGATCCTCGGCCTGCTTCCTCCACGGTCTCAGGCCATTCGCATGCCACGAGTCGCGATCAACCCGCTGGGCCGAAAATGTCACAATGGATTGTAATAATAAGTGTTGACCGGCAATGATAATCGAATAAGATGCTTTGAATTGAAACAGGCGGGGGAGTCGGCATAGGGCCGATTGCCTGGACTTGGATTAATCACAATCGAGAATCGGTTGGCCCGAGGATATGGGAGCTTTGATTTCAGACACGGCGCGGAGTTGGCGCATGAGCGGCAGGGCGATCTTTTGTGCACTTCCCCCTTTAACCTTCGACCTGGCAGCAGCTGATCGTGAACCGGCCCTTTGCTTGCGTCGTGCCGACGTGCGCTCCCGCACTTCCAGAAATGCCCCGTTTGTCGAGAGGGTTCAGGTTTCTACTGCAACTGTCATTTTCCCGGTTTTCTTGTTTCGGCGTAATGCACTATAGGTTTGTGTGAAGAATTGACACTTAGAGTATATTATTGACTGTTGATACCAGATAAGACATTGGCAACACGCGATGAAAGCCGAGTGGCAAGAGGCGTCACTCGTCTTTTTGAAAATGGTTTTCATACTTAGGAGGAATTAATGCTAAATATGGACATCTATAACATAAGCTCCTGGTCAGATTTGGCCAGAGACTCGAGCTATTCGGCAGGAAAGTTGTCCGTCATGGTTGGATGTTCTCGACGACAATTACAGCGCCACACGCAATTATTATTTGGGCATAGCCCGCAAGCGATTCTAAATCAATTGCGCTTGGTCGAAGCACCCATTCTGCTGGATCGGTGTTTATCGGCCAAGCAAGTTGCATTTATGCTCGGGTTCAAGCAGCCGTCCCATTTTTCTCGCTCGTTCAAACTCCATTATGGGGCAGCACCAATGGAGTTTCTGAAGAGCAAACGTTTGAGTCACAACGCTAAATAGACCGAAAAGTTAGAACGATTCTGGACAAACCCTTTCATATCTTGGCTACGAGGGATAACAAATGGCCATCTTAGGTACTTTCTTATACTTTGTTTTCAAATGTTCTGTGGAGATAATGGTATCACCATAAGGTGCGTAGGAGTCGTCGCAGTCCTGCATCCGAATGCCTAACTGGTTTGTGATGAATTTACGCGCCAAATGGAAATGAAAAACTGAATACAAAAATGCTATGAAAATTAATGCTATTAGATTGTCCGTGGCGCTAGCCGCCATGCCTCTCATTACGGCAACCGCAGCTAGTTTCCGCGTGACCGTACCTGAAAATGACGGATCTGGATTTAATATGGTCGCCGTCTCTTATTTGTACACGAGCGCCGGGATAGCAAGCGTTTTGTCGAATCCAATTCACGGCACGAAGATCCTTATTTGGCACGTCGACACTCAGACATATAAATCCGAAACCTATTCGACCAATTTGAATGCGTGGACACCCGGTACAAACGTTTTGACACCAGGCGAAGGGTTCCTTCT
>Ga0364919_10071_pt2 | contig 42550 bp, 33 predicted proteins | sample SorcelJu500001C7_2_FD_206953 | JGI IMG/M metagenome (GOLD analysis project Ga0364919, IMG submission 206953) | Enriched cells from Trout Bog Lake Hypolimnion, Wisconsin, USA - BchlTB.June20.5000.01.C7 | ecosystem: Environmental > Aquatic > Freshwater > Lake > Hypolimnion/Profundal zone | place... | reverse complement strand
GACTTTCTTCCCTATTTTTACGGCACCTTAGGTACAGCTCCCCTCAGATCGCTGGCGCGTGTGCATACCGAACACTCCGGTATTTTGACCTGTGAGAGACGACACCTGAGATGGACACGCCTCCTTGCGCCGCTGACCAACGCAATGGTCATGGTGAGTGAAGACCTGAAAAGATTCTACGAAAACAAACTCGACATCAGGGGGCCGAAGTTGAGGGTAATCTATAACGGCATTCAGCCCCCCCCTGTTGACGAGCCCGATATTCAGTTACTCAAAGAAGACCTGGGGCTGCAGCCGGGTGACCTGGTAGTGGGTACGGCGGCAAGGTTGATCGAACAAAAAGGATTTTCTTTCCTCAATCAAGCGGTCCCCCAGATTCTCGCTCAGGCACCCAACGCCAGGTTTGTCATCGCCGGCGACGGCAGGCTGAGGACTCAACTTGAGTCTCAAACCAGGGAACTCGGAATTGAGAAGCAAATGCTCTATCTCGGCTATCGCAACGACGTGCACAGAATACTCGGCCTGCTCGATGTCTACGTCCTGCCCTCTCTATGGGAAGGATTTCCTTTGGGCCTTCTGGAAGCGATGTTTTGCAAAAAAGCGATTGTCGCAACCAGGGTTGGTGGTGTTCCCGAAGTTATAGAAAACGGAGTCCGTGGTTTATTGGTTGAGGCGGGGGACAGCAAACAACTTGCAGGTGCGGTGATAAATCTTCTGCTGGATAGCCGCCTGCGGGACCAGTTCGGTACAATGGCGCACCAATACGTTCAGGATAGATTTACGACCCGTCAAATGGTGAAGAATTATGCTCTGCTCTACTGCAGCCTCGTAGATCACTGATCGATCTACCTTTTTCTTAGGCGAGATAAATCCCATGATGAATCCACTACTGAAGCTCGATTCTAAAAACCTCCACATATGGCTGCTGTCATATTTTTCCAGAAACTTGCCTGTTGCGGCAAGGCGGCAGACCCCGGACCCGGCAAAACCGATTCACATCTATTTTTGTTTTGTCGATCACTTCGAACCCAAATGGAAACGCCCGCCCTGCGATCAGGAACGAAAAAGGGTTGATACGTGGGTGGAAAAATATCCCCGCATGGCTGAAAAACACCGGGATTCCGAAGGCAAACATCCCCAACATGTGTTTTTTTACCCCGAGGAAGAATATGAAGAAGAACATCTGAATAAACTGGCGGGCCTCTGCAAACAAGGTTATGGGGATGTTGAAATACACTTGCATCACAGGAATGACACCAGTAGTAGTCTGCAAAAGAAACTCCATGATTTCAAATGCCTGTTGCATGAAAAGCACGGACTCTTGAGGAGAGACCCTGATACCGGAGAAATAATATATGCGTTCATCCACGGAATGTGGGCGCTTGACAATTCGAGACGTGACGGGGATTGGTGTGGAGTTAATAACGAATTGACGGTCCTGCGGGACACGGGTTGTTATGCGGATTTTACGCTCCCCTCGGCCCCAAGCGACACTCAGACAAGGAAAATAAACAGCATATATTATGCTACGGACGTCCCGGAAAAACCGAAATCACATAACACCGGAATTGATGTTAAAAAAGGCTGCCCCCCGTGCGGCGACCTCATGATCGTACAAGGACCCCTGGCCCTTAACTGGAAGTTCAGAAAATACCACGTTTTCCCCCGGATCGAAAATGCGGAAGTTTCCGCCCGCAACTACCCGACCAAGCAACGGGTTGATCTCTGGATAAAACAGCACATTTCACTTCCGGGAGAGCCCAATAAAATCTTTGTCAAAGTCCATTCACACGGCGCCCAGGAACAAAACTTCAATGCCCTTCTTTGCGGCCCGAGGAATGACATGCACGACTACCTCGAAAGCAAATACAATGACGGTAAGAACTATGTCCTGCACTATGTGACGACCTGGGAAATGTACCGGGAAATCAAACGGATCGAATCCGATAATTGTGTTCAGCCGTTCTCCAAGGGAAGATAAAGTGATGGGAAGGGAGCGGTTATGGCTGTGAAAAGCGCGGTAGCCGCAGATACGGGGCTTTCAAACACAATAATCGGGATCACTCCATCCTGATGGGTATTTTGGCCACAGAAAACATTGCGGAAGGCAGGTCGCACAACTATTGGAAAGCAATACCGATTATGAGTATCAGGAGACCTCGAAAATCGATGATACCGGTCTGATTGAGGGCCGTGCAAATGAGGCCGTCGCCTGATCTAATTCCTTATATCTTTGCGTATAGTTCGTTTTGACCGCAAATAAGGTGAACAAAAGCTATGCAGACTCTCCCCATGCCTTTGACCCCCTCCATCGGATGCGATGAAAAACACGCGGTTGCTGCAAAAGCAATGTCTGTCGGTTTGTTCTCTCTCCTCATCTTCATTGGAGGAATCATAATAAACCCCGGGGCTCTATACCCGCCCCTGCAACTATTTCACTTCCAATTTCTTTTTGCCGGAATCGCCTCCTGCGCCTTGCTGTTTGGAATCCTGAAAGGCTCCGAAAAGCTCCATTGGACGTCAATTCAAACTGCTTACACTCTCTTTCAGATTGTTACCTTCATAGGCATGCTGGCAGGGTCACAAAACCTGGATGTGTCGTGGGACCTCTTTTCCAACCTGAGTCTGAAAAGCTGGGTCATGCTCGTGCTTCTCGGGTCTCTTGCTGCTTATCCGAAAGCATTCAGTAGAGTATTCGGCTTCTTTTTGGCGGTGGTTGCCGCCTTCCAGGTTCATTCCATAAAAGCGATCCTTGCCGGCGTCGAATTTCCCGGCGATCGCTTTGACAGTTGGCTCGGCCAAATCTCCAATGCGGATGCCATCGGTGTTTTTTTCGCCTGCATGGTGCCTTTGCAGTTGGAACTCTACGTCAATCAACACTCCCGTAAAAAGAAAATCTTCCTTCTGGCCGGCACCTTCGCAAGCATTCTTATTCTGATAAAAACTCAAACCAGGGCTGCTTTCCTGTCGCTCATAGTGGCCCTTGCATTCTGGCTGTTCGCTAAAAAAAACAGGGCCGCGAAGCTAAAATTAGCGCTCTTTATTGCCCTGACGGTTGCCCTGCTGGGAATGCTCCCAAGCAAGAGTTCAACAAGTTTTCTCGACCGTATGAGTACAATGTTCGTCGAGAATGCCACCAAAACGGATACCATAACACCGAGACTATATCTTTGGGACCAGGGGCTTAACATCTGGTCTAAATTTCCCATTCTTGGTTCCGGACTGGGTAGCATGGACTTTCACAGAACCCCAAGCCCCGACGGCATTGACTATACCGGAGGCCTGGGCCTCAACGGCCATTCGCTCCACGAGTCCTTCCTCCAAACCCTTGCCGAGAGAGGCTCCCTTGGCTTTATTGTTTATTTGTGGTTCCTCTTTTCAATTTTCCGCTCTCTTAAAAAGGCAATGGTTTTGGAAAACCGGGAAGGCGCGCCCGAAAACCTGAAAGGCATTGCCACAGGGCTGCGCTTGAGTCTTGTCTCGTTCCTGATAGGCGCCCTGTTCATTTCCGTACAGGAGAGTTGGATCCTGATATTCTTTGCCGGCTTTGCAAGCGCACTTCCCATGGCGATGAGCCCCCGGGCCGCTTCTCAATGCAAGTAACAATCGACCGGGCAAAATGTAACTCTGCTCCGTCCGGTTTGTCCCAACATACCGAAACTATACCGCCCCCTGTTCACGACCGGCTCCCGGAGTTGGACAGACTCAGGGGCCTGAGCATACTTGCAATTATTCTATGCCACAGCACGGCACATACGATTCTGAACGGCGGGGCCGCAAACCTGTTCGAAGACTACGCGCTGGCCATTTTGAATCAACTGTCCCGAGTTGGAGTGCCTGCCTTCGTCATACTGTCAGGCATTCTCATGTCACGCCTCGAGATTGATCGCGATGCAACTCCGGCTATAGTCAAGCGACGCCTAAACAGAGTAATACCGCCATATCTTTTTTGGTCTTCTATTTACTTCGTCCTATTTGCCGTAACCGGTGAAATTCATGCTACCAGCCAAAGCCTCACAATGATTTATTTCGAAAAGCTCCTCACCGGCACGACGACATGGCAATTGTATTTTCTGCTGATGATCTCTCAGTGCTATCTGCTGTGTTTGTTCGGTCTGGGGAGAAAAGGAAGCGTCGGCAGGGGCATCCTTTTAGTCTGCCTTGCTATTCAACTTGTTTTCATGAATTTCAATTACATTACTGCCTTCTGGAAACCGGATGATCTTCTGATATCCCGGATATTGAGGTTCGGCCAGTCGGTTTCCATGTCCTGTTGTGGCAGGTTTATTTTTTTCTTTCTCCTGGGGAGATTGCTTGGCTCAAAGTATCAACAGGTACTCGAAAAAATCAATCGGCATCGGACGATGATCGCCTCAGGAGCCGTTATCTTTTTTTGCGCCGCTCTGTCGGAATTTTTGTTGTTGCGAAAATTGTCGGACGGCAGACTTTCTATCCCGGAGGATTGGACGGTGAGCATCAATATTTTCGCCGTCCTTTCCGTGTTCTACCTCCTCGCCGTACTTAGAATGCCGATGAGCGCGCACCTTTCTTCGAGCCTCAAGTGGCTTGGCATAGTCTCTTTTCCTCTCTACCTGCTGCACGAACCCCTTCTTGGGTATATTGCACAGGCCCTTAAGGGCTTCGTTCCTTTGATGCCGGGCATGAACATCCTGTTGCAGCCTGTTTTGATTTGTATTGTCATAATTCTCTGTTCTGCCGTTTATTTCCCGGTCCTGAGACTTGTCGGCAGGAACCGTGCAAAATACATCTTCGGATAATCTATTACTTTTTCGCCGATAATTTCCGGCTCGTCTGTTCGACTCAATGGCTACTGAATCAAAAAAACCGAAGATATTGCTTTTTGGCCCCACACCTCCCTCTGTGGGAGGTATTACCACTTTTATGACCTTGCTCGCGCAGTCCAATCTGCGTCATAAATATCAATTCTTATTCTTTGACCCTTCTAAAGCGGCGCCAAAAGGCACGGCGCTGGCTTCAAAGATCGTTTACAAGATTCTTTCTTTATTCCGGTACGCCCTTCTCCTCTTCACCGAGAAACCCCGTACCGTGCACCTCAATTCTCCCGCTCACTCCGGCTTCTGGATAACTTCCGCTTTCCTGGTAATAAGCAAACTGATGGCCCGAAAAGTGCTCCTGCACATCCACAGGGGAGATTTCCACATATTCTATGAATCCAATGGCTTTGGGGGACGCTTACTCATCAGGCGCATCTTCGGCCTTGCAAACACGATCATCATACTGTCGGACAGGTGGACCGATTTTTATTCATCGTTAACCGGACGCCCAAATATCGAAGTTGTTCCAAACGGAATCATCCCGGAAGCTTTCGAAAGGCTCGGAAATCCGCGCACAACCTATCCCTGGGGTGCAAAACGACCGGTTTTGTTTATGGGTAGCCTCTGCAAAGACAAGGGAATATACGATCTCATTAAAGCCGTTCAAACGGTTTCAAACATGGGAACCGACCTCGTGCTGCTGCTTGCGGGTGAGCCCGAATCTGAAATGGAAAGCAGAGAACTCGCTGCCCTGTGCCGGGAAAAGGTAGATCGAAATATCATTTTCACACTTGGAACTGTAAGTGGAGAACAGAAAATCGATCTCCTTCTTTCCGCTGAAATCTTTATCCTCCCTTCCTACTCCGAAGGCTTGCCCTTTTCGCTGCTTGAGGCGATGGCGGCCGGCCTGTCCTTAGTGGTGACCGATGTGGGCTCCATGCCCGATATTGTCACCGACGGCTGGAATGGCTTCGTTATAAAGCCGGGTGATTACCTGGCTATGGCCGAAAAAATTCGTCTCATTCTAACCGACGATAAACTGCCTGCCCGCTTCAGAAAAAACAATAAGGAGAGGATCAGGCAAACCTATAACCTCATCGATACTGCGGACAAGCTCGATCGAATATATAGCCGCGCTGCCTCTTGATCGCCCGGTAGCCCAGGAAAAAGCTATGAAAGCTCTGATACTTGCCCCCAGCTTCCCGCCGGAAATTAAAGGCGCTGGAAACCTCTTCCATGAACTGGCACAGGATCTGGTCCGCATGGGCCATGAAGTTAGTGTTGTAACCTGCGTTCCTCGAAAACTGTTCGGAATTTCCGGTGACAGCACAAAATACGAATCAAAAATATACCTGAAAGAAAAAATGGACGGCATAACAGTGACAAGAGTCTATGAACCGTTCTTCGACTCCGACTCAACGCCAGCTAAGATCTTCCAGCACCTCATCACCCTGCTCGCCTATCTCCTCGGAGGTTTCTTCTCCGGGCCGCAGGATGTCATCCTTGTCTACTCCCCTCCGCTCGCTTTTGGTATTGTCAGCTACCTGCTGGGTAAAATGAAAAACGCCCCCTTTGTCTTCAACGTCCAGGACATCTTTCCACAGTATGTCGTCGACCTTGGGATTATTCGAAACAGGACCGTCATAGAAGCCCTGGAATTCCTCGAAAGATTCATATACCGGAAATCCGCCAGCGTTGTCGTGCACTCCGCGGGCAATCGCGATTTCCTGGTATCCAGGGGGTTGCCGGCCCAAAAGGTCGCCGTTGGATTGAATTGGACGGACGTGGACACAATTTTTCCCTCCGAAAAACGTAACGCTTTTAGCTCCTCCAATGGCCTCGATAACTATTTCAAAGTGTCCTATGCCGGAATGATGGGAAAAGCTCAGGATATGGATGTGATAATCGACTGCGCCGCCTTGATCAAAGATAGCGGCAAAATCCGATTCATCCTTGTCGGTGAAGGACCGGAGAAAGAATCGGCGCAAAGAAAAGTCCACGACTTCGCCCTTGACAATGTCCTGTTTCTGCCCGTTCAGCCCAAGCATATTTACCCGTCCGTCCTCGCTGCCTCGGACATCTGCCTCGTTAATCTGAAAAAGGATATTTCAACCCCGGTCGTGCCCTCCAAGATTCTCAATATTATGGCCGCCGGCAGACCCGTCGTCGCAAGCATGCCCCTGGATGGTGACGGCGCCAAACTGGTCCGCGACTCGGAATGCGGCATCTGCGTCCCGCCCGGGGATGCTCCGGCCCTGGCCGGCGCAATTTTGAAGCTCTATAAAAATCCCTCTCTGCTCCAGACGATGGGAAGCAACGGGAGGGCTGTCGCCGTCAAACAATTCTCTCGCTCTGCATGCATACGGGAGTATGAAAACCTCCTGCTCCGTGCATTCATCAGGTAGATGTAGTGGGCAAGAGCTAAGAGACCGTGTCACCATCGGTCAGTGGGATTGCGCCCCTCGTAGGAGCATGTGGGTTGGGTTGAGCGAACGCGAAACCCAACATTGTAGCTCAAAGATTCTCATAAAATAATATCCCTCACGCGGAGGTTTCTAATGGCTACGTTCGCCAAACGCATTGCATTGGTTGAAGACTACCTGAAGAAGGCAGCACTCAAAGAAGAACTCATCGGATACTATAAAGGACGAACAGTCCTGGTAACCGGTGGCGCCGGCGCTATTGGAAGCAATCTCGTAATAGCCCTCTCCATGCTGATTGGAAACGGAGGGAAGGTCCTTGTTCTGGATAATCTTTCATCGATCAAAAAGAAGACTCCGTGGAATATCGCGCCCCTCCCCAATATCATGTTCGTCCAGGGTGATGTTCGCAGCGATATCGATTTAAAGCGCGTCTTCAAGGAAGACCCCAGCATCCTTTTCCACCTCGCCGCCTTTTTCGCCAATCAGAATTCCATCGATTATCCGGAAACCTCGGCGGAAGTAGATATCATCGGCCACATTAGATTACTCGAATATTCCCGCATCTCCCGGCTCGAAAAATTTATCTATGCCTCGAGCGGGTGCGCAATCTACGGATCCTATCCCGAACTCCCCCTCAAAGAAGAATTCATCTCGATGCATCTTACCACTCCCTACCAGGTCAATAAAATGACGGGTGAAATGTATTGTAACTTCTATCACCATCACTACGGCCTCAAGATTGCCAACTGCAGGTTCTTCAATTCCTATGGCCCCGGCGAGGTCCCGGGACAATACAGAAACGTAATTCCTAATTTCATTTTTTGGGCTATGCAGGACCGATCGCTTCCTATCACCGGCAACGGCGAGGAAACCAGGGATTTCACATACGTATTGGACCTCATGCAGGGGCTTCTCAAGGCCGGGTACGAAGAAAAAGCCGTCGGAGAAAATTTCAACCTGGCCTCCGGGACCGAAACACGAATAAGGGACCTGGCCGAAATGGTCAACCGGGCAACCGGCAACCCCGCCCCGATCAACTTCAGAGAACGACGCGTCTGGGACACCAAACCACGGCTACTGGCTTCCGTGGAAAAGGCCAGGCGCCTGATAGGATATGAACCGCTGGTCGGGTTTGAAGAAGGTTTTCAAACCAATATCGAATGGTTCCGTGATAATTGGGAAATAATCGAAGGGGTGGCCGATTTTCCGCCCGGCATGAGCAGCGCCGTCAGGGGAGCCGAAAGCATTTGCGGCATTGCTGCAAAGAACGAAAGCGAACGCATCCGATAGTATCCGAATCCGGACCGGCCTGCCTTCGTGCACAAATAATTCTGTATCTGTTCACCGCAGAGGCGCAGAGGACGCAAAGAAAACCAAAGATTACAAAGTTTCGCGCCGGTCCTAATCCGAAGGAAGTCCACAATGACATATAGAGAACTCTGTTTTGCCTTCTACCGGAAGGCGCAAGCACTGATCGCTCCTAATCTGAAGTTTTCTCAGGACATCTACGAAGAAGTCCTCGGTCAAATAGAAAAAAGTGAAAGCTGCTGGCTTGACCTTGGATGCGGCCATAGACTTCTTCCACCCTGGCGTCCAGAACAGGAGAAGGGACTTCTTGCTGCTGCAAAGTTCATTGTTGGGTTGGATTACGATTATGAGTCCCTCATGAAGCACCAGTCAATCAAGAACAAAATTAGAGGTGATATCGCTCACCTCCCATTTACTGATGATTCTTTTGACCTTATTACCGCGAATATGGTGTTTGAACACCTTGGAGACCCTGAGACTAAACTTCTTGAGATACTTAGAATACTAAAGCCTGGTGGAAAACTTGTATTCCATACCCCAAACGTATGGAGTCACGTATCTTTAGCATCCAAACTTATGCCTGAACGCCTTAAAATACAACTAATATATATGCTTGGAGGTAGGAAAGAGGAGGACATATTTCCGACGTTCTATAGAATAAATTCAGTTAAAACAATAACTAAGACAGCATCTGCTGTTGGATTCGAAATTGATAATATAAGACTAATAACATCAAGTGCCCAATTGGTGGCGTTACCTCCTCTCCTTGTAGTTGAGCTCTTGTATTTAAGACTGTTGCTTACTAATTGGTTTAAACCTATCCGCACCAATATTATTGCTATTCTCAAAAAACCTGGGAATAAGTGATCAGGCGTCTGAAACCAAAACAGCAGCAATAGAAATGTAGAACAAAACGCCAGTCGTTCTTTTCCCAAGACTTCAATAACTGTTGGATTATCCTACCCTTGATCGCTTACGCTGCTGCTTCTGCTATCTGCTTGAAAGCCTTTGTTTGTAACATGGTCCAATGCGGATATGAACTATCTCCTCCTCGACACAGCGCTCTGGAAGGCACAAATATTGCATAAACAACACGGCGACTTACACGTACGCCGCCTGTTGCTTCGGGGCTTACCCGATCGTTTCAGGCACTCCGCTATTTTTTCCAAAATATGTTGAAAGAGGAGCAGTGATGAAATCCCTTGGACCCTTTCTCGCAACGCTGGCCTTAATTGCCCTGATTACTGTCTTTGGATCGCAATCGGCACTGGCTTCATGGAATGTTTGGACCGATGATCTGATAATCGACAAGCCCCGCCCCGACTATAACCCAACTGCCCCCAATACCTCTATCACCATAAAGGGTGCGAAGGGCGAGTGGCTTGCTTTCTACGTCCTTGCCCGCCCGGCAGGCGAGAACCTCAATTCGTTCGTGCCTTCCGTACAGACCTCTCTCAAATCCGGGAGCAATACCATAGCCGACGCCAACTGGACCTTTTACATGGTCCAGATGGTCACCACAACCTCCAGCACCTATATCGGTGGTTCTGTCGGAGCATGGCCCGATCCGTGCGTGCCTTACAAAGACCGCTTTTATGGTGAGATCCGAAACGGGGCCCAACAGGGATGGGGCAAAACTGTTACCGACAGCAATACTCAGCCCTTTCTGGCTGAAATCTTTATCCCCCCGACTACTCCGCCTGGAACTTATACAGGCGTTATCGCTTTATCCGGTACGGGATCTCAAAGTGGGTCGCTGACTCAGAATATCCCCGTCTCCCTTCAGGTCTGGAATTTCTCTGTCCCCCTTTCCTGGACCTATGGTTCTACTTTTGGGATGGACAGTTGGGCGCCCCAGGGATACCTCTCGAATGTTTTTCCAAGCCGCACAATAGGCATAGACCTCATCTTCAGGTCATGCGTGGACCACGGCGTCTGGCCTTACCTGGACGATTCCGGCCCCGGTATCGATGCCTCCACGGGTGCCGCCACATTCACCGGCGGGTTTGCGGACCCCATGTATGGATACGGGCCCTGGTTAAAAGGCGTAAAGACCGACAATCCGAATAATCCAAGACCTTATTATGGCTTTCGGCCCGCCGCGCTCGAAGCTCGCCCGAACCTCGGGCCCGTTTATAGCGTAACGAATGGGGATGCGACAAAAATCAAAAAATACTTCGACGACTGGGGAACCTACATCTCGACCCAATTACAACTGAATTACAATGATGTGTTCAACTCCGCGCAGCGGTCGACCTATTTCGTTTCCAAGACTTTCGACGAAGCCCCCACACCTGACTGCTGTGCAGGGCAGGTAACTCGAACGGATATGACTGCCACCGGGAGTTCTTTTCCCTATATGTGGCCCTTTGAGACAGTCGGCGCCTCACTGGGTTGCTTCCCCTGGGCCGGTTCATGTCCCGCCTCGGGAAACGATGTAAATCATCAACTTTGGACCGTCTCAGAAATGATGGGGTTTGCGCGTATCACGCTTCCCTCCCAGGCAGCCTCCGGGAACGCCCCAAGGCAAAACTTCGATCCCAGGATTTCCTCGCCTGGCGACAAAGTGTGGCTCTACACCGCCAACGCGGCAAAAATGGATTACAACGCTCATGGACAGGACTCGGCGCATGTTCTTTCTTCCTGGTCCATAGATACTGTCCTGGGCGCAAGAGAAAACGCCGCCACCTCCATCGCCATGTGGCCATGGAGAGCAACGGGCTACCATTACTACGCCATCAATATCGCTCTGGAGTCAAGCTGGCAGAATCTCAAACTCGGCGACCCTGAAGGCATTGACAATGGAGACGGCAGCTTCTTCTACCCCGGATACGGTAGCAGCGCGCATGGTTATGACATCGGTGGCACACATACCATCCCGGTTGAATCGCTCAGACTAAAACTGTGGCGCTATGGCATGTATGTGCTTGAATATGCGGAACTTCTGAAATCCAAAGGGAATACGGACATAGCCGATGCCCAGATAGCCCAGATGTATGCCCCGACACCGTCCCAGGGCACCACCTGGGGCAGTGTCGATTCCTGGCGGGCTGCAAGAGAGGCTATGGCTAACGCCATTTCTGAAGACACCACCCCCCCCCCCGCCAACCGGACTCAGAGTACTCCAATAGCCACGGTTGGCAAGGAACTGAAAGTCTTGAGGAAGGGAAAACCATGTCTGATAAGGCAGTTCCAACAAACGGAATTCCTTTTTACGCCAAATGCGACCAGCCAGGGGGTTTGCCAACATATTAACGGCTGCTGCATATTCCGATTTGGATTGTGTCGGGTACCTGGTCTTCTCTCGTGCCGCCGCAGGTTCGCAGGTCCTCTTTCGGCGCGCAGGGTTTTCGAGAAAGGGATGAAACGGAACAGTTATGTCTGAAAAAGGCGCAATAGCAGTCATTGGAGCAGGCCCCGCCGGCGTGACTGCCGCCTATCAGTTGTCAAAATATGGAAAATACTCGATCGACCTGTTTGATGCCGGTTCGGCTGTAGGAGGTATGGCCAAAACTCTTCCCATTATGAATCAACTTGTTGATATCGGCCCCCATCGTTTTTTCAGCAACGACCCCAGGGTCAATCGTTTGTGGCGGGAAGTCGTGGGGAAAGACTTCGAGATGGTCAACCGTCTCACCCGGATCTTTTACCGGGGAAAGTTTTTCTTCTATCCCATCAAACCCTTTAACGCGCTCCTCACTCTTGGAGGATTCGAAGCCACTCGGTGCATACTAAGTTATGTTCACTACAAGGTGTTCCCGCTGAAGGACGATAACAGTTTTGCCTCCTGGGTCATTAACCGGTTTGGAGAACGGTTGTTTCAGATATTCTTTAAGTCCTATACGGAGAAACTCTGGGGAATCGGCTGCAATGAGCTTGATGCCGATTTTGCAGGCCAGAGGATCAAAAAATTGTCTCTTTTCGAGGCTGTCAAGAACGCTTTCTTTTCTAAGGGAAACAAGCACAAAACCCTCATCGATCAATTTGCATATCCTCTTTACGGTACGGGGACAGTCTACCGGAAAATGTGCGAGATCTTTAAAAGAAATGGAGGGCAACTCCATCTCAACCAGGAAATACAAGGTGTCGCAATAAAAGACTCTTGTGTTGTAGGCATAAAGATGCCGGACGGCAGCCTCAAAGCCTACGACCACGTGGTTTCCACAATGCCATTGACTTCCATGGTTATGTCAATAGCCGGCGCACCCGATGATGTTCGAGATGCCTGCGCAAAGCTACGCTATCGTAATACTATTATGGTCTATATTAAGGTCGATAAGAACAATCTTTTCCCCGATCAATGGCTTTATCTGCATATGCCGGAATTGAAATCCGGGAGAATGGCAAATTTTCGAAACTGGTCCACATCGCTTTACGGTTCCGATCCGGGGACAATTCTCGCCCTTGAGTACTGGTGTTATGATCGGGACTCCATTTGGAAAGAAACTACGGATACCGATCTCATTGAGCTTGCAACAGAGGAGCTTCGCTTTACCGGCCTTCTGGGTAATGCGAAAATACTTGGCGGCCATGTCTGCCGCATAGCAAAATCTTATCCTGTATATGACGGCGGATACAAGTCACACCTTCTGAAAATAGAGGATTACCTGCATGGGATCGCGGACCTCCATCCCATTGGCAGATACGGGGCTTTCAAATACAATAACCAGGATCACTCGATCCTGATGGGTATTTTGGCTGCCGAGAACATTGCAGAAGGCACGTCGCACAACTTGTGGGAAATCAATACCGATTATGAGTATCAGGAGACTTCGAAAATCGATAATATCGGTCTGGTTGAAGGCCGCCAAAATGCGGCCGTCGCCTGATCTTAAACAAAGGTGTTTCGCACCGCCTTTATAATTGCCTCGGCAGCGAACTATTTGGTGTGCATAGCGCTCATCTTCAGGCATAAGGCCAGGTGGAGTTCTTCAAAAGAACTGGCCATGTATATTGGGGTAGTTTGCTCGGTCGGTTTTGCCGATGTCGTGATGACCAAATTCCTGGTCGAAGCCGCCATATCACCCTGGCTTTCCAAGAGTATCGCAACTCTGGTCGGGCTGTTCCTGAATTTTGCCGGCAGGCGGTATCTCGTGTTTCCGGAAAGCCCCAGCGGCCCATGGAAATACCAGGATAAACCCGGATTGGAAGTTCAATGAAAAAGATAATGGCCATTTTCGGGACCCGTCCCGAAGCCATCAAGCTTGCCCCGGTTATCGTCGAAATGAGAAAACATGCGGGCATTTTCTCCAGGATCTGCGTTACGGCCCAGCATCGGCAAATGCTCGACCATGTGCTCAAGCTCTTTGAGATAAAACCGGACATCGACCTGGCCCTGATGCAGCCCGATCAAACCCTGGCTCAACTGACCGCCAGAGTCATCGTAAATGTCGATCAGGTTCTCCAGCAGGAAAAACCCGACATCGTCCTCGTGCAGGGAGACACCACAACCGTCATGGCTGCCGCCATGGCCGCTTTCTACCGTAGGATCAGAGTCGGCCACGTGGAAGCCGGGCTCCGCTCCGGCAACCTCTATTCACCCTTTCCCGAGGAGATGAACAGGAAGATCGCGGGCATTATTGGAAATCTGCACTTCGCCCCGACCGAAACGGCCGCCAAAACATTGCTCAGGGAAGGAGTGCCCGAAAAAGAGGTCTTCCTCACCGGCAATCCCGTTATAGATGCTCTGCACATGGTCGTTGACAGCCCAATGCCCCCTGTCGCCCGGGCCCTTCTTCTCAAAGCCGGTCTCACCGGCAAAGACCCCCAAATCAAGCTCATCCTCGTGACTGCCCACAGACGGGAGAATTTCGGTGAACGGTTCGAGGACATATGCCGCGGACTCAAGGACCTGGTTGAGCGAAATAGCGATGTTGTTATTATTTATCCGGTACACCTCAACCCGAATGTGCAGGAACCGGTCTACCGCATTCTCGGCGGCTCGGAGCGCATACTCCTCACCGAACCGGTCGAATACGATACCCTGGCCCACCTCATGAAAGCCTCCTATCTCGTACTCACCGATTCCGGCGGCATCCAGGAGGAAGCGCCTGCGCTGGGCAAACCGGTGCTGGTGATGAGGACCGAGACCGAAAGGCCGGAAGGAGTTGAAGCCGGTACCGCCAAACTCGTGGGCCCCTTCGCTCAAACGATCGTGGTTGAAGCGGAACTGCTCTTGAGAGATGAACGAGCGTACCGGCAAATGGCCAGGGCGGTCAATCCCTATGGTGACGGCCATGCGGCCGAACGGATTGTGGACATTCTGCTTTCAGAGGGGCAATGAATACTCAGTGTAAGGGCTGGACATTAGATGAATCTTAGTATCGACTCGACTTCAAGAATCGAACGTTTTGATCTGTTGAGATGTTTTGCCATATTATATATAGTTGGATTGTGGCACATCAAGGACTATGTTTCTAATATGTTCCTATGTACTGCATCTGAATTGACTATGTATGTCACCCTTGGCATCTTCGTATTTATGTCAGGATACCTGACAAGCCGCTCGTATTCGGCTAATGCAACAACATCAAAATCTTACTCCACTTTCCTGGCCAGAAGGTTCATCCGCATTTATCCTCTTTATGCCTTCTCCGGAGTCCTGTTTCTTATTACAGGCTTAATAACAATCAGGGAGCTCATTTGCCAGTTATTGTTAATAGACATGATACTGTCTATATCCTGCGCCACTTTATGGTTCGTTTCGATGACTTGTCTATTTTATATTGTATTTCCTTTCTTGGTTTCTCGATTTAATTTGTCAACATTCTTTCTACGATCTCTTGCCGTAGTAGTTGTTATCATTGTGCTCAGGACATGCTTCAACATTGTAGATACGCGGCTAATGTTATATTTTCCTGTTTTTCTATTTGGCGTTATAACAGAAAGAAAGCAATTACTCCATTATATTTGCCGCCGGAATGTAGTCATTTTATGCACACTGCTAGGCATCTCGGTATGCCTTTTATATATAAATTACGATCGAAGCTATATCAAATTCATTCTACAGATCATATTTATAAATTCCTGCGTTCCACCATTATTATTCCTGGCTGGAATTTATCCAAATACCGAGAATAACCAAATAATATCAAGATTATCCTATTCTTCGTTCTGTATGTACCTGCTCCATCGACCGATTTTTGACGTATTACTCAGATTTTATAACCCAATATCTGACATTCACAGACTTTGCTATCTTATATTAATTGGATTACCCTTGACTTTTATCTCCGCTTATGTCACTCAAGCTGGATATGACGGCTTGAGACGACGTTACCGTGCCTATGCGCTTCAGTAAGCCTTGAGTCAAGGCTGTCGTATTTGGATCATCAAAGTGCGTGGAAATTTGGAACCAACAAGAAAACTTGCTACCCCAGTTCTCTTAAGATATACTCTTAGAGTCCAAGGAACTAGTTTATAACCTGTTTGAGTTCAGGAGGTCACAATGCGGTCACTTTTTAAATGCATAGTTTCTATTGTAATACTTACCGCGATTTTCGCCTGCACATCCAAGGAAACTAAAATAGCCCAGTACATGCAAAACGGCGACAAGTTCTTCGCAGAGGAGAAATACAAAGAGGCTATCATCGAGTACAAAAATGTAATTCAGCTCAATAGGGCCAATGCGGCCGCCTTCCGGCAGCTCGGCTTCTCCTTTTTCAAGTTGGGAGACTATCCGAATGCGCTGCAAGTCCTCATGAAGGCAAAAGAGTTCGATCCGGATAACTTGGAAATCAGGTTCAAAGCAACCCACGTGCTCATCATTGCCGGTAAGATATCCGATGCCCGCAAGGAAATAGACTTCATCCTGGAAAAAGAGCCTCAGAACCTCCAAGCACTCTCCTATCTCGCCGATATCTCCTCCAAACCCGAAGATATAGAAGATGTGCTGGGTCGCCTCGAGAACCTCGAGGTAAACCCGCAGGACCGGCAGAAATTGTTTATGACGCTGGGCCAGCTCTATACCAGAAAAGGCGATTTATCAAAGGCGGAAAGCGAGTTCATGGATTCGCTCAAAGGTGAAACAGATATACCTCAAGCCCACCTCGCCCTCGGCAAGATCGCCCTGGCAAAGAAGAACTTTGTGCAAGCCGAGCAGGAGTTCAAGGCGGCGGCGGACCTGCTTCCCGAAGCGTCTCTGGGCCGCATGACGCTCGCCGACTATTACTCGTTCATGAAGAACAAGGAAGCGGCGCTCGCCGTTCTGAACACAGCCATCGAGAAAGACCCCGAGTTCCTGCCGGCCCTTTATCGGCTCGCCACGATTTCTCTGGAAGAACAAAAGCTCGATGAGTGCGGCAAGTACCTCGAAACCATATTCAAAAAGAACCCGGCCGACCTCGACGGTCGGCTTATTCGCTCCCAGTGGGCTCTTTCCAAAGGTGACGGCGCCCTGGCCCTGTCCGACCTTCAGGAACTTGAGAAAGTCCGGCCCAATGTTGCTTTAGTGCAATACCTGCTCGGCTTGACCGCACTGCAATCCAATGACCCGGTCCAGGCAAGAACTCGTTTCGGCGAAGCCGTCAAGCTCGATCCAAACTTCAAGGATGCTTCACTCAAGCTTGCCGCAACCGAAATCGCCGTCGGGTCCAACGACAATGCCAAGACCGATTTATTCAGAGTTCTGGGAAGGGAACCGACAAATCTCGAAGCCCTCGTGATGCTCTCCGAAGCGGTTCAGTCAAAACCCGATGTTGACGAGGCTTTGAGGAGACTCAAAAGCGTGGAGCCCGCCTTCAAGGACAAGGCGCCCTTCCAACTGGCCTTTGGCATGCTCTACCTCAAATCCAACGACCTTGTTACCGCGGAATCTTCCTTTCGGGCCGCTCTGGCTAAAAACCCCGATTATGCGGATGCCCATTTCGGACTGGGGGAAGTCTTCCTCAAGAAAAACGACAAGAAGCAAGCCGAGCAGGAATATTTGTCCGCCGCCGGGATAGCATCCAAGAATCCGACAGCTCAGATGAAGCTTTCCGACTTTTATGCCAAAAGCGGGAACAAACCCGAAGCCAAACGCATTGCAACAGAATTGACAACCAAGTTCCCCGACTATATTCCCATCTACGAGCGTCTGGCCGGCATGGCTTTCGAAGAGAAAAAGTACGAGGAAATGACCCGGCTTATCAATATCATCCTCGCGAAGAGCCCCTCCGATCCCAATGGGCTCCTCCTCAGAGGGCAGATGAGCATGGCGCAGAACAAGCCTGCCGATGCATTGAAAGATTTGCTGGAGGTCCAGAATCAGCGCCCCGGGATCCCGCAGGTGCTGTACCTGATCGGAGCTGCGCAGATGGCTACGGGTGATCCTGAAAATGCAGCCCTCCGACTCAGGGAGGCAGTGAGCGCCGATCCGGACCTTGTCGATGCTGCCGTCCGGCTAGCCTCCCTGGATATTGCGAAAGGCTCATTTCAGTCGGCCGTTGACAGTCTTGAAAGTATATTTTCAACAAGACCCAAAACCCCCCTGATCCATTATCTCCTGGGACAGGCCTATCTGGGCAAGGGTGACGCGGCTATGGCGGCAACCTCCTTCCAAAAAGTACTCGACGTAAATCCTGAGGACCCCGGCGGTCTCTATATGATGGGACTGGCGCTCCGCGCTGGTGGGAAAACCGAGGAAGCCAAAGACTTCTTCGAACACGCCATCAAGCTTTCGCCTAACATGGTCGAAGCTATTGTCGAGATCGCCCTGATCGATGTTACCGACAAAAAACCCCAGGTGGCCGTCGAACGCGTTAGAAAGCAGCTTGAAATCTCACAGCCCAGTGCAAAACTCTACCAGTTGCTTGGAGAACTCTACGGAATAATGGGCGCTTTTGATAAAGCCGAAGCCGCATTCACCAAGGGTATAGCCGTCGATCCATCCCTGGCCGTCCTATACACCGAACTTGCCAAACTCTATAGCACGAATAAAAAATACGACCGGGGCATTCAGGAAATCGAAAAAGCTCTCAAGCTCGAACCCAAAGACCCCAAATTGTATATGCTCTATGGAAATCTGTATCAAAAGAAAGGCGACCTCCCAAAGGCGCGGGACGCTTATGAAAAAGTCCTCGAGCTGGATACCAATTCCGCTAACGCCGTAAATAATCTGGCCTACCTCTATTCAGAACAACTCAACGACGCTGACAAAGCACTGAAGCTTGCACAGAGGGCAAATCAGCTTGCACCCGACGATCCCCATATCTCGGACACGCTTGGATGGATCCTCTACAAACAGGGAAACCCGGAGTGGGCACTCCCCTATATGCAGCAGAGCGCTTCCAAGCTCCCGCAAAACGCCGAAATCCAGTACCATATAGGAATGATCCTGTACAAGCTCGGCAATGCCGATGCAGCAAAAGCAGCTTTGAACCTGGCCCTTCAACTGGACCCGAATATTGCGACGGGCGACGAAATAAAGAAGGTGCTTGCCGAACTATAAGTTCCTATCTGCGCGGTAGGCTGGTTGCCCGCCTCCTTGAGCGATTCCCGTGGGATGGGTGGAGTGAAGCGCATCCCACGGAAATCCCGAGTCTGAGCTTGCGAGCGTGTAGGCTGGGTGGAGCAAAGCGCAACCCATCATCCCACGGGAATCCAGAGCGTCTTTCTCACCTCCGATAAAACTTTGCTTCGTCCCTCACCATATCTTCCGTAAAGAGATTATTGCACAAGATTCTAATACTATCGACACAATGAGTCGCTGAAGCAACTAATAACGGATTCCAGATCACAAGTACTCACTTAAATCGAGCCGGACCTTGATCCAAAACATTGACTTCCTAGCCGTCATCTCCTTTCTTGCCGTCCTCCTGAGCACTTGCCTCGGGCTCTACGCCCTGCTGGTACGCAGAAGTTCGCTCCCGGGACGTATCTTCGCCGTCGGCATGTTCCTCCTTGCAGCGGAACAGGTCTTTTCCGCTCTCGGCCAGGCCCCTGCTTCTATTACCGATCTGCTCAAATATGCACACCTTCGAATGCTCGCCGGCGCGCTTATCCCGTGTGTCTGGATGGTTTTCAGCGCATGCTTTGCCCGCGAAGAACCGAGAGCATCCCTCGCCAAATGGAAATACGTCTACATCGCTTTCGCCCTCGTCCCCATCTCGTTGGTGATCTTCGCTTCCGACCTCCTGTTCTCAAGAATTGCTCTGCCCCATCATGAATGGCTGCTCGTTTTCGGATGGCCTTCTTTTGTCTATTACAGTATTGTTTTGAGCGGCGCCATCGTTGTACTCGTGAACCTCGAAAAAACCCTGCGCGCTTCCTCGGGACAAACACGATGGCAAATCAAATTCATGCTCCTGGGCATCGGCTCCTTATTTGCGGCCCGGATTTACACCTCCTCGGAAAGGATCCTGTTTCTCGGCGATAACCCCATGCTGTGCGCAATCAACTCGGGTATGCTTCTTTTTGCGGATATCCTCGTGATTGTTGCCGCCCTGAGGACCAGACTCAGGCACTACAGCGTCTATATCTCCCAGGACTTGCTCTACAATTCGGCCGTAATCGTAATAGTCGGCATCTACCTGTTCGGATTGGGAGTTTTGGCGAAAATCGCCCGGTACTTCGGCGCCGGCGAAATGTTGCTTCAGAATGCGTTCCTCATATTCATCGCCCTGGTCGGAGTATCTGTTCTTTTGCTCTCCGGCAATCTTCAGTTCAGGACGAAGAAATTCATAAGCAGGCATTTCAAACGACCTCTCTATGACTACAAGAAAATCCTCGGCACCCTTGCCGAAAGGACCATCTCCCTTGTCAACATGCAGGATTTCTGCTCCGCCGTGGCCAAAAATATAGCGGAAACCGTAAACGTCCCCACCGTAAGCATCTGGCTCAACGATGAGACTCAAAAGAGCCCGGTGCTCGCCGGTTCAACTCACCTCCCGCTTTCACAGGACGTGGGCCCTGATCTGGAAAACGAAATAAAGATCCTGATGATTTCCCTGCACAACAAGCAGGAACCCATCAAACTCGACTCTCCCTTCAACCCCGAACAGACCCCCGAAACGCTTCCCCGCAACAACCAGAAAATCCATTGCTGTGTGCCTCTCGCCGCATCCGGTGAGCTCCTGGGCATAATCACACTGGGAAGAAAACAGGCCGATGAGGACTTCACCCTCGAGGATTTCGACCTGCTTAAGATAATCGGCAACTACGCAGCCGGATTCGCTCTGAATCACAGGCTCTTCGAAGACCTGAGCATGGCCAGGGAAATGGAGGCCTTCCAGAGGCTTTCGACCTTCTTCGTCCACGATATGAAAAACCTTGCCTCGACTCTTTCACTTACCCTCGAAAACCTGCCGCTGCATTACAACAATCCCAAATACCGGGAAGGCGCCACGAAGATCATTTCCGGAAGCCTTCAGAAAATCCAGGATATGTGCAGCCGTCTTTCGTCTTTGAAGCACAAACCCCTTTTGAATTTTCGGGATTGCGATCTCAACGCGATTGTCACTTCTGCGATATCCAACTTTCAAAATTCCCCGGATATCCAACTTATCCCGGAACTCAATCAAATCCCGCCCGTCAGAGTCGATTCCGATGAAATCGAAAAAGTGCTGCTCAATCTCATCCTCAACGCGAAAGAGGCCTCGGGCGCGTCCTGCCGGATCAGGATCACAACGGTGAGCGAAGACGGCTATGGGGTGCTCTCCGTTGCCGATGACGGGAAGGGAATGTCCCAGGAATACCTCGCAAGAAGCCTTTTTAAGCCCTTCAAGAGTACCAAGACCAAGGGCCTGGGAATAGGACTCTATCAGAGTAAGATGGTCATCGATGCTCATAAGGGAAAAATGGAAGTCGAAAGCGAGGAGGGAATAGGAACCACATTTCGCATCTTCGTGCCGTTGGCTGGATAACGGCATGCGGGAACATTGTGCTCCTTCACCGAACAGACGCAGAGGACACGACGAAACCAGGATAGGACAAGGCAAACAGTGAATTTCCGAAATCGGATTTGTTACCCTTGACCTTCTGATCCCATGTCATGAATAGCTTTTCTCAGCGTGCTCCGCCTCACTGCGTAATGAACGCTGCCCTGGTTTGGGGTCGCGAAAAACGCGGAATGGCTCAAAATCGAAGACAGATCATTGTTTGCTGTTGCTTTTTGGGGATTTATTTATAATACTGATTCTGCCCCCTTTTGTTGTTTATTCTCGAGCGCTGACTTATAGTTCGCGTTTTTTGTGTTTTTGGCGATCCGCTTTATGCGGCTCGCATCTGAACGGATATCCATGCCAACAGACGCAAAACCTAAACTTCTTATAATCGACGACGACGAAAGCATCCGTTTCTCTCTGGAATGGGCGCTTTCCATGGACTATGAACTCTTCTCATCTTCCAACCGCCTTGATGCCCTCGCACTCTTTGAAGCCGAAACCCCTGCCCTCGTCACACTCGATCTTGGACTTCCTCCCGACCCAAACGGCCCCGAAGAAGGCTTCAAGACTCTGGCCTCACTCATCGAGAAAAATGCGTCCACCAAAATCATTGTCATCACCGGCCAGGAAGAAAAACAACATGCCATCCAGGCTATCGGACAGGGTGCGTACGATTTCTTTCAGAAACCCATCCAGATTGACGAACTCAAAATCATCCTCAAACGCGCAGCCTACGTCTACAAACTCGAGGAAGATCATAAAAATCTCTGCCATCGCCTCTCCTGTAAGGGCTTTGACGACATCATCGGCACCAGCCCGAAAATTCAGGAAGTCTTTGCCACTATCGAGAAAGTGGCTGATTCCGATTACCCCGTCCTCATTCTGGGGGAAAGCGGAACAGGAAAAGAACTGGTGGCAAACGCCATCCACCAGAGAAGTTTTCAGAATAAAGGCCCGTTTGTCCCCATAAATTGCGGCGCCATTCCCGAAAACCTGCTCGAAAGCGAGCTGTTCGGGCATGAGAGAGGGTCGTTTACAGGAGCTCATACCCAGAGAAAAGGACGTGTCGAGATGGCCGAGGGCGGCACACTTTTCCTGGATGAAATCGGCGAATTGACTCTGCCGCTCCAGACAAAGCTCCTACGCTTCCTGCAGGAGCACACGCTCGAAAGGATTGGAGGACGCAAGGAAATTCTCATCAACACCAGGGTTGTCGCCGCTACAAACCGGGACCTGTTTCAGGAAGTCCAGGAAAAGCGCTTCCGAGAAGACCTCTATTACCGCCTCGGGGTAATCACGATCTCGCTGCCGCCTTTGCGCGACCGGGGAGACGATATCCAGCTCCTGGCGACGAGCTTTCTCAATCGCTATTCCGCCGAGCATAAGAAAAGAATAAGAGGATTCACCCAGAAGGCCCTGAATGCCATCGTGAGCCATCAATGGCCCGGCAACATAAGGGAATTGGAAAATCGCATAAAAAGGGCCGTAATAATGGCGCCGGGTTCCAGACTGACCAAAGAGGACCTGGGACTTGACACATCGGCTGACAAGGTGATGACCTTGAAAGAGGCGCGCGATGTCCTCGAAAAAGAGATGATAATCAAGTCCCTCACACGGCACAATATGAACCTGACGCGCGTCGCGGTGGAGTTGGGTATCAGCCGGCCCACACTTTATGAGTTCATGGATAGACTTGGCGTCAAGCGCGATGGGGCGAGTTGATCGCAGAGCTCCGAGAGTGACTTGGGTTTGCAGCATTTTGGCAACGGCCGGTTCTCCTGAAATTCCCCTCTTTGCTTTCCAGTACGACACAGGTCTCGCAGTGTGCCCACCATTGTGTGCTCGCGCAACGCATGCGGCGCTTCATAGTAATCTCATGACCGGGAGAGAAAAGTCTTGAAGAGCATTGAACCGGCTGTAAACGTTCCATGGTACAAAAGCGCCTGGATGCCCAGAGTGCTGCCCTTTGCCCTTTTCATGGCGCTTATCGGAGTTCAGGAGTTTGCCGGGTACCTCGCCAAATACGGAATTCTCGGCGCCTGTGACGCACTCCCTATGATCCTCTATCCTGTAAGAGCACTGGCTGCCGGGGCGGCCCTCCTCTACTATGCTTCCCGCTGCCCCGAACTGCGACTGCGCGATCTCTCCAAACTCCCGGATACCCTTCTCAGTATAGGCGTCGGTTTGCTTGTTTTCGTGCTCTGGATCAATCTGACCTTTCATTTCGGGGACGAAGTCCGAACTTTCGACCCGGCGCTGTTTCAAAGCACCACAGCCCTTGGGGTCTTGATCACCTTTCGATTTCTGGGGACCGCGCTGATCGTTCCGATAATGGAGGAACTCTTCTGGAGGTCTTTCTTCCTGCGCTACCTTATCAATAAAGATTTTGAAAATGTTCCCGTCGGCCTGTTCTCCTGGTCCTCTTTTGTTATAGCTTCAATCATGTTCGGGCTGGAACACAATCTCATTGTAGCCGGAATAATCGCCGGTATCGCTTACAATCTCCTTCTCTACCGCACGAAAAGCATTTCCCAGTGCATACTCTCCCATGCGATAACAAACCTTGTCCTTGGCATTTACGTCGTTTCCACCGGGCAGTGGCGTTTCTGGTAATACTGTGCGCAGGCGCGGCAAAACAGTTGCAAACCTCTTTCCGGAAACACTGTTTGAACAGGGAAGGAAATATTCGATGCCCAGAAGCAGTTTGCAATCCCGGGATTCGAACTTCAAGTCAAGGAGGGCTACGGTCCTGTTTATGCTTGCCCTGCTTGTGCTTTTCCCTTCCCTGTGCCGGGCATGGCAGGGGAAAGTGCTCGCAGTAGCGGGCGGAGATACTCTTACCGTCCTGCACGACGGTAAAAAAGAGCAGGTTCGCCTCTACGGGATCGAATGCCCGAAAAAGCAACAGGACAAGTTTCAGCAAGCAAGAGAATTTACCTTGGCCCTGGTTTTCGGCAAAGTTGTCGAAATCCAACCCAGGGGCAAAGATAGATTCGCTGGAACTCTTGCAACTATTACCGCAGACGGGAAAAATCTCAGCAGCGAGATAGTCGGCTCAGGTCTTGCCTGGGTCTACTTCCAGGACCGCAAACACCCTGAATACCAGGAATTGGTGGAATTGGAAAAGCAGGCAAAAGTCCGTGGAATTGGGATCTGGGCAGTGTCCAATCCTATCCCGCCCTGGGATTTCAAACCCGGTAAACCGCAAAAGCCCGTCTACAGCGGCGACGTGCGGGCTCACATATTCCATTCCACAAGTTGTCCGGACTATGACTGCAAAAGCTGCATCGCCACCTTCAAAGACAGATCTAGAGCAATTTCAGCAGGTTACAAACCATGCCCTCTGTGCAACCCCTGAAAAGACAGGCTTTTACCTGCCGACTCCAATAACTCGAACACGGGAAAACCATTAGCCACACTCATTCTACGAGCCATTCCAATCTGAATGAGATAGTAACACCCCGTATCCCTCCTCCGAATTTACCCTATTTAAACTCAAGATGTTCGATCCCCTCCCATTCCGGACCCGGGGGATTCTCTTTATACTGCCTGCATCGCGCCAGGTACAATTCGGCAGGCGCATCTGAAGGGAATCTCACAGTGAGATTTCCAAAAATCTCACATCCGAGGTCCCATTCTCCAGCAAGATAAGCGTTAAACCCTCTCGAAAATTCGAGGCAGAGTTCTGCCGCCTCGCTATGAACATCCTCAGCACTCTCCCGCCTGCCCACCAACTCATAAATCCTGGTTTCCTCGGTTTTTCCCTTGACCGCGATAATACCAAGAGGCCTGAACCAGAACCTGTCGCACACCTTTTCATAGGTCTCACGGCTGACGGCTATTTTGGTCTGATATAGCTTGTTCACACTTTCCAGACGACTTGCCAGATTAACATTGTCCCCCACCACGGTGTAATCCATCCGCTCACTCGAGCCGACATTTCCGACGACAGTCACACCACTGCTTATGCCAATCCTGGTATCAAAAACCACCCTGCCTTCGCTCTCCCATTTCCGATTGAGCTCTACCAGCTTTTCCTGACAGAGCAACCCGGCATTGCAGGCGTGGAAAGAATGGTCATCATCGGGAAGCGGAGCCCCCCAGAAGGCCATAATGCTGTCACCGATGTATTTATCCACTGTCCCCTGTTGATCGCTGATGATCCGTGTAAGCTCGTCGAAATAATCGGAAAGATGAATCATCAAGTCCTCGGGCGGTACCCGTTCGGCAATCGTGGTAAACCCGGAAATATCCGTAAAAAGAACCGTCAGTTCCTTTTTCTGGCCTCCGAGTCTAGCCTCCTCGCCGGTTTGAACGAGTTGGCGCACCAGTTCCGCGGGCGCGTATCTCCGAAATGCCTGTAGGCCGGTCTTCATGGCGGAAATAGCGTTGCTCATAAGTTGAATTTCTTTGATCCGGGATATGATTACAACCTTTTCATCAAGATTGAAGCCCTTGATCTTTTTCGTCTCATCAGCAAGCAGCCGAATCGGGCGAGTGATGGCGCGGGCGACGAATATCGCCATGATAATGGCCAAAGCCAGGATCGCGAAACAAAGGAGGAGAGTTTCCTGCACGATTACTCTAGCGCCGCCTGTAAAGTCATCCACCGGGACAACCAGTGCAACCTTCCATGGGATGGGGAAAGTTTTTGGAAATTCCGAGAAGAAGGCATAGTATCTTTTCCCCGCGGATTTAACTATCGATTTGCTTTGCCCTGTCGCCATATAGCGCTGAAAGGCTTCGACAACGGGTTGATTGTTAAGCTCATCTATTCGCACCGGGCGCAGGTTCCCGTTTTCTTCCTTTATGATCTGGGAAACATCGGGGTAAGCCACGACTTGATTCTGGGCATTGAGAATGAAAGCGATTCCGTGTCTACCAACCTTGAGACCCTTCAGGAAGACGGATATTTCACTCAACTCGATATCCATCGCCCAGATTCCCCGCAGGTTGCCCCCGGCATCATAAAAGGGGTGCGCGGAGGTGATGGCGGGCTTTTTATTTCGAAAAAGGACATAGAGATCGGTCCAATAATTTCCCTCTGTTTTTTTAGCACCCAGATACCAGGGGCGAGTTCGTGGATCGTAATCGATGGTTGTTTTCTGTTGTGTTTGGAGCACTTTGAAATCCGCGTCCCATATCTTAAACGTGTCCGAGGGCCTATCGGCGTCCGGTTTTATGATCCGGCTTTCCATGGTTCCGTCCGCAAGACTCCACGACCGGATATAACCTCCGTTTTCATCTGCAAGATAAAACATTGAAATTTGGGGATAAGCCTTCAATACACCTAATGTGTAGAGTTCAACTTTCTCATCGTCCGTGCAGGAAATTGCCCCTATCCCGGAGAGCCTTGAACTCATCTCAACCGATATCGAAGCAGGGAGAAAATAATTCCCGACCTTTTCGATGACGGTTTTCGCAATCTGATCTGTCAGAGCGTCCGTGAACTCCATAACGATTCGCTCATTGTCGTCAATATTATTGTACATTATTGGAATTATGGTTAAGATGAGTAGACCGATCAGGCTGGTGACGATTCTGAAATAGAAACTGTGACTTCTGAGAACGGACGATTTCACTATGTTTTCCTGTCGGCATCACCCTTTGTCCGAGCTGAGCGAAACAGTCGCGTGATGCTCACGTAATCGATTATCGATTTTTCTTTTCTCGTCTATCCGCTCACTGCCCGCGAAGGAATGCCTGCCTCATGGAGGCGGACCTCAATCTGTTCAGAGGCGCTCATATAGAAATCGTCCTGATCCGAAGAAAACTTCAATTCAGACCGTCGGTTCTGAAAAAAAACTTTCCAGCTTATCTTGTACGCAGCTTCGTCCGATTCTTATAAAAGTGATCGGCAAAGCTCGCAAATCTCTTGATTGGTTGAACTTTTTATGTTTGTTTTAGAGTGGTATCATATCCAAACCGCGGCTTTCTTTTTCGGGGCGCGGGTTTGCCTGAACATACACTTTTCGCCGGGGGAATACAAATGAAGAAGAAACGGCTCACCACGTACTTTCTAGCATCGATTTGCCTCCTGTTCGCTCTGCATTGTCATGCTGCATTCGGTACCGACATCCCTGAGTCATTCCCTCCCGAGATCAAGATGCCCGCTCCTGACTCTGCAAAGGTTCAGCAGTATCTCGGCCTGAAGGATATGGAGCCCTTTCCGCTCGCAAACTTAAACGGGAAGATCGTTATCATCGAGTTCTTCAATGCTCTGTGCCCACACTGCCATGCCAATGCGCCGATAGTCAACAAGGTCTACAAGCTGCTCCAGGACGATCCCGGCTTGCGGGACGTGAAGATTATCGGATTAGCAATCGGCAGTGACAAAATTGAGGTGGATGCTTACAGGAAGAATTTTAAGGTTCCTTTCCCGTTGCTTATCGATGACAACTTCGCTATAGCAGCGGCCATAGGCGGAGTCGACACGCCCACCACGCTGGTTGTGGGCACGAGCAACGGGAAGGTATATGCCGGCCATGTTGGAGTCATAAAGGATTTCGACGGCTTTTTGAAAGAATTGAGAGCTATTCACAAGAAACTTTAGGACCATGATTACCGAAACAGACAATAAAGATAACCTTTTAAAAAGTCCCGTTTTTCGGAACCTGCCGGCAGACAGAATCCAGGAGATTGTCCGGAAAGCCCGTTGCGAAACGGTCGGGCCGGGAGCCGTTGTTTTCCGGGAAGGCGACGTTGCGGAACATTTTTACATCATCAATTCCGGCAAAGTCAGAGTCTTCGTAAGACACAACGGCGTTGAAAGGGAACTGGCCATTCGAGGCGCGGGAGAGGGCTTTGGAGAGGTGGCGCTGCTCACCGGTGAATCCCGTACGGCCACGGTCGTGGCGCTGGAAGAGACCGAACTGATGATATTCTCAAAAGAGCTATTTGACGATATCGTCAGGGAGTATCCGGACATTTCCAGAACGTTTATGAAGGAGATGCGAAGCTGGCTTTTGAGGGACCAGGAAATAATCGAGGAGGAGGCCGAAGCGGTCATCAAAGCCTCGCGGATGTCCTGGGTTGACTTCCTTCTGATCATCGGCGTGAGCGTCCTCCTCGCCCTGTCGTTCAATCACTCCAACCCTAACGGGATTCCCCTGTTTCCCGTTGCTCCGGACAGGAGTTCCATACCGGCGATCAGCGTAACCGAGGCAAAGCAGTTGTACGAGCAGGGGAAAGTACTCGTACTGGATGCCATGCCGCCGAATTTTTACCAGAAGCGCCATATAAAAGGCGCTGTGAACATGCCCATGACCCTCTTCGATATCGTCTACCTGATGAATTTTTCCGAAGAAGACAAAGACAGAGGCGTTCTGGTTTACGGCAATTCGATAAGCAGGCCGTACGATTTGGAAATTGCATCTAAACTCATGCTCCGCGGTTATGGGGACGTGAAGATAATAGACGGAGGCTTGCCCGCCTGGGAGGCTGACGGCTACCCGGTGGAGGCAATGGCTGCAAAATGATCCTGTCCCTTCTCAAACGCATACTCATGAGCCCGTATCTGGCCTTTGCGCTCAGGATTTACGTGGGCTGCTTCTTCATTTATGCAAGCGTGAGCAAGATCCCCTTTCCTGCTCAATTTGCCGAAGCGATAGCCAATTACCGGCTCATTCCGTACCTGGGCCTTAATTTTGGAGCGGTCCTGCTGCCCTGGATCGAGTTTGTAGCCGGACTGTTCCTGATCATCGGCTTTCGGGCCCGTGCCGCCGTGGTGGTGATCGGATTACTGCTGATCATGTTTGACCTCATGATCCTGATCAATATGTACTGGGGCGCGCCGATCACCTGCGGGTGCTATGACACCGTGGGCGAACCGATCGGATGGAAGAAGATATCCGAAAATGTTCTCATGCTCATTTTCACTGCTCAGATTTATTTATTCGACAGGCTGACAATCACCAGCAAATGGGGTTTCCTGGCGAGCGCGGGAAAAAGGATTGCTTCTCCCGCCGCTTCGCAGTAGGTTTGTTGTATGCTGATACTACCTGGATTGCAAAATAGAGTTTGGCTGCTTCCGTGTTGCCTGCTTCTTGTCCTCATGCTCTCATGCGGCGGGTCGAGAGAGAAATATGTAGGCTCGTACAAGGCTGATCCCAATGATACTCCAAAGCAGACTGAGACTTCTCTGGAATTGAAAGAGAACGGCGAGGGGATCTGGAAGGTCGGAGACGAGGAAGTTTCTTTTTCCTGGGATATCAGACAAAATGAGCTGAGAGTGAATACAAAGGGAGGCGGAGTCCTTGTCGGCGACCTCGAAAAGAACGTGATTTACCTTTCGCTCCCCGGTTCGAAGAGAATAGCTTTCAGGAAAAGCCCCGAGAGATGATGGTGCATGATGGGTTGCGCGAAGCGAAACCCAACCTTGCAGGCTACGAGTGACAGGCGCATGGCGGAATTGTCCCATGTCAAGACCTGATACCGTCCACTAGCAACCTGACAGGATTTCGGCCCTGCAACGCAAGCTCTCACCTTCTTTGACACTGTCCATACTCACCGGCCTCAATCTATTCAATTACATCGACCGGTACGTTCTTTCCGCTGTTCTCCCGTCGCTACAGGCTGAAATGCGTATCAGTGACGGTGAAGCGGGGCGGCTCGTCACGGCGTTCATGATCGGCTACTTTCTGACTTCACCCCTGTTCGGCTATTTTGGGGACCGGGCATCACGCAAATGGCTCATCGCAGGCGGCATTTTTGTCTGGAGCATAGGCACGGTGCTGACCGGTTTAGCCGGCATGTTTTCCCTATTGCTGTTCTATCGCGTGCTGGTGGGCGTGGGTGAGGCAAGCTATGCAACGATCAGCCCGAGTTTGATCTCAGACATATACGGTCCGGGCAACCGAAACAATGCGCTGACCGTCTTTTACGCGGCCATCCCGGTCGGCGCTGCTTTGGGGAACATTTTTGGCGGTTTGATCTCAGCGGAGTACGGATGGCGTTATGCCTTCGTACTGGCCGGAGCGCCGGGAATCGCGCTCTCCTTGCTTCTGTTGCCTTTCGAGGACCCGCAGCGCGGGGCTGCGGACGGCACGGAACACGCTCCGGCGCCACGAGCCCGCGACATTTTCAAACTGTTCGCAATTCGGGAATACCTGTTGGTAGTGACAGGATACATTGCCTACACATTTGCTTTAGGAGCCTTCGCTTTGTGGGGGCCGACCTTTCTGCACCGGATGCACGGCATACCGGAAGAATCGGCGGCAACGTTTTTCGGGGCGGTGCTGGTGGTCGCGGGTATCCTCGGAACATTTCTCGGGGGGTTTACGGCATCTGCCTGGCGCAGGCATAACAAACGAGCTTACGGGTGGGTCCTGGGCCTTTCGGCCCTGGCCGCCCTGCCGGTCACTCTTGCGGCATTATTGATAAACGATGTGATTCTCTCCCAGATATTTCTCGCCTGTTCGATGTTCCTGCTGTTCCTGTCAACCGGACCGGTGAACACGCTCATCATCGAGTCGGTTCCCGTTAATCTGCGGGCCAGCGCGATGGCGCTTTCAATTTTTTTGATTCACCTTTTCGGCGACGTATGGTCGCCGGAAATCGTCGGGAGACTTTCGGATTCCTGGGGCAGTCTACGGAAAGCGGTGCTCATCCTCCCAGGGGCGCTGGCGGTCTGTGCCGCCTTATGGCTCGCTCTCGCGCTACGGGATTGGACGCCGTCTATTTCAAGAGATCCTTTTCGTGATTCTGGCTCCCCGGATTGAGGCCAGAAAATCCAGACGAGATACTCCTGGATTTTTCGCAAGACAGCGATTTGTTAATAAATCTTGATAAATCAACTACTGGTGCGGTACAATTTGTAGGTATTGCTCAAGCCCCTTAGAGGTCTTGGGGCCAATACCGTGGACCTCTTGCAGTTCATCCACACTCTCCCACGCCTTGGCCTCCCGTCTTTTCACTATGCTTGACGCCATGGCGGCGCGCATTTTTGGAATGAGGAGCAGGTCATTTACAGAGGCGGTATTCAGGTCCAGTTTCTGTCCCACAGCGAGCCGAGCGGCTGCCGGCATCCAGGAGATCGTGATTTCAGGCTTGTCTTCGCGGTTCAGGAGGGTTACGGACTGCCCGGATAGCAGCTTTCCGTCTGCAAGGGATTGCGGGAGAACCCCGGACCAACCTGCCGCAGCAAACGTTTTTGAAATTGTGGCCGAATCTTTGTCGAAAAGGTAAATTCCCGGTTCGGGAATATCTCCTTGCAGTTCGACGAAGACCGGAGTGGAAGAATCTCCCGGGATGGAGGGGATATTCCGGAATGAGCGGACAGTCAGGACGCAAAACAGGATGACTGAAAGAATGAGGATAGCCGGCAGGAGCTTGTGGTCAGGTCCCTTCATTTTGAGCGCCCAAATTCCGATTATCGAAACGTGTCATCCAAAAAGGTTGAATTGCCGACTATATTACTGATTTTCATAGTTGCTACTATACTGCCACAGCGGAAATCCGACGATGGTGATGTTTATTAAGCTCCTTTTGTTACTCTGGTCAATAAATTTCGCTCCACCACTCAGCTCCCATGTTCTTGATGACAAGTGGAGCCGGCCCCTGGATGGATTCTGCAATTTTCCCGACGGGCGTCCCCTGTTCGGAAGTCATAAGACGGTCCGGGGAGTACTGGCGGGCATATCAGCCGGAATGCTGATCGGCCTTTTGCTTGGTTTTCCCTGGTGGCTCGGGCTGAGCACCGGGGTTCTCAGCATGGCAGGGGACCTTTATTCGAGTTTCCTGAAAAGGCGGCTCTCTTTTATCAGCGGGGACGTTGTCCCCGGCCTCGACCAGTTGCCGGAGGGTATTTTCCCCTTTTTGGCACTGGCTCCCTATTTTTCGCTGTCGTTTATGTATGTGTTCCTGTGTGTCCTGACTTTCGGGATCGGGGCCTATTTCGGCTCGGTATTCCTGAACCAGGTGCTTTTGGGGATGCCGTACAAATCCTACCCTCGCCGGGTTCGCGCCAGGACGAGGCTTCGCGAACTGGTCTCATGCCAGATAACCGCAAGTCCCTTCAAGTACCTGCTCAATTTTGAGGATGCCTTTTATTACCACATCTTCATGAAAACGGTTTTCAGGATCATGGGGGTTTTCGAACTCGGCAGGAGGAATGCGCTCAACATCGAAAAACGGGAGACCACCTTCTACTTTTCCGACCTGCCGCCCGCGTTCGACAACTACAAAATCCTCCTGCTGACCGATCTTCATCTCGATGGGGTTGAAGGGCTGACCGAAAAACTCATCGACATTGTCAGGCAAGTACCGGTCGACCTTTGCATCCTCGGAGGAGATTACCGCATGGAGATCTACGGCCCTTTCGACGAGGCATTGTTCCATTTGCGCAAACTCCTGCCGGCAATCCAGGCACGCGACGGCACTATTGCAATTCTCGGAAATCATGACTGCCTGGAGATCGTGGACAGCCTGCAAAAGGATGGAATCACATTTCTTGTAAACAACTCCACAAGGCTGGCGCGCGACGGCGATCATATGTGGCTCGCCGGAGTGGATGATCCTCATTATTACAGGAGCCATAACCTGGAGCAGGCTTTCGAGGGAATACCCCGTGGCGCTTTTTCCATCTTTCTGGCCCACTCAAACGAGGTTTACAGGGAAGCTCTGTCATACGGACCGAAACTCTACCTTTGCGGCCACTGCCATTCGGGCCAGATCCAGTTGCCGCCGTTCGGACCCGTTTTCACCCACAGCTCGGCTCCCAGATACATGAGCAGCGGTGTATGGCGGTTCGGGAGCATGCATGGATATACAAGCGGAGGCGTGGGAGTCTCGGGCGTGCCGGTAAGATATAACTCGAAGGGCGAGGTGACAGTGATTACCCTTAGGAGGTCACAGTGATTACCCTTAGGAGAGCCAAATGATTTGCCGCACGCTCTGTGTGTTGATATTCATCACATTCTTCGCGGCGGCGTCCCATGCCTCAGCGCTCGAAATTCCACTGGAAAAACATGGGGATGTGTATAGTCTGCCGATCCTCGTCAATGGATTGATAACTCTCAATTTCGTCCTGGACTCCGGCGCTTCGGAAGTCGTAATTCCCTCAAACTTCGTTTCCACTCTCCTGCGCGCAGGGACAATCACGGAAAGGGACTTTCTCCCCGGCAAGAGCTGCCGATTAGCCGATGGATCGATTATGCGGAGTTCCAGGTTTACAATCAAAGAATTGAACATTCGAGGATACAGGCTTCTCGATGTTCCCTGCATTGTCTGTCCGGCTACGGGCCGGCCGCTATTGGGGCAGAGTTTCCTGAATAGAATGGAGTCATGGACCCTGGACAACCGGTCGCATAAATTGATACTGAACAGTCCTGAAGCCAAACAAACCAGTACGGCGACCTCCGATTCGCTATTGCCGCCGCGATCCGGGAAGAAGAAGCCGGAGGGCGGCAATGACAAAACCATGATTTCCGATACGGACAGCAAACCTGGCGGGGCAGAACCATCCAAGCCGTTGATCCCGCCAAGTGTTTACCTGGATGCGTCCGGCCAACCCGTTAAAAACGGCGCCCGCCCATTACTCCCGCCGCGTGTACACCAGGAGCAAATCCCAATCCGCCAGGATGGCGACGACGGCCGGAAGGGGAATTGAAAGCTCCCGGGTGATCAACGCATGCCAGTAAGCATCCTCTCACGGGTTACGGGAGCATCCACCTTCTTCCTGAACCAGTTTTTGAGGCGGAGACGATTCCAATACGTTACCGGAGTTCGGGAGACTTTTACGGCGCCGGACATGGTGGCTTCAGGTTCAAAAAGGAGATCGAGAAGATGGGCTGTCGGGGTGGCCTGTCCCAACAAGTCACTGCAACCCGCACAGTAAGTGATGATCTTGCGGCCACGGGCTTGGTCCTTATGAAATGAGCACCAATTTTTCGCAAGTTCGGGCGCCACGAAACCGACTGAGCCACCCTCGCCGCAGCACAGTGTCTTCTTTCCATGGTGGGCCATTTCTTCCACGGCCAATCCCGTTTTCTCCACCAACTGCCGGACGGCGCCATGGACTGAGGTCTCAAAGCGCACGGCGCAGGGATCGTGTATCGTTATCGTACCGGAGAGATTCGGCATGTCAGGAAGACCATTGTTCGCCAGGCATTCATAAACTGTCCGCGTTGAAAGCTCTTTGGCCCCATCTCTGAATACCTTGTGGCAGTTAGGGCAGGCAACGAGCACGTTTTGAATTCCATTTTCGAGAAGATAGGCTTTCACTTCACCGAAAGCGGCAAGAAAAAAGTCGTTGCGTCCGAGATCATGTGACGGCTTGGTGCAGCAATCGAGGACTATTCCCAAATTCGGAATAGATTTTCTCAGATGCCCGTAGAGAACTTTGACCCTTTCAGGACGAGTGCCCGGTAGCGCACAGCCGGGGAAAAACACGGTATCGCAACCCCGGGGAAGGGCATACCAGGTGTACCGGCGGGATGTTCCGCGCTTCTCATAGCCCAGGATTACCGCGTGTTCCGGATATTCACCACCGCCGGAACGAACCGCTTCCCTGCGCATCTCCAAAAACATCCGCGCAGGGTCGATGTCCACCGGACAAACGGCGGTACACAGCCCGCAGAGGCTGCATTCAAAGGGGTTGCTTTGGTCTGCCCCGTGGGGATCATAGTTCATGGCGATGAATTTTGGACTGCCGTAATTTTCCAGGAACCGGCACTCTTTCTTACAGAGCTTACAATCAATGCATTTCTCTGAAACGGCGCCGAGCAATTCAGTTAGAGGTGTGTTCCGACCAGAGGGATTGCTACCGCCCGGCTTTTCGGCGCTTAGCGGCCGAGCGGGGTGATCATCGGGGACAGGGGCTTTGGTTTTATTTCGGGCTGCACACACGATCAGAATTCTTTTTCTCCAGAACTTTACGGATCAGCTCGGCGATAGTTCTGCGGTTGAGTGGTTTTATCGCGAACTCCCTTATCCCCATCAACTTGGCATCTTCCTCGGTAATGATTTCGCTGAATCCCGTGCAGAGAATAATGGGAATATCCGGTCTGATTCTCAGGAACTCCGTTGCGAGTTCCTTCCCCGTCATGCCCGGCATGGTCATGTCGGTAATGACCAGATCGAAGCGATCCGGCTGCGCGCGAAAGATTTCCAGCGCCCTGACACTGCTAATTGCCGCAATGACCTCATAGCCGAGCCCTTCCAACATCTCGCGGCCCATTTCCGCCAAAGTAGATTCGTCATCAATGAAGATAATCCGCTCCCTGCCTCCAGGAATGGGACTTGAAAGCTCTCCCGTCAATTCCCCACTCCGTTCGATTGCCAGCAGATATACATTAAACGTAGAACCTTTACCAAGTTCGCTCTGAACGGCAACCCCGCCTCCGCACTCCTTAACGATCCCATAGACTACCGAAAGTCCGAGACCTGTTCCCTGTCCTATGCCCTTGGTCGTAAAGAAAGGGTCAAAGATCTTGCCCATAATGTCCGGGGCTATGCCGGCGCCGTTATCATTAACCCTCAGCTTTACGTATGGGCCGGGTTTCAAATCAGGAAGAAACGGCAGCATCCCCTGCGTAATCTCGGCATTGCTCAGCCCCACCTCAAGCGTACCGCCTTTCTCACGCAAAGCGTGGGCAGCATTGGTGCAGAGGTTCATCACGACCTGGTGAAGCTGAGTCGGGTCGGCAAAGACCTCACCCAACCCGGGGTCGATATCGGAGCGAATATCGATGGTCGACGGGATGGTCGCACGAAGCAGTTTGAGGCTCTCCCTGGTCAGCAAACCGATATCAACCGGCCTGACTTCCTTATCCCCCTTGAGGCTGAAGGCAAGAATCTGAGTGACCAGGCCTTTTGCACGCTCGCCGGCTCTGAGGATCTGTTCCAGGTAGTTGCGCAGTTCCGGCTGCCGCAGCCTGCCTAGTGTCAGTTCCGAGTACCCTATGATAGCCGCCAGGATGTTGTTGAAATCGTGGGCGATCCCGCCTGCGAGTGTACCGACAGCCTCCATCTTTTGACTTTGCCTCAGTTGCGCCTCTATCATCAGTTCCCGCGTGATATCCCTTCCGATTGCCAGAAAACAATTGATCCTGCCGGCTTCACTCCGCACCGGCGTGATGGTCATATTCATGGAAAAAATCGAATTGTCTCCTTTCACGCCCGTGATGCAGCCGTTCCACATCCGTCCTCTTTCCAGAATTTCCCATATTTCTTCACTGCTGATCTTGCCGGTATTTTCAAGATAAGGGGATTTTCCGATCAGCTCATGAACCGGCCGGTCAATGATTTTGGCAAAGGCGGGGTTGGCAAACTGAACCTTTCTGTCCAGGCCGATGATAATAATCACCTCCGTTGCCTGTCCGATAGCCTGGTTCAAAGTGGTCAGAGTTTCTTGCACCGGAGAACTGATCGTTCGGGAAAAGAAAAAAACCGACAGGATAGTCAATAAGAGAAAAAGACCGCACACCATCAAAAGCAGATTGCGGTTCGTATAGGCTAATGCCATGATTTCTTCTTTGTTCTGGGTGACTGCAATGCTCCAACCACACAACTTCAAGGGAGCGTAACCAACTACCTTTATTGCCCCTTGAAAGGTGTACTCCGCCGTACCGGTCTCCTGACGGATCATATTTCTTGCGGCCTCTTTGAGCCCGCCCTCCTGCTTTGTCGCATTCAGCGTCAAAATGCTTTTGGGATCAGGGTGGGCGATTGTCATACCATCCTGATCCAGCATAAAGGCATAACCGGTTTTACCGAGTTTCAAAGATGAAATGCATCTCACAAGAAAATCGGTCTTCAAGGCGGCCAAAACACCCCCCGAAAACCTGCCGTCCTTCAACATAATCGGGGCGATAAGCCCGAAAACGGGCTTGCCCGTGGCATCGGAGGGAATGACCGGAAGGACCACCATCTTGCCCTGCCCGACTAAGTGGACAAAGTCCTTCTGGGAGACGGAGATGCCGACCCGCTTTTTATCCACCCCATCCACACGGACAGCGCCATCCCGATCGATAACAGCTAGGCCTTCGTAATCCCCCCCCCAGCAAATTGAAGATGCCGGCAAGTTTTTCATATATGTCGTCATAGGTATTTTGGGATACAGCCTGAATGATAAAGGGATCGTTTGCGATGGCGGAGAGGGTCTTCAACTCTCTTTCAATGGCGATCTGAACCGTGCTGGACAGACTCTCGGCAATCTGGGTAGTCTGTACCTTTGAAATATCTTCCAGAGTCAGGGAGGAATTTATAAATGTAACAGCCCCAACAATTATCAGCGGGATCAGGACAAGCAACGTCCCTCCCAGCACCATCTTGGATCGTAATGACATATCCTTTATGCTCATCACATTAATCCGGCAACTGAGTCTATGAAGTATGTCGGCGGCTTGAGCAGCATAGGTGTGTGTTTGGCGCGCGAAGTGATAAGAAACGCCTTTTCAGCTTGGAGAATAACACCTCCCCTGGAGTGGGTCAATGGACTTTCCAGGCCGCTTTCCCGGCAGAGCAAGACAAAAACCCTCGCGGTGTGACGCCGTGAGGGTCACCCCTGGTGGGCAGTTTGATGCAAAATGGCCTTCTGGAGCATCGCGATGAATGCGAGAGCTTGAAAGTAGCTATGCCCGCCGATGTGCAACCGCTTTCGTTTTTCTCTCACACAGGATCCGGAGGATCTTCCACAGCCCCGAGTGGTGAGAGATTCGCTGACGAAACGTATATACCTGCACGTACATTCGTTCGGTCCCTCGGGCAAGCCATTGTCGGTCAGTTTTCAAGCGGGTTTTTCCAACTTCTCAGTATCCCATGCGAAAATAGAAACCTGCGAAAGGTCACAGAAAAAGAATCCCTCCGTAACCTGTTCGTAACATGCCAGTAATATTATTTATTCCAGAATAAGAAAGCAGGGTTGGATGAGGATTTTGGGAGACGGTTTACAGGGATGCAATTAAAACTAAAAGGAGTGCGCGATGAGCTATTACTGCCACAATACTCCCGGAAGGTTGAGAGTTAAAACACCGGTTCTAAAACGCAACCCAATGGAGATACGGAGGCTGGGCGACATACTCGATTGTGTATCGGGCATTGATTCGTTCTCCATAAACGATGTGACCGGCAGCATTATAATTAAATACAACCCAAGCGCCGTTGATTCCAAAGCGCTTCTTAACACCCTCGGCGAGAAGGGGTATTACGACCCGGCGAAAGCAGAAGAAAGCAGCCCTGTCCCGGACGAAGCATTATTAAAAGCAGGACGGCTTATCGGAAAAGCGCTGGTAGGCGCGTGTGTGGAAAGTATTTTCGAGGGTTCCGTTCTGTCATACCTGTCCGTTATTCTCTAAACCGGCAATCTTTTTAACGCCGTTTGCCAACACGAAGTTCATAGATTCTTACGAGCCTGTTCGCGCTCAACCAGTCCCGTGCGCTCCCTCCTGCGCAGGTCCCGGCGAAATTTTCTTTAGCGTGTAAATTTCAAATATCTCCGGGCTGAGCTTTATCCCAAAGCGCGGAATAAAAAGGATCAAAGCCAACTCCCTCGGGCGCCACGATCCCAACCACAACTGGTCGTAACGGAACCGGATCGACGAAACCTTCAAACGGGAAAGCGATCAGGACTGGCTTCTGTTTGAGCTCGCTTGGACCGAGACCGTTATCGCGCTGTATCGAATTCCTTACCGCTCCTTTGGTAGGGGGTTGCTACGCTCTCACACGATCTCGGCTGCAAGGGTTTGGAACGTTAACTTCATTTGTGATGGGATTCAGGAACGGGGTGGCCCTGCACTCCTTTATGCCCCCCGGAGCCTTGGACATTCTTGTGATGGGGTTCGGGAGCGGGGTGGCCCTGCACTCCTTTATGCCATCCGATGCCTTGGTCGCTATGGTGTTGTACATAAAATTTTTGATTATACGTCTTGCCTCGTCGATGAGCATTGTAATGAGGATACTGCTGCTTAAAACTCTCCCAGTAATGAGGGTGCCCCCTATACCACGTCGACCATCTCGGACCGTACCAGGAGTTGGATCTGACGATATAGCCGGGGGAATAAGCGTAATACGGGCACCAACCGTATCTGGGACCGAAAAAGTAGTACAGAACACCGTTCAGGAACCAATCGCCGTTGTAATAGACCCACGGCGTATCAGGTCCCACCCAGGGTGATGCATAAATGTCCGCTGGAGGGGTCGGATAAACATAGCCCTGAGCGTAAGAAGGCGCCGATGATACGGCAACTGCAACTCCAGCCAACAAGATTGCGGCCGTCAAAATGAAGAAATTTTTTTTCATACTCGCCTCGCTTTTAGGGGTTTAAGTATGAGCCAAGATCGTGCGGCAGCCATCTGCCTTCCTCCGAAGTCAATATTCTAAAAATGATAAGACCTCCATGGCCGGTACACAAGCGGAATCATTTGAGATCGCTCGAACCGAGACCGTTATCACTTCCTCCCAGTCTCCCAGGCTTGGCCTGCCCCAGCCGATTGATGTTCTGAGCCACGGCTACTGGCATGCGCGGGGACTGGACTATTTGAATCAGGAGTTTGTGAAGCTCCTCGAATGGGCTCACATGCCGGGTGACACGGTCTTCATCGTATCAGGCGTCATCCCACTGGTGATCGCGGCAGGATTGACCTACATCCATCAATGGAAGACACCTGTTATTCGAAATAAAACATTGATCAAATGCCGGTTCCCCCCTATTGAAATACATGATCTTGAGCGCAAAGCAGTTCCACCCGGAATAAAGTATTGCGGACAAAGGGCGGAGGTTCTTCTCCGCCGTGCAAAATCCCACCCATTCAATTCTGCTCAATTACCCTTGGTATCCTCCCGGCCGGGCTTCTTGTCGGCCTTATCCACGGGCTGTCCCCGCACTGAAGGTTTAGCAGTGTCGCCCGCAGGTTTTAGCGAAGTATGAATTCTGCCTTGCCGTCGGCCCCTGAGTAAAGAGCCTCGTCAAAGCCAGCCAGATAAGCTTGCTGTCAGTATCATTTCTTTTCCTTTTGCCTGCCCTTTCAATCCGTGCTTCCTCCTATTCGGCAGACGGCTCGAAAAGCGTCCGGTATACAACCCCGGCCAGCGCCCCTCCAACGATAGGAGCTACCCAGAACAGCCATAACTGTGCCAGTGCCCAGCCGCCGACAAATAACGCCGGCCCCGTGCTGCGCGCCGGGTTGACTGAGACATTGGTGACGGGAATGCCTATGAGATGAATGAGGGTCAGGCCCAGGCCGATGGCTATAGGAGCAAATCCTTGCGGGGCACGGCTATCGGTAGACCCCATTATTATCATCAGGAACATGAAGGTCAGCACCACTTCCGCGACCAGTGCCGACAGCAGGGGATAGCCTCCCGGAGAGTGTTCTCCGTAGCCGTTGGATGCAAAACCGGAACTCAGGCTAAAACCCGCCTGACCGCTTGCAATTATGTAGAGAACGGCTGCTGCTGCAATTGCGCCGGCAACCTGCGCGATAATGTAGGGACAGAGTCCGGAGGCGGGGAAGCGTTTTCCGGCCCATAACCCGATAGACACTGCGGGGTTGAGATGGCAACCGGAAATGTGCCCGATGGCGAAGGCCATTGTCAAAACTGTCAATCCAAAAGCAAATGCAACCCCTAAAAATCCTATGCCAACCTTGGGGAATGCGGCCGCAAGGACCGCGCTTCCACAACCACCGAAAACCAACCAGAAAGTACCGATGAATTCTGCCGATGCACGTTTTCCAATGGACATTCTCGACTCCTCTTCTAAGGGTGCGACAAGTTGACAGTCGGCTTAAAATAACCCGGACCTCCCGGCACCGTACTAATTGGGAAATCCGGTTGGCGACTGCCAGACCACCCTGTTCTGAAAAGTTCCACGCAAAAAGACCGGTCGCTCCGGCCTTTCTATCAATGAAATCCATTGTGCTGCTTTCCCATGTGCGCTTTCAGAATAACTCCAGTACAGGACTAGGCAACGACAAATACAACTCCCATTGCTTTTTGGTTCTCTGTCCTCCTTCTTTTGGCGGGGCACTTCTCAAGGCTTTCAGGTCAGGACTTACATAAAAATAGCGTTGAAAAATTCTACTCTTAAATTCGACATTTTCAAACGTCATTTTAGCTGTTACGCAGTGACTGAAGTTTCGCTCACAGTTGTATTTTTATTGACTATGGCGCTATCAATCAGATCAAGTTATACCCCTAGGAACAACAAGCGTGCACTCGGGATAATCTTCCGGCAGTTTGCAGCGCTAAAGCCCCCTTACGCTAAATCGGGCTCTGCCGGCAGGCCTTAGAGCAATCTAAAAGTATGGAGACAATCCGGGCGCTTCGTGAGCGCCGAATCGATCGCTGTCTGCGAACCCATGACCTTTACGATGCCGTTCCGGTTCACATTTTCGAGCACCTCGGCAAACTCCCTGAAATCCTTCAGGGTGGTTGCCAGTACCTGGTCCCGCATCTTCTGCCTATCTTCGTCACTATCGTTGGTGAGGCGGCGGAGCATGGAAACAAATCCTTTCGAATCTGGCAGCATATAGCTGTCCAGGTCGCCTATGGCCCCGATGATCGCCTTCCGGATTTCCTCATCTGAAAGACTCGCGGTCCGGAGAAATTCTGCCGTACCGTCATAGTTTTCGATCGTTTTCAGAAGATTGGGGTCCCGGTAGGACAGGAACGTGAAAATTCCGGAGAACCGGTCAAAAAGGCAGAATCCACCATAGGCGCCTCCCTGCACCCGGACTTTTTCCCAGAGCCAGGAAGTACGCAGGTATCCTGTTATAACGTTGCTCGATCCGCTGAATTCATAACCTTCCCGGTACAAATCGGCCCCCTTCCCAACATAGTTTACCTGGGCAGGGATAACTATGCCTTCACATTCCGGGAAAAGCTCGGGGCTCCAGGTCTTCTTCTCCAACGCGGCCCCGGGCAGGGATTGAGCGAGAAAGCGCAGGTGCGGTTCAACAGAGGTGAGGTTTTTCGCGTCCACGGTGAGGTTGAAAACCATTCCGGAACGGTTGGTGAGGAGTCGCCGGACGCGTTCGAGATCCGCCAGCACTTTTTCCCAGTCCTTCTCGACCTCTCCCGCCAGACGGCTCAAAAAATGGTAATAGCTGATTCCACTTGTAAGTTCCCTTATCCAATCCGCCTGGTGGAAATGCGCCCGGATCCTCTGGTTGACCATCTGGTGCCCGTTTGGAACCATCCTCCTCTCGATCTTCGCTTTCTCCT
>Ga0364919_10105_pt1 | contig 42982 bp, 35 predicted proteins | sample SorcelJu500001C7_2_FD_206953 | JGI IMG/M metagenome (GOLD analysis project Ga0364919, IMG submission 206953) | Enriched cells from Trout Bog Lake Hypolimnion, Wisconsin, USA - BchlTB.June20.5000.01.C7 | ecosystem: Environmental > Aquatic > Freshwater > Lake > Hypolimnion/Profundal zone | place... | reverse complement strand
CTCCTTTTTTTCCTGTCTTCTATGAACTCATTTTCTGCGGAGTCATCCGGAGAAGAGATCAAGCCGGCAGTGAAGCTGGAAACTACGAAGGGCCCTGTGTCGTTGTCGCCCGAGGCGAAAAAAGCTGCAGAGCAGGGGCTCAAGGCTTTTGCAAAAAACGACCTGGAAACCGCGGGCACAGAGTTCCGGAAACTGCTCCAGATGGATCCGGAAAACCTTACCGGCCTGGTGAATCTCGGCCTGGTTGAATACCGGCTGAATCATCCTGACGAGGCCGAGAAACTTTTGAAAAGCGCGGTGAGGATCAAGCCCGAGGCGGCATTTGCATGGCTGACGCTCGGCATTATTTGTTACGGGCAGGAGAAGCTGGATGCGGCGCTGGCGGCGCTGGCGCAGGCTGCCGTGTTGGAGCCGAAAAACCCGAAGGTGCATAATTACATGGCGGTCACCATTGGCAAAAAAGGATGGTATTCCGGCGCAGAATCCGAACTGCAGCGGGCCATTGAGCTCGACCCGAACTACGCCGAGGCGCACTTTAATCTGGCGGTTTTTTATTTGCAGCGTTCCCCTCCCGCGATTGAGCTGGCGCGCCGGCATTACCAGAAGGCGCTGGATCTCGGGGCCTCGCCCGATCCGCTGGTCGAAAAGGAATTTGGTGTAAAGTAGGCGGGCGCTTCCAGCCCCGCTCCAGACGCATCGCCCGGGAGCATTTCATCCAAAATATTGTGAGGTTGTCCGGAGAAATTGAGAGGTTCGATTTAGGCTGCCGGGGAGGCGGGGCTGGAAGCGCCCGCCTACATTGTTCGATTTTTTGCATGAAGACTTGCACCCGGCGAAAGATAGCCTTTAGTAAACCGGGTATGCGCAGACTCTTTAATTGCTTCCTGACTCTTGTTTTGGCACTGGTGATTTGTTCGCCGGCAAACGCGACCACCCATAAAAAAAAGAAATCCTCATCGCAGCAGACGGATGAGGATTCATCTGCCGCGCTTCAAAAGGATCAGAACGGGGCGCCGATTGTCCGGGCGGCATCGGTGTATGTCATCGAGGCAAAAACGGGGCGGGTGCTTTACCAGAAGAACGCCGTGGAACGTCGGGCGCCGGCCAGCACGCAAAAATTATTGACCGCGCTGATCATTGCCGAGGCTGGAAATCTGGACCAGCCGGTCAGGGTTGAGCAGATTGATACCGAAGTCGAACCGGTGAAACTCGGATTCAAGGTCGGGGAAGTTTACACACGCCGCGATCTGCTTGAGGTGCTTCTCGTGCATAGCACGAATGATGTGGCCCGCTGTTTGGCCCGGGACAACGCCGGAAGCGTCGAGGCCTTTGCCACGCGGATGAATCGCAAGGCCGCCGAACTCGGGATGTTTGAATCGCATTTCGTGAACCCGAACGGTCTACCCGCGCCCGCCCAGTATTCCACCGCTCGCGACATGTCGATGATTGCCCAGGCGGCTTATGCCAACCGGACGATTCGCGGAATTGTCGCAACCAAGAGCCTGGCGTTCCATTACGCCGACGGCCATGTGCGGACATTTGAAAATACGAATCGCGTGCTGAAGGCGTATCCTTACTGCAACGGGATGAAGACCGGCTACACCGAGGCTGCCGGCAAATGCCTGATCGCCAGCGGGGCGTATGCAGGGCGCGACATTATTGCCGTGGTGCTCGGCGACAAATCCTCCGCGATTTGGAGAGACGCCTATCAGCTTCTCGCATGGGGGCTTTCGATTTAAAGCCAGGTCCGTCTAATTTTCCAGATGCCGCTCCACCCAGTCGGAGTTGAATCCGCTCATTTTTTCGCCTCTGATTACGATCGTCGGCACGCCGCCGCTGCCTAAACGTTTGTATTCCGCCGCCCCCTCGGGCGAATGTTCCACATCGATGTCTTCGTAGGGGATGTTTTTCTGTTCGAAATATTGCCTGGCCGCCTTGCAGGCGGGGCACCAACTCGTCGAGTACATGACTACGCCATGGCTGCGTTTTTCGGCGGCCTCGGCCGCCTGGGTTTCGACCAGTTCCTCCTGTTTTATTAAACGCGCCAGCTCTTTCTGCTGCTTCACAAGCTCGGTTTTGACGGAGGAATAATTCGCCGCCTCCATATTAAACCTATGCACGGCGGGTGCACTTTTTGTGTCCAGCACCTTCCGTTTTTCGGCGAGATCGACATAGGCCTGGTTGGCATTGGTTTCGAGTTGTGTCACTTTTGCTTTCGCGTTTTCCACATCCTGCCGGGCCAGCTCGAGCAGGGAAGAATAGGAGGCCGGCACAGGGGCGGGTGCGGAGGCCGCGCGTCCCCCGTTCTTTTTCACCCAGGTTTTGATCAGTGCCGCCATTGCCGGACCGTCCCTGAGGATGGTCGGAGCCACGATGGGCGTAGCAAAAATTGAAACGCCCCAGTTGCAAATCAGCGAAAACAAGGCGCTGAGCAGGAGAAGTACTAAAGTTCGGGGGAAACTGATTTCGAAAATTTTCATCGGAACCGCGAAGGCGGTAATCAGAAATAATATCCCGGCAGCAAGTGTGGCGCAGAGGAAAACTTTGTTTGCCCCAAAGGAAAAAAAGAGAAGTGCTAAAAAAGCGGAAGCGCCGATCCCGATTGCGATCCATATCAGATTGCATTTAAGGACATTCAGAAAGGTGCCATTGGGCCCGGCGAGCAAGCGTGATGCCCCCCAGAAGCTCGAAAAACTGATTGCGCCCGAAATCAGGTAGAGCCAGAGCAGGATGGTGACAAAAGGTGTCATTGTGTTATACAGTCAACCTTTCTGACACGGTGTTTGTCAATACTGCATCGCCTGTTTGTAATCAGTGGCAGACCGTAGCTCCATTGGATTACGGGACTTGGAAGTCCCGTCTACGTTGTTGGGCTCACCATGAGTAGTGCACGCGATAGGTGACGGCTTTTTCCTCGTCGGGCTTGAGTGAGACACGGAACTCGATTGTGGAGGCGTCCAGCTTGGTGAATTCATCGCTTTTCTCAGTGATCGACCAGTTGTCGTAGCGCGCAAGATGCTCGACCACCCGGATTTCGACCGGCTCTTTTTTGTGGTTGCGCAGCTTGATTTCAAACGCTTCCTCCATCCAGTCGTTGGCGTTGTTCACCTTGTAATCAGTGCGGCGGCGTTCACCGGCCAGGTCGAAGCTGTTGCCGACATAGACGCGCACTGTCTCGTCCTTGGGGGTGTGGTCGATGTCATTCTCGCCGATAAACTGGAGCGAGCGGTCATCCGTGTCCTCCTGATAAAAACGAAGGCGCCCTTTGGGAAGCGGCATGCCCAGATGATTCGCCTCGGAGTTTTTGAATTCGCGCAAGACCCAGACCTTTTTGTTAGTCGGGATGCCGTAATCGCCCGAACCGCGAAAGGTCGGCCAGCTTCCGTAAACCATCGCCAGGCCGTCATAAACAAACAGGCGGGGCGCCTTAACACCCTGGGCGCGGATGAATTCGACCTGTTTTGATTCGTGGTCGCGCAACGTGGCCGGGCGGCTGATGGTGTAGAGGTGGAATTCGGAGAAGGCTTTTTCGGTGACAGCCCGCCCCTCATTAAATGAGTCAGTGGCCGCAGCCCGTTGCATCATGGGCATGGCCCGTGGCTGCACCTTGTTCACATCCCCCGCCATGAGCTTGATTTTCGCATCGCGAAAGGTCTTGCCGCTCTGGTTGTCGAACGTGATCCAGCCTACCAGGTCGATGAGGTCGGATTTTTCGTTGGCGACGATATTATAATCTGCATGCCACGAAAGTCCGCCGGTGATGTAGGCCAATTCCGCTTCGTATTTCCCCGCCGCGCTTGAATTCAGCTTCCAGGTCAGGGTCGGGTTCAGGATTGTGTCGTCGCCGAGTTCGGGGAACTGCGGCTCGCCCGGCAGCGAAAACTGGAGTTTGCCGTCCACTTCAATGATCGGCTGCGACGGGTTCTGGCCGCCGGCGCCATAGCCGCTGCGGATGATTTTCCCCTGCACCGTGCGGTCGGGTTTGTTCTGTTCGCGGATAAAAAAATCGAGCGTTTTTCCTTCATAAAACGAAAGCAAGAAAGCCTGTGAAACTGCGTCATTGCGGTAGCTTTGCTCAAGGATTTGAAGCTTCAGTTTTCCGGCGGGATCGCGCAGGATCACCGAGTCTGGCTCGAGCTGGGCGGTCATTTCGCCGTATTTGATTTCGTTGACGCCCGCTTTGAGTTCCAGCGGAATGGTATCACGGACGACGGCAAAATTCTGATTATAAATGGTGAGGGCGGGTTCCGCCGCGAAACTGCGAACAGCCAGTGCCGCCAGAACTGCCGGGAGGGAAAGAGCGAGTTTGGTTTTCATGTTCATGAAGGCATTATCCGCCAAAAACGCCAAAATAAAGAAGTAAAACGTGGAAAAATACGGGCAGCCGGTTGTTGATCAACTCTTTGAAAATTCCGCTTCTTTTGGCGTTTTTGGCGGATAAGATTTTAAATTGTATCGCATTAGACGTCCAGCGTTTGAAGAGAAGCTTTCACACACGCTAAAACTCCGCTAGGGTGGCGCCGTGGTGTTGAAACCGGACCAACGCATCCTTATTTTCGTCGTGGCTTACAACGCGGGGAAGACGCTTGCCGGCGTGCTGAATCGTATTCCAGCGGAGCTGCGCGGAGGGAGTGTTGAGGTGCTGGTGATCGACGATTTCTCGCAGGACGACACCTTTTCCGTCGGGTTGGCGTATGAAAACAGCGCCGGGGGATTCCCGATTCGCATGCTCAGGACGCCGGAAAACCAGGGGTACGGCGGTAATCAGAAGTTGGGATACCGTTACGCCATCGAGCAGGGATTCGACATCGTCGCGCTTCTCCACGGGGACGGTCAATACGCACCGGAGCAACTGCCGAGCCTTCTTGAACCGCTTCTTCGCGGCGAGGCCGATGCGGTATTCGGTTCGCGGATGCTGAACAAGGCGGATGCGCGTCGGGGCGGCATGCCGCTTTATAAATGGATCGGGAATCAAGTGCTGACGGGCTTTGAGAACCGGATGCTTGGCACGCGGCTATCGGAGTTTCACAGCGGTTACCGGCTTTATTCCGTGGAGGCGTTGAAGCGGATTCCATTTGAGCGGAACAGCAACGGATTCCATTTTGACACGGAAATCATCGTGCAACTGGTGCAGAAAAGAATGCGGATCCGTGAACTGCCGATCCCGACCTATTACGGCGACGAAATCTGTCACGTCAATGGAATGAGATACGCCTGGGATATTTTCCGGACGATGCTCCGGTTGCAATGCCATGAGCGGAATTTTTTCTATGATCGACGATTCGACACAGGCCCGCCAGGGGAGACTTACGATTTGAAGATCGGTTTTCCGTCATCGCATACGATGGCCATTGAAGCGGCGAAACCGGGGGCTGACATTCTCGATATTGGATGCGGGTGCGGGTTTGTGGCGGAGGAGCTGGCAGGGATTGCCCGGCATGTTACCGGGATCGACCAGTTCGCGCCCCCGCGTTCAAGCCGCCCGAATGTCGAATATCACCGGTGGGATTTGGAGATTGCGAATATGCCGGTGGACGCCTCGCAGTTCGACCAGATTTACTTGCTGGACATCATTGAGCATCTAAAAGATCCGGAGGTTTTCATGGAAACCCTGCGCGGCGCGATTTCCGGGCGGCGCGCCGAGATCATCATGACGACGCCGAATATTGCGTTCATTGTCATGCGAGTCATGCTGCTGCTCGGGCATTTTAACTACGGACGAAAAGGGATTCTGGATCGGACTCATACGCGTCTGTTCACGCTGGAATCGTTGCGCGAGTTGCTTGATCAGACCGGCTACGAAGTGCTCGAAATCAGGGGAGTTCCTGCGCCTTTCCCCCGCGCCCTTGGCGATTGCTTTGCGAGCCGCGCGCTGCTGGCGTTGAACCTGGCGCTGATCAGGATCAGCAGGGGATTGTTCGCTTACCAGATTTTCATCCGCGCGCGGGCAAATCCGACGGTTGAAAATCTGCTTAGAAGTTGCGAGGGGAGCTGAGGGTAGGTCGTTAAGGTTTTGTCCTGGCAACGTCCAGCCCGCCGGCCCCAACTTGGCCGGCTACAGCGGGTGAACAAAAAAAGGCGCTCTGGCGAGATCTGTAAATGATCCACATCCAAAGCGCCTATTTTACCCCGCAGTTGCCGTTCAGGCGGTTTCCCGTTCCCTTAATGGTAACGGGTGGAAAACCGCAGGTAAGCCTCTGACTTCCAGTTAAGGCATGTCATCGAACCCGCCTGCCTAGCCTCCAATTTGTTTAATTACCGGTTCGGGATTCCGACTTTTTCTCGAACAACGCAGGGTAAATTGGTTGGGAGTTCCCAGTTGAGGGTTGAGAGACCGTTGTGCGCAATCGATAATTAAAATGACGCTCAACTCTCAACCGATAACTCCCAACATTTTTCAAAGAACTACTCCCTGAAAGCCACTTCCAACTCTGCCTTCAGGCGATCCTTTAAGCGCGCGTGGGCCGCGTTTACTTCTTCCGTAGTTAAGGTGCGTTCAATCGAGCGATAAGTCAATGAATAAGCCATCGACTTTTGACCTTTCGGAACTTTTTCTCCGCTTGCATCCGTGAACACGTCAAACAACGTCACGCCGGCCAGCAGCGGTTCTCCCCCGGTTTGTAAAACAGACATCACGCGTGCGTGCTGGATCGCTTCCGGGGCGATCATTGCAATGTCCCGCGTCACGTTGGGAAATTTCGGAATGACTCTGTATTTTTTTCCAGTGGCATCCGGTGCGGGAAGCTCGATCTCCGCCGCCACCACCGGGGTGGTGATGTCGAGTTCGCGCGCTTTTGCCGGCCAAAGCTGACCTGCACATCCGATCATCCGGCCTCCCAGTTTAATCGAAGCGGCAAGGGCGAGCTCCGGATTTTCCGCCGGCTCAAACGTCAACTCGCCAAGCCCCAGCGATGCCAGGACGCCTTTTAAATCGAAGTAGTCCGCGTCACGATCTATCCCGGTCCTCCATGATTTGTCGGCGGAGGCGCCGGTCATCACCAGCGCGAGATGGGTGCGCTCTTCGCGTTCGCCTGCGCGGAACACGCGGCCGAGTTCAAAGAGCCGCAGCGATTTGACGCCGCCCCGTGTATTGTTTGCCACCACTCCAAGCAGGCCGCCGAGCAGATTCGGGCGCAGCACGACTTGATCTTCCGTGAGCGGATTGCGCACCCGCAGCACGCCGTCCGTTTGAAATTCGAAGGGGGTGTTGTCCCCCTCCACTATGGTCGAACTCGATGTTGGCGCTTCGCGATGTTTTTGGATTTGCGGCGGGGGCGCCGCTGCCACCATTTCGCCCACCAGACTCAGCGTGCGCGCTTCATGGAATCCTTGGGCCGCCAGTTGCCGGCGGAGTTTCATGTTGCGGTCGTGCGCATGATCCGAGGGCGTGCTGCCCACGAAACGGGCCGTCTCGCGTCCTGGGATGTTGTCGATCCCGAACACCCGCGTGACTTCCTCCACAAGATCAATCTCGCGTGTCAAATCCTGGCGGAATGACGGCACCTTCCATGCGTCGCCCGATTTTTCGAGACCGAACGCGGTCAGGATTCCATCCACGCGCTCACTTGAAATTTCCGTGCCGAGCACCTGGCTGCAGCGACCCGGGCGCAGGGTGACCGTCCGTTTGAAATCAGGAGCGTTTCCTGCGCCGCTTGTTTCGGGATCGGCTGCGCCGCCTGCGAGTTCAAGAATCAATTCCACCGCCCGCTGAGAGGCGGCAAGCACTCCGTCGGGATCGACGCCGCGCTCGAAGCGATAGCTCGAATCGCTGATCAATCCGAGTTCGCGCGCCGTACGGCGGACGCTCGACGGCTGAAAATAGGCGCTCTCCAAAATCACGTTTACGGTCGATTCCGTGACGCCGGTTTCCTCTCCGCCCATGACTCCGGCAATCGCCACCGCGCGTTCCGTGTCAGCGATCACAAGGTTCTGCAGCGCAAGCTTGTAAGAGTGTCCGTCGAGCGCGAGGAACTCCTCGCCTTCATTAGCGAGCCGGACCTGGATGCCGCCGCGGAGTTTATTGGCGTCAAACGCATGCAGCGGCTGCCCTTTTTCAAGCAGCACAAAATTTGTAATATCAACGATGTTATTGATCGACCGGATGCCGGACGCTTCGAGCTTCTGCTTCAACCACGCCGGACTGGGCCCGACCTTCACGCCGGAAATTTTCCGCGCGGTGTAAAAGGGGCACTGCTCCGGCGCGTCAATCTGGATGGCAATCGCCCCACTAGTGGCTGAAATAATTTCCGCTTTCAACTTTCCACTTTCCGCTTTTCTTCCCGTCAGCGCCGAAACTTCGCGGGCGATACCGGTGTAGCTCAGCAAATCGGAGCGGTTCGGGGTGATTTCCAAATCGAGAATGGTGTCCGCTGGAAACAATTCGGAAAGGGGCGCGCCGACCTGCGAGTCCTGCGGCAGAATAAGAAGTCCGTCCACGTTGTCGGGTAATCCGAGTTCCTTGGGGCTGCACATCATCCCCTGGCTTTCCACGCCGCGCAGCTTGCCGACCTTGATTTTAAAAACCTGCCCTGAGCCTGCCGAAGGGTCGCCGGGCAGCACCGCGCCCGCCTGCGCGAGCGGCACCTTGTCTCCAACCTTGTAATTTTTCGCCCCGCAAACAATCTGCTTCGGCGCGCCGGAACCGTCATCCACCTTGCAAACGCTGAGCCGGTCGGCGTTCGGGTGTTGGGTTGATTCCAGGATTTGCGCTACGACGACTTTTTCGATCGCCACGCCGTGTGTTTCAACGCCTTCGACTTCCACGCCGGCGAGGGTGAGGAGTTCGGTCAGCTCGGAAACATTTGCGGGCAGGGTGACGAGTTCTTTTAGCCAGTTGAGAGAGGTTTTCATAATGACGAACGGGTGAATGACATTAAAACTGCGACAAAAACCGCACATCATTCTCCGTAAACAGCCGAATATCCGGCACGCCGGAAAGAATCATTGCGAGCCGGTCCAGGCCGAACCCGAAGGCAAATCCCGTGTATTTTTCCGGATCAAAAGCCTTGTCGCCGCGTTTTGTATTAATGGACTCGAACACGGCGGGATCGACCATGCCGCAGCCGGCGATTTCAAGCCAGCGTTCGCCGCCGCCGAGCGCGGTGGCCTTGATGTCGATCTCGAAACTCGGTTCGGTAAACGGAAAGAAATGCGGGCGGAACCGGCATTTTGTGTCCCGGCCCAGCAGCTCGCGGAAGAAAAATTCGATGGTTCCCTTGAGGTCGGCGACTGTGACGTTCTCATCGACGTAAAGGCCTTCCATCTGGTTGAACTGCGCGAGGTGCGTTGCGTCCACCTCGTCCCGCCGGTAGGCGGCTCCAGGCGCAATGATGCGTACCGGAGGCGGCTGTGATTCCATGGTGCGGATTTGCACGGTCGAGGTGTGGGTGCGCAGCAGTCTTCCGTCGGGAAGATAAAAAGTGTCCTGCTCGTTGCGGGCCGGATGATCGGATGGGGTGTTGAGCGCGTCGAAACAATGCCATTCGGTTTCGACGTCGGGACCGTCGGCGAGCACAAAACCCATCTGGCGGAAAATCTGGATCGCGCGATCCTGGAGCTGGGTGATCGGATGCAGGGCGCCGGTGGCCACCGGCGTGCCGGGAAGCGTGACATCGACCCCGGCGAGCGCAGCGGCGTCGCGCAAGGATTCAAGGGCGGCTTTCCGGCTATCCAGAGCCCCCGTGACAGCGGTGCGCACTTCGTTCAGCAACTTGCCGATGCGCGGTTTCTCCTCCTTGGACAGCGATTTCATTCCCTCGCTGGCCAGCGACACGCTGCCGGTGCGTCCGAGGTATTTGACGCGGGCGGTTTCGACGGCGGTTTCGTCCTGGGCCGCCGCGATCTCTGCGAGGGCTGCGGTTTTGATTTGTTCGAGTTGTTCCTGCATGACCGGAAAAAGAAAAACGGCGAATCGGGTTAACGGCGCGTGAACGCAGTTGCCGATTCGCCGTTTTGTTAAAGTGAAGCTAGGCTGCCTTTTTGTTTTTGGCTTCGAGAGCCTGGACGACTTTCGCGACGATGGCCTTGAAGGCGGCTTCGTCTGAAACGGCGATCTCGGCAAGAACCTTGCGGTCCAGTTCGATGCCGGAGGCTTTCAATCCTTCCGCAAAGCGGCTGTAGGTGAGACCGTTGGCACGGGCGGCGGCATTGATACGTTGAACCCAGAGGTGGCGGAAATTGCGTTTCCGGGTTTTCCGGTCGCGATACGACCAGTATTCCGCTTTCATCACCGCGTTTTTCGCGTAGCGGAAAAGTTTGGAACGGCGGCCGCGGAATCCCTTGGCCTTGTCTAGCATCCGTTTGCGGCGTTCGCGGCTGGCGGGTGCGTTTGTGGCGCGTGGCATGTTAATTTAGGATTTAAGATTTAAGATTTAGGAAGTATTTGACTTCCCTCGTCCTGTCTCAAATCGGACCTTTCTATTTTTCTCTGAGCGGGTTGTTGTTTATATTAAAGCCGGGCACCTCACCCTCTCATTCGCTCCATATTGGAGCAGGCGACCGGCCATATTTGCCGTTGGATTTTCGACTCGGATAAGATCCAAAATCAGAAATCCAAAATCTAAACTAACTAAACGGCAGGTTCTCTTTGATTCGCGCGGCGTCCGTCTTGTGAACCAACGCGGCTTTTCCGAGCTGGCGCTTGCGCTTTGAGCTCTTTGAAGCCAGAAGATGGCGCTTCGACGCGTGTCCGCGCAAAATCTTGCCGGTTCCAGTCACTTTGAAGCGCTTGGCAACGGCTTTTTTTGTCTTACGACGTGCAATTGATTTTGGCATGGGAGGGGCAAAATAGACAGCTTTCCGGAAATGACAATGCTTTTTTCAAAAATCCTACCGCTGAGCTTCCCTGATTTCCTCTCGCGCGGGTTGCCCAAGAGAGGCCTCCTGGTTGCAGTAGACGATGCCGGTGAGGCGGCTGCCCTGAAAATTGCGGATCATAAACTTTTTCTTCGCCCGGTCGCCGGACACCTCCGCGCGCCCCGGCGGAAGTCTGAAGTCGCCGAAAAACTCGAATTTCAAATCGAACAGCTCGCTCGAAAAGTAGGGGATGCTCTCGAACTTGATCCGTTTTTTGCCCGTCATGTTCGCCCCGGCGACCGCGCCCTGGTCGGAGGCATTCTCCCAGTGAACACTGCGGCGCACCCCGCCGAAAACCTTATCCGGGAAAAGCGCGATGTCGCCTGCCGCATAGATTCCCTTTTCGTCGGTCTCAAGGTAATCATTTACCGGAGTGCCGTTCGGGCTGCTGAGGGGGGTGTTGAGGGCGAGTTCGATGTTTGGTTCCGCCCCGACGGCGACCAGTGCCATCGCGGCAGGAAAACGGTTGCCGCTCTTGGTCTGAATATTTTTTAAAATGGTCTTCCCTTCAAACCCGTTGAGATCCTCCTGCATCATCAAGTTCACACCCCGGTTGGCGACGTATTGGGTCAGCCACTGCGCCGTTTCGAGGTCGAGGCGTTTCTGCCAGAGGAACTGGTTGCGGTTCATCATCGAGACTTTGATCTTTGCCTCGCGCAGGGCGGCTGCCGCCTCGACGGCAATCAGCCCGCCGCCGATGATTACCAGTTCCTTCGACTGGGCCACCATTTCCTTGATCGCCAGCGCATCGCGCACGGTGCGCAGGTAAAAAATGTTGCCGAGATTCGCTCCGGCGACAGGCGGACGGCGCGGACGGCTCCCGGTGGCGAGGCAGGCTTTCCGGAACTCGATGGTCTGCCCGGTGGCAAGGACGGCGAGATGCCGTTCGAGGTTAAGCTGGGTGACGACGGTATCGAGCCGGACTTCAATGTTGTGCTTCGCATACCACGCGGGATCAAGGCAGGCGAATTTCGAGGCCTCGGCTTTTTGGTTTTTTAGAAACGCCTTTGAAAGCGGCGGCCGGTGATAGGGCAGGAAGGCTTCCCTGCCGACGAGCGTGACGCTCCCTTTTTTGTCGTGGGTTCGAATCCCCTCACATACGCGCGCGCCTGCAAGGCCCGCTCCGATGATCAAATAATCACGGCTTATCATCCTTGCGAAGGTTAAACGGACCGCGGCGTAGGATGCCAGCAATTAATTACACAGCACCCCCGATTTCTTCGCGCTTGTTGCTTGCACTGTGCTTCACTTGTTGCAACGAATCAGGCGTGCGGGTTCTCATTGTTGATGACGAAAAAAACATCCGGCTGGCGTTGAGCGTCGCGCTTGAGGCGATGGGACACGACGTTTCCTTTGCGTCCAACAGCGTTACCGCGCTTGATGCCTTGAAGCATGATGCGTTCGACGCGGTGTTGCTCGATCTGCGGTTGAGCCAGGAGAGCGGTCTCGATTTGCTCGGGGAAATCCTGCATCTCTCACCGCGGGTGGCCGTCATTCTTGTGACCGCCTACGCTTCGATCGAAACGGCCGTCGAGGCGATGCGGCGCGGCGCGTTTGATTACCTGTCAAAGCCGTGCACCCCGGAGCAACTCCGGCAGGTGATTGCCCGTGTGGAAAAAACACGCCGGCTGGAAAACCGGATCGCCGAACTCGAATCGTGCGTCCGCTCCGACCCGCCCGAAATCGATCTCACGACAAAATCCCCCGCCATGCAGCGCTCGCTGGATGTGGCGTTCAAGGCGGCGGAAAGCGACGCAACCCTTTTGCTTCTCGGTGAAAGCGGCACGGGAAAAAGTGTTCTAGCCCGCGCGATTCATCACCGCAGCCTGCGGGCAAGTGGTGCATTCGTAACGGTGAGTTGCCCGAGTCTTTCCCGTGAGCTGTTGGAAAGCGAACTTTTCGGGCATGTGAAAGGGGCGTTCACGGGCGCTCACATCGATACGCGGGGAAAAGTCACCGCGGCGGATGGCGGTACGCTTTTCCTGGACGAAATCGGGGATCTGCCTCCGGAAATTCAGGCCAAACTGCTCAGGCTTTTGCAGGAACGCGAATACGAGCGCGTCGGCGACACGAAAACCTATCGCTCCAATGTCCGGGTCATTGCCGCGACGAACCGCAATCTTCAGGAAGCCGTGGGCGCCGGAAAATTCCGCGAGGATTTATTTTACAGGCTGAACGTCATCACCGTGCCGCTGCCGCCGCTTCGCGAACGGGTGGCCGACATCGGGAATATCATCAATACGCACCTTCGCTTTTTTGCCATTCATGCGGGCAAGCCCGCAAAAATACTCTCCCCCGCCGCGCTTGCCACCATGCAGTCCTACCGCTGGCCCGGCAATTTGCGCGAATTGCGAAACGTCATCGAGCGCGCTGTGATTCTCAGCAACTCCGACACCATCGAACCGTCTGATCTATCCGATCATATTCGACCCGATTCAAGAATTCACCTCGGCGGGGAATTCACCCTCGAGCAGATCGAAAACGAACATATCCAGCGAGTCGTTGCCGCCGCAAAAAATCTCGACCAGGCCGCTGAAATCCTAGGAATCGACCCCGCCACGCTTTATCGGAAACGGAAGAAGCGCGGGGAGTAAGCCTGATATTCATCAAGACAGCGCATTATCCTGAGGCAGATGCGCGCGGTGGATCGCGCCATTCCATGCGCGATGGGTTCCAACGCGCGAAGCGCCTCTTTTACAAATGGCTCGCGCTGCTCGCGCAGGTTTCGCATCGCGCATGGAATGACGCGATCCACCGCGCACGATTGCAACTGCATCGACGTTCGAAAAATGGGCTAATCCTATAAGGAGCAGACAAATTTAACCGCAGAGAACACAAGGAGCACAAAAGAAGAATGTTACAGACAGACGTAAAGGAAGGTCTGTTCACCCGTTAGGTAAATGCCATTTTTTCAATTCTCTATGTATTGTCTTTGTGCTCTTTGCGTTCTTTGCGGTTATTCCAACTGCGGTATTTAAGGTAATATGGCATTATGCAATCCTGTTAACGGGGGAATCGTGCATATTGCACGAATTTATTTGGTGTGGAATGAGATAGATATTTTATAAATATCTTCAATATAAGCACTTAAGGCATTTCGTTCCACTGGCACGGCGGGCGCTAAGAGGAATGCCATGAAGATTTACTTTCAAGTCCAGCCGGTGTCGCACCGCTGCCGTGGCTGGCAACGGGTGAAGCGGGTGTTGAGGCATTACCTCGATGCCACGCTGGTGTTCGAAACGGACGCACGGTCCCTGCGTTGATTTGCATCTTTTGATCCTATGAGGAAACGCATTCTAATCGGTCTGCTGCCCTTGTTCGTGCTGTTGCTCGTGATCGGCATCTATGCGGTGTCGTTGTTCACGAAGCTCGGCGGCGCAGTGGACGTGATTTTGCGTGAAAATTACGCCAGCATCGTTGCGGCACAAAACATGAAGGAATCGGCGGAGCGCATGGATTCTGCGCTTTTTTTCACTCTGGCCGGCGAAGATGAAATGGCTCGCAAGATGTATGCCGAAAATCTGCCGGTCTTCGAAAAAAATCTCACGGTGGAGAACGGCAACATCACCCTGTCCGGCGAGAGGGAGCTGGCCAAAGCCCTTACGAATGTCCATGCCCGCTATGTCGCCCGGGCTGACCAATATTTTCAAACCAGAGAGCTTGAAGCGCGTCGCAAAATGTATTTCGGCGAGATGCTGCCGATGTTTACGGAGGTAAAGGACACAGCCCAGGCGATTCTCAATTTGAACCAGGCGAACATGGTAAAAGCCGACCGGGAGGCCAGGGCCCTAAGTGTGAAGTCCATCCGCACCCTGGTCTTTGCCATTCTGCTCGGCGGCGCGCTGGCGGTGCTGTTTGCCATGCAGTTGCTCTGGTCGATTCTGCACCCGATCAAGGCGTTGACCGATTCCGCGAAGGAACTCGGCAACGGCAACCTCGACCAGGTTGTGCCGGTTCAGTCCGGGGACGAACTGGGGCAGCTCGCTGATACGTTCAATAAAATGGCTTCAAAGCTTCGCGCTTACCGACAGGTGACAAGTGACGAGATTCTGCAGGCGAAACAGATGACCGAAATCACGTTCTCGGCTTTTCCTGATCCAATCATCGCCCTCGACGAAACCGGGGTGATCAATTTTAAAAATCCGGCTGCTGAAAGCCTGTTGCTCAAACTCAAGCTCGATGATCAGTTGCCCGAGCAGATCGACACACAAGTGAGAGCCGTGCTGCAGGGGGGTGCGGATTATATTCCGGCGAATTTCGCGAACGCGATCTGCGTGCGTCCCGGCGACAAGGAAACTTTTTTCCTGCCGCGCATCATCGGCATCCGGGGTGACAGCGGGACGATTTTCGGCGCCGCGGTGATTTTGCAAAACGTCACGCGCCTGCGTTTGCTCGACGAGGTGAAAACGAATCTTGTGGCGACCGTGAGCCATGAGTTGAAGACGCCGCTCACCAGCGTCCGCATGGCCCTCCATCTTCTGCTAGAGGAAAGCATCGGCGAGATGAACCCGAAGCAGACCGAATTGCTCGTGGCCGCGCGCGAGGACTCCGAGCGTCTGCTCACGATGATCAACGATCTTCTCGACCTGGCCCGGCTTGAATCCGGCGAGACCAAAATTCAGAATGAGCCACAGTCGCCGCGCGATCTTGTGCTCGCGGCGGTCGAGGAGGCGCAGGATTTCGCCGAATCGCTTGGAGTGAAGCTCTCCTCCGAAGCTGCAGAGGATCTGCCCGCCGTTGCGGGCGAGGAACGCCAGATCGCGCACGTTTTCTCAAATTTCATCACCAATGCCGCCAAGCATTCGCCGCGGGGCGAGACGGTGCGGGTCCAGGCGGACAAACACGAGGGAGGCGTACGCTTTTCTGTGATTGACCGGGGGCCGGGCATCCCGCCGCAATATCAACCGCGGGTGTTCGACAAATTTTTCCGCGTCCCGGGCACCCAGCGTGACGGCGCCGGACTCGGGCTGTCCATCGCGCGGGAAATTGTTCACGCGCACCACGGCAGCGTCGGAGTGAAAAGCAACCCGGGCGAGGGGAGCGAGTTTTTTTTCATCCTGCCTGAATTTCAGAAAAAGGAGATCCAATGAGCGAAAAAGTTCTCATCGTAGATGACGAGCCCAATGTGCGGCTGATGTATCGCGCCGCGCTTTCGGGAAGCTACCAGGTATTTGAGGCCGACTCCGGGGCGAAGGCATTGGAGCAATGCACGGCCCGCAGACATGATGTCGCCATCCTGGATCTGCGGATGCCCGGCGGCATGGACGGCCTGGAGCTTCTGGGTGAAATGAAGCGGCTGAATATCACCACCCCGGCTGTCATCATTACGGCGTTTGCCGATGTGCCCAACGCGGTGAATGCCATGAAGCTCGGCGCGATTGATTTTTTGCAAAAACCGATCCTGCCCGAACAGCTTCGCACCATTGTCCGGGACATCCTCCTGCGGCATCAGCCCGAGCCGGATCAAACCCGGCCGCGTGATTTTGAATACTATCTGCGAAGCGCCAAGCGGGCGATCAACCTGCGGGATTTTCAGGAGGCCAAGCGTCATCTCATCAAGGCGCTGGAACTCGATTCGCATTCTCCGCAGGCCTACAACCTTGTCGGGGTGATGCTGGAGATGCGCAATGAGTTTAACGAAGCCCGGCGCTACTACGGCCAGGCTATCAAGATCGACAAGCATTTCGAGCCGGCTCAGCAAAATATGCGGCGCATTTTCGAACTGTTTAATTTCGGCTCAAGCGACGAGCCCTTCAACACGGAAAACAAATAAACCAACCATCATGACAGACCTCGTTTACATCCTGGCATCGGCCGTCTTTTTCACCCTCATGATTTTATTCATGTGGGCCTGTGAGAAAGTCTGACAATCAAAAGCGGAAAGTGGAAAGCTGAAATAAATATATGGAAAACCTTATTGTCGGAATCATTGCCGCCCTGCTGATCGGCTACCTCATTTTCAGCATTATTCGTCCGGAAAAATTTTAACGTCATCACTCATGAATACTTCAGGCTGGATTCAACTCATCCTTTTCGTAGGCGCCCTGCTGGCGGTCACCAAGCCGCTCGGGCTTTATCTTTGCGGAGTGCTCGACACGGGCGGGAAAACCTTCCTCGACCCGGTCGTCAAGCCGTTTGAGAAGCTTACGTACAAGCTGTGCGGCGTTGATTCAAAGAAGGAGCACGACTGGAAACAATATACCATTGCCATGCTGATCTTCAGCCTGGTGACGATGGTATTTTCCTACGGCATTCTGCGGTTGCAGGACAAACTGCCGCTCCAGGGCCTGTTGAACCCGCAGAAAATGGCGGCCACCAGCGGGCATCTTGCGTTCAACACCGCCGCCAGCTTTGTGACCAACACCAACTGGCAGAATTATGGCGGTGAATCCACGATGTCTTACCTGTCGCAAATGCTCGCGCTTGCGCTGCACAACTTCCTTTCGGCGGCAGTCGGCATCGCCCTCGCTGCGGCGGTCGTGCGCGGCATCGCCCGTCACACTTCAAAAACACTCGGCAACTTCTGGGTGGATGTGACCCGCGTTAGTTACTACCTGTTGCTGCCCGTCTGCATTGTTTTTGCGGTCATCCTTGTCTCGCAGGGAATGATTCAAAATTTCAAGCCGTATGACACGGCCACGCTCACCGAGCCGTTCACGGCCCAGGTTCCCAAGATGGACGACAAGGGCAACCCGGTCCTCGATGCCAAAGGCGCCCAGGTGATGATGGATCAGAAGGTCGAAACCCAAACGATCGTGCAAGGTCCGCTCGCGTCGCAGGGCGCGATCAAAATGCTTGGGACCAACGGCGGCGGCTATACGAACGCCAATGCGGCGCATCCGTTTGAAAACTCCACGCCGCTCTCAAATTTTCTGCAGATCCTCTCCATTTTTGCGATCCCGAGCGCGTTGACTTATTATCTCGGCCGCACGGTTAAAAATCCGGGACATGGCTGGGCGGTCTGGTCGGCGATGTTCGTAATCTTTCTCGCGGGCGCGCTGGTTTGCTGGCACTACGAGGCGGCGGGGAATCCGATTCACCAGCAACTGGGCATCAATCCGGCGGACGGCAATATGGAGGGCAAGGAAGTGCGCTTCGGCATTTTCAATTCCGCGCTGTTTGCAACGATCACTACCGATGCCTCCTGCGGCGCGGTCAACTCGATGCACGATTCATTTACACCGATCGGCGGGCTGATTCCGCTGCTGAACATTCACCTCGGGGAAATCATCTTCGGCGGCGTGGGCGCGGGTCTTTACGGCATGATCGTGTTTGTTATCCTCACCGTCTTCATTGCCGGCCTGATGGTTGGGCGCACCCCGGAATTTCTCGGCAAGAAAATCGAACCGTACGATGTGAAAATGGCCTCCCTGGTCATTCTCATCATTTCGGCCTGCATCCTCGGCTTTTCAGCATGGGCCTGCATGAGCAAATGGGGGCCGCCCGATCCCGTCACGCACGCAGCCACCGACGGGACGAATAACAACGGTCCGCATGGATTCAGCGAGATTCTATACGCGTTCAGTTCATGCACCGGCAACAACGGCAGCGCGTTCGCCGGACTCTCCGGCAACACGCCGTGGTACAATGTCACTCTGGCGCTGGCCTGTTTAATCGGGCGGTTTGCGATGATTGTCCCGATCATGGCGCTTGCCGGTTCGCTGGCACGCAAAAAACTGGTGCCCTCAAGCAGTGCCGGCACGTTCCCGGTTTCCGGACCGCTTTTCACCGGCCTGCTAGTCGGCACCATTCTCATCATCGGCGCGCTGAACTTTTTCCCGGCCCTGGCGCTGGGACCGATCGTCGAACACTTCCTCATGCACACCGGCAAGCTGTTCTAAAATCAGAAGTCGGGAATCAGAAGTCGAAATTCAACAATCCAAAATCAAAAATTCAAATGGCTGCTAAATCACATTCCATCTTCGATCCGTCGATCATCGTTCCGGCCGTCATCGAGTCGTTCAAGAAACTCAATCCGGCTCACATGATCGGGAATCCGGTGATGTTCGTCACGGAAGTCGGCGCGGTAATCACCACGGTGCTTCTGCTGATGGGCGGGCGGGGGGACTCCATCGGGTTCCTTTTGCAAATCACGCTCTGGCTCTGGTTCACGGTGGTGTTTGCCAATTTTGCCGAGGCGATGGCCGAAGGCCGCGGCAAGGCGCAGGCGGACACTCTTCGCAAGGCGCGCACGGAGACCTATGCCAATCGCATCAAGGGCAATACCACGGAAAAAGTAACGTCGGGGGAATTGCACAAGGAGGACATTGTCATCGTCAAAGCCGGCGAGCTCATTCCCGGAGACGGCGAGATTACCGAGGGAGCTGCGACGGTCGATGAGTCGGCGATCACGGGAGAATCCGCGCCGGTGGTGCGCGAAGCCGGGGGCGACCGCAGTGCTGTGACCGGGGGCACCCGTGTGCTTTCCGACGTGATCAAAATCCGCATCACATCGAATCCCGGCGAGACGTTTCTTGACCGCATGATCGCCCTGGTTGAAGGCGCCAAGCGCCAGAAGACGCCGAACGAAATCGCGCTGACGATTTTGCTTTCGGCACTGACGTTGATCTTCCTGGTCGTGCTGATGGCGTTGAAGGCTTATGGATATTACTCGAACGTGGATTTCACCATTCCGGTTCTTGTCTCCCTGCTGGTCTGCCTGATTCCGACTACGATCGGCGGCTTGTTGAGCGCCATTGGCATCGCGGGCATTGACCGCCTGGTACAGACCAACGTGCTGGCAATGAGCGGGCGCGCCGTTGAAGCGGCGGGGGATGTCGATGTGCTTCTGCTGGACAAAACCGGGACGATCACGCTGGGCAACCGCCAGGCGGTCGAGTTCATGCCCGCGCCCGGCGTGACGGAACAAGAGCTGGCCGAAGCTGCTCAACTTTCGTCCCTGGCCGACGAAACCCCGGAAGGCCGCAGTATTGTGATTCTGGCAAAACAAAAATATGGATTGCGCGGAGTTGAGCTGCATGAAATGCCTCACGCCGTGTTCATTCCTTTCACCGCGCAAACGCGCATGAGCGGCGTGGACATCAACGGCACGAGTTACCGCAAGGGCGCCGCTGGATCGGTCCGCACCTGGATTGGCCAGCTGCCGCAGGAGGTCGAGGCGCAGGTTGATGCGATATCCGGCCAGGGCGGCACGCCGCTGGTTGTTGCGACAAAAACCAAGGCGCTCGGCGTGATTTACTTGAAGGATATTGTGAAAGGCGGACTCTCCGAGCGCTTCGAACGCTTCCGCGCCATCGGCATCCGTACCGTGATGATCACCGGCGACAACAAACTCACTGCCGCGGCCATCGCGAAGGAAGCCGGAGTGGATGATTTTCTTTCCGAGGCCAAGCCCGAGGACAAACTTGCTTATCTGCGCAGGGAACAGGCCGCGGGCCGCATGGTGGCCATGACCGGAGACGGCACCAACGACGCACCGGCGCTTGCGCAGGCCGATGTCGGCGTGGCGATGAACACCGGCACCCAGGCGGCGAAGGAAGCCGGCAACATGGTCGATCTCGACTCGAACCCGACCAAGCTGTTGGAGATCGTCGAGATCGGAAAACAGTTGCTGATCACCCGCGGCGCCCTGACTACGTTTAGCGTGGCCAATGACGTGGCAAAATATTTCGCGATCATCCCGGCGATGCTGATTGCCACCTTCCCGGCGATCGCGCCGTTGAACATCATGCGCCTGCAATCCCCGCACAGCGCGATTCTCAGTGCGGTGATCTTCAATGCGATCATCATCATCCTGCTCATTCCGCTGGCTCTCAAGGGCGTAAAGTTCCGTCCGCTCGGCGCCGCCAAAATCCTGGAGCGCAACGTGCTGATCTACGGAGTTGGCGGGGTGCTCATTCCGTTCATCGGCATCAAGGCCATCGATATTGTAATCACAGCCTTAAGATTAGCGTAATTCACTCAACTAAAATGAACCAATTTGTCACGCCAGGCCGGCCGGGGAGAGGTTTAGCTTCCTGACATGGTGGAGAACAAGGCCGGCTGGCGTGACACAACCCATCTTATGAAAAATATAATAGCAGAAATCCTCAGATCCATCGCCGCCACAATCGTATTTTCAATCGTCCTGTGCGGCTTTTATCCACTGGTTGTTTGGGGTGCCGGGCAGCTCCTTTTTCACCATCAGGCCAATGGCAGTCTGATCCTGAACAAGGACGGCAAAGTTCTCGGCTCCGAATGGCTGGGGCAGCAATTTACCAGTGACAAATATTTCAATTCACGGCCTTCCGCCGCAGGCACCGGCTATGATGCCACAAGCTCCGGAGGCACGAACCTGGGGCCGACCTCACAGAAGCTCAATGACGCAGTGAAAGCGGCCGTGGAGGCATACCGCAAACAAAACAACATGTCCGCCGATGTGCTCGTGCCGGCCGACGCAGTCACTTCGAGCGCCAGCGGACTCGATCCTCACATCAGCCCGGCCAACGCGAAAATCCAGGTCGCCCGTGTGGCAAAGGTGCGCAACCTCGATCCAGACAAGGTGCAGGCGCTTGTGGAAAAGTACACCGATAAACCTTCGCTCGGCATCCTGGGGGAGGCTGGTGTAAATGTCTTGAAACTGAATCTCGCCCTGGACGGGGTGCTTCCCAACTGACGATGTCCAACCACAAGCCTGCCAACGATACCCGCCCGAGTCCGGATGATTTCCTGAACATCATCCGGCGGCAGCAGCTTGGAAAATTGAAAATCTACATCGGCGCATGTCCGGGCGTCGGGAAGACCTACCAGATGCTCATCGAGGGCAACCGGCTCAAATCCCGCGGTGTCGATGTGGTCGTCGGCTACGTCGAACCCCATGCGCGTCCGGAGACGAGCGCGCAAATCAAGGAGCTCGAAATCGTGCCGCCGCGCGAGGTGCAGTATCACAACATCACGCTAAAGGAGATGGATCTGGAAGCCGTTCTGGCGCGCAAGCCCACCCTCGTGCTAGTGGATGAGCTTGCGCATACCAACGCTCCGGGAGTGAAAAACCGGAAGCGCTACGAGGATGTCGAAGATTTGCTGCGCGCGGGCATTAATGTCATCAGCACCGTCAACATCCAGCACCTTGAATCGCTCTACAACATCGTCGAGGGAATCACCGGGGTGCGGGTGAAGGAACGTGTTCCGGACGAAGTAATCGCCAATGCCGACCAGGTTGTAAATATCGATCTCCCGGCGGAGGATTTGCAGGAACGGCTCGAGGCCGGAAAAATCTATCCGAAAGAGCGTATCGAAGCGGCGCTGGCGAACTTTTTTACCGGAAAAAATCTCACGCGCCTGCGCGAAATGACATTGAGCGAGACGGCCGGTTATCTCGACCGCCGGCAACGACAGAACACACCCGAGGAGTCCACGGCAGGCTCCGTCGAACAGGTCATGGTCGCCATCAGCAGTCGCGGCCCGGATCCCGGAGCCCTGCTGCGAAAAGCCGCCCGGCTCGCCGCACAACTCAACGCATCGTGGTATGCCGTCTATGTCCGCACCGATGCGGAGTCCCCCACAAAAATTGCCGCGGATCTGCAACGCCGGATCAATGAAACGCTGGAGATCGCGCAAAAGATGGGCGGGATCGTGATCGTGTTAAAAAACCCGAAGGTTGCGGATGCGTTGATCGCCTTTGCAAAGGAATACGGCATTACCCATGTCCTACTGGGCAGACCGGGCCCTGTAAATATCCTGAATTTCTTCAAGCCCCGCCTTCTCGATCAAATCATCGGGGAGCTTTCCAAAACCGATATCGTCATCGCGGCCTGAGTGCGTGACGCCGGCCCCAACGTGGCCGCTACAACACCGCGTGATCAATGGTTGCAAGCCGGTGGCGTTTTGCTCCGAGCTTCGGGATGCAGTCGATGAGCGCCCGCGTATAGGCGTGCTGAGGATTCGAAAGAACCTCGCTCGTTTGCCCGTATTCAACGATCTGTCCCCGGTACATCACCGCCACATTGTCGGCGATACCGCTGATGATCCCGAAGTTATGGGTGATCAGGATGATCGCCATATCGAGCTTCGACTTCAACTCGCGAAGCTGATCCATGATCTGCGCTTGGATGGTTACATCGAGCGCGGTCGTCGGCTCGTCGGCCACCAGCAAACCGGGCTGGCAGCTCAGCGCCATGGCGATCATTGCGCGTTGCTGCATGCCGCCGCTGAGCTGATGCGGGTAATTGTGCATCCGTTTTTCCGGATCCACAATCCCGACCAGGTCCAGCCATTTGACGATTTCCGCATCGATATCGCTGATCCCGGGCCGGTGCAGTTTGATTGCCTCTGCAATCTGGTTGCGAATGGTGAATACGGGATTCAACGAGGTGGAGGGCTCCTGGAAAATATAGGCGATCTGGCCGCCGCGGATTTCCCGGAGCTGCCTTGACGACATCTGCAGCACATCCTGGTTTTTCCATAAGATCTGTCCGGATAGGAATTCCGCCGGCGGCTGGGGCAGCAGGCGGGTGAGGGCGAGGGCGGTCACACTTTTGCCGCTGCCGCTTTCTCCGACAATGGCGAGCGTCTCGCCTTTACCGACCGAAAACGACACCTCCCGCACCGCATCCACCCGGCCGCGCTCGGTGTTGAAACGGATCGAAAGATTTTGGACCTGGAGCAAGGGTTCGTCGGGCATGGCTTTCAAGATGGGATGAAGCAGGAAAACAGGAAAGCAGGAAGAATCAATGAATGATTGCCACCGAAACCATATTGACGATGAGGAAGTGATGCCTGTGTCATCATTTCCTGTTTTCCTGATTTCCTGCTGGATTGTTTGTTGATTTCTCCCAAGCAACCCATTCTTTCATTCTGGTTTCAAGAACATCAAGCGGCAAAGCGCCGTTTTTGAGAAGCGCATCGTGGAAGGCGCGGATGTCGAATGCCTCCCCGAGTTCATGCTCCGCATCGGTGCGCAGGGAGCGGATTTTAAGCTGTCCGATTTTGTAAGCGAGCGCCTGGCCTGACCAGGCAATGTAGCGGTCAATTTCAACGGTGGCTTCGTGCTCGTCTTTGCCGGTGTTTTTCATCATGAAATCAATGGCCTGCTGCCGGCTCCAACCGAAGGCATGGATGCCGGTATCGACGACCAGCCGCGCCGCGCGCCACATTTCAAAAGTCAGGGCGCCGAATTTCAAATAAGGGGTCTTGTAGAGTCCCAGTTCTCCGCCAAGGCTCTCGCAATAAAGCGCCCAGCCTTCAATGTAAGCCGTGTAACCGCTGTATTTACGGAACTCCGGCACGTTTTGCATTTCCTGGGCGAGTGAGATTTGCAGGTGATGCCCGGGCACGGCCTCGTGAAGCGTCAAGGTTTCCATTTGCCATTTTGGACGGCAGGAAAGGCTGAATGTATTGGCAACAAACCAGCCGGGCCTTCCGGCCTTTTCCGAACCGCCTTCGTAATAGGCGGCGGGCGCCGATTTCTCGGCGTAATCGGGAACGGCTTTCACTCCGTAGGTGAGACGCGGCAGCTTCCCGAATTGTTTTGAAAGTTCGGGGTCGATGCGCTTGGCGATGTCGCGGTAACCGGCGAGCAGATCAGCCGGGTTTGAATAATAAAACTGCGGGTCGGTGCGCAGGAATTTTGTAAAATCTTCAAAGCTTCCCTTGAATCCGCTTTCCACGACGACTTTTTCCATCTCGCCCCGGATTCGTTTTACCTCGCTCAAGCCGAGTTGGTGGATTTCCTTCGGCGTCATCGCGGTTGTGGTGTAGCTCCGCACATTCAGCGCATACCAGGCGGGACCGTCAGGAAGCGCGCTCCACGCGATGGATTCACGGGCTCCGGGTATATATTCATCTTTCACAAATGCATGGAGTTTCCTGTAGGCCGGCACCAGCTGTTCCTTGTAAATCTGAACGGCCTCTTTGCGAAGCCGGTCCTGTTCTGAGACCGGGATCCTGGCTGGAAATTCGATGAACGGTTTCAACAAGGCACTCTTCAAAGGGTCATCGGGAATGACATCCAAAATCTGCTGCGGTACATCACGCAGAATAATCCGAGGGGAGGTCACTCCCTGAGTGAGGCCGCGCTTGAGAAGGGCAATATTTTGGTCCACCAGAACCGGCGCCGCACGCAGCCGCGCGAGGATGTTTTCATAGGCTTTCACGGTATCCGTGTGCATTTGTGTCAACTCCTGAGCGACGCTTTGCTGGACTCCTCCGAGCTGTGAAATCTGGAGAAATTCGCCGGGAAACTTGAGTCCCTCAATCCCGAGTTCAAGATCGCGGCGGAAGAGGTCGTAATTGAGCTGGTCGGCTTTTGAAAGTTTGGAGCGATCGATGCTCTTGATGACTTTCAGCGGCCATTGTGTCTCAGCTTTTCTCGCTTCGATCGCCTTCTCCGACAGATCGGTCCAGCGGTCGTCGAAGCGCGTGTCTCCAAGCGAGGTGGCGCCTTCCGGCGATTCCTGCAAGCCGCGTTCCCAGTCAAGTTCGAACAGGCGGTGAAGCCGCGCCCCATCGGCCTGTGATTTGTCGGCAGCGAGGTCGTCGTATTGCTTTTTAAAATCGTCAGCCGCCACGGAAATCAACGGGAGAAAAATCAACAGAAAAACGGTTTTTTTCATTAAAAATTCAAGTGCCGGCAAACACAGAAAGAATTGCCGTAAAAAAGCGCAAAAGGCGTAAATAAATTCAAACCCGAAGAGATATTCTTTTTTCTGTATATTCATTTTGCGTTTTTTGCGCCTCTTTGCGGCTCAATTATTGAAGCTTGGACAGGGATTTCGGGTCAAAGGCATCGCGAACCCCTTCGCCGATAAACGTCGCGAGCAGCAGAGTAATGAACAGCGCGCAGACCGAAGAAGTCGCGAGCCACGGCGCCTGCAAATTTTGCAGTCCTTCCGCGATCATCTCGCCCCAGGAAGGCGTGGGCGGCGGCAGGCCGAACCCGAGGAAATCGAGTGAGGTCAGCGTGGTGATCCCCCCCACAATGCCGAACGGCAGAAGGGTGATGACCGGCGTCATCGCATTCGGCAGCATCTGCCGGAACAAAATCCGCGCATGGCCCGCGCCGAGGGCCTTGGAGGCCCAGACATACGGCTGCTCGCGCAGTTTAAGAAATTCACCGCGCATATAATAGGAAAGGCTGATCCATTCAAAAAGCGCCGTGACGCAGAGGAGGATCACGAAATTCTGGCCGTAGATCGAGCCGACAAGAATCACCACATAAAGAAAAGGCAACGCAGACCAGATCTCGATCAACCGCTGCGCCGTGAGGTCGGTTTTTCCACCCAGATAGCCCTGAACCCCGCCGATGACGATCCCGAGCACGGTTCCTATAAAGGTCAATGCCAGCGCAAAAATCATGCACATCCTGAACCCGTAAATCAACCGGGCCAGGACATCCCGCGCGGCGCTGTCGGTGCCAAGCCAGTGCTGCCATGACGGCGCGTGCGGGGGATTGTCAGGCAGATCGAGATAGGAATGAAGCGGGCTGTGCGGAATCGGCGGCATCAGCATCCAGCCCCCCTTCAACTTGAACGCAGGATCGTTTCGCAGCACGAGGTAGTCGGCCCCGGTTTTGTACCGGCCGCCAAAAGTCCCTCCGGAATAAAATTTCAGCGTGGGGAAATAATAGTGCCCGTCATACCGGAGCAGCAGCGGGTGATCGTTGGCAACCTGCTCGCTGAACAGCGAAATCAGAAACAGACCGCTCAAAATCAAAAGCGAATACCAAGCCCGTTTGATCGAGCGGAATTTCAGAATCCGGCTTTTGGTGAGGGGCGAAAACAAGGGTTAATCGAAGCGGATGCGTGGATCAATCACCACGTAGATCAGGTCGCTGAACAGCCGTCCGAGCATGGCGGCAAAACTGCTCAGCACAATGATGCCGAGGACGACATTGTAATCGCGGCTGAGGATTGAGTTGTAAAACAGCAACCCCATTCCATCGAGATCGAACACGCGCTCGATCAGCAGCGCGCTGGCAAACAGAAGCAAAAAAATCGAGCCGATTCCAGTGGCGATGGGAATCAGGCCGTTGCGGAAGGCCTGCCGCCAGACCGCCTGCCGCCTCGACAACCCCTTGGCCAGTGCCGTGCGGATGTAATCCTTCGACAGCTCGTCCAGCATGCTGTTTTTCATCAGCAACGTCAGCATCGCGAATTCGCCCACCATGTAGCAGATCAGCGGCAAAGTCATGTGTCGCGCCAGATCCAGAATCTTTGCAGGAAGGGACAGGGTTTCAAAATTGTCCGAGACCAGGTTCCCGATCGGAAACCAGTCGAAGTAACTGCCGCCCGCGAAAAAAATGATCAGCAAAATTCCGAGCGCATAACCGGGAATGACGTACCCGGCAAAAATGAGAACGGATGTCGCGGCATCAAAAAATCCGCCGTGAGCCATCGCCTTGCGAACCCCGAGCGGGATTGAAATCAGATAGGCGAGAAAAAAGGAGGTGACGCCGAAAATGATGGAGACCGGGAATTTGCTTACGATCACCTCAAGCACCGGTTTGTGATAGGCGAACGAATTGCCGAAGTCGCCATGGAGAAGTTTTCCGACCCACATCATGTAACGCGTCACGGCCGGTTTATCGTAGTCGTAATAGGCCTTGATGTTTTTGACTTCCTCCTCGGAAATCCGCTGGGCCACGGTGCTGCCCCGGTCCGCTCCCCGGGCGCGCATTTTGAAAATCATCTCCTCGACCGGGCCGCCCGGCACAAACTGAATCAGGACAAAACAAACCAGCGTGATCCCGAACAGCGTCGGCACCATGAGTAAAAATCGCCTGAATATATAGGCCGCCATTTATTCCTGGTAACGGATTTCATCCGGCTGTTTCGGCAGGGAGGCATTATTTTTGCGCGCTTCTTCGAGCGCTTTTTCCTTTTCCGAATCCGCCCACCAATATTCGATGGCGCCGCGTTCGTCGCCGAATTTCCCAAGCACGTTTTTCGGGGTTCCGAATTTGTTCCAGTAAAGCAGGCGCACGCTGCCTGACTGCCACATCAGGACATAAGGCGAAAGGGCGATCAGGCGGGCGTCTATTTTTTTCAGGATTTCGTTTCGCTTGGAAGCATCCATCTCGGTTTTCTGCTGCTCAATGAGCCGGTCGATCTCCTCATCCTTGACCCCGCAATAATTTTGAGTGGCGACTTCGTCGGCCTGCTTGGAGGACCACATCGACTCGGGATCGCGCAGACGCGAGCCTTCCCAGTTCGACCAGATCATGTCGAAGTCATGATTGTCCACGCGCTTGGTGAAGGTGGACTGCGATACGAGGTCGATGGCCGCGTCGATTCCGACCGCTTTCAAGTCCTGGATGTAAATGTTGAGATGCCGGAGATCAGAGCCCATGTGCAAAATCGTCACCTTGAACGGCTGTCCGTCCCTTGCCAGCAGCCCGTCCGGACCGACCTGCCAGCCGGCTTCCTTTAACAAGGCGCGCGCCTTTTCGGGATCATATTTTGTGAGCGGCACCTCCGGATTCTGGTTGTCGGGATAGAGATCCGGGAAATAGGAATTCAGCAGGAAATACTGGTTGAACATCAGCTTGTCGTTCATCAGCTCCCGGTTCAAAAGGAGCGCAAGCGCCTGGCGCACCCGCAAATCCTGCATCACCGGGCGGCGCAGGTTCAGCGCGAATCCCTGGAATCCTTTTGGATCCTTGTTGAAAATGCGCTGCCGGACGATCCAGTTTTTTTCAACCTGCGGGAAGTGGGTGTCCTGCGCCCAGATTTTGGCGGTATAAACCGCGTAGGCGTCGAACTCCTCCTTTTTCAAAACCTCGAGCGCCTTGCTGCGATCCTCCATCGCCTTGAAATTGATAAAGTCAAAATTGTATTTATTCGCGTTATATCGCCTGACCCGGCCCCACCAGTCGGCCCGGCGTTTGAGCTGGATCGAGCGGTTGGTTTTCACCTCACCCAGCGCATAAGGACCGCTGACCACCGGGAACTCAAGGTTCTGCGCGTTGAAATCAACGTCCTTCCACGCATGTTTTGGAAACGCAAAAAATCCGGCGGCCGTCCAGAAATTCTTCCAGTGCGGTTCCTGAGCCGTGATGCGGATTGTTTTGTCGTCAATGATTTCCGGGCGCGCAAACCGCGAAAGATCGACCCGCCAGAGCGACGTAAGATTCTTCGGGTTCATCATGACGTCGTAGTAAAACTGGACATCCTCGGCCGTCACCGGCTTGCCGTCGCTCCATTTCGCAGCGGGATGAATCTTGAAGGTGTAGGTTTTTTTGTCCGGCGAAATCTCCCAGGATTCGGCGAGAATGCCGACCGGCTCATCCTTGGTTGAATGCATTTCCACAAGCGTCTCGAACATAAGACCGGAGACCTGGGCGGAAAAGGAATTGTAATCGAGCCACATGTTGAGCGATTTCGGAAACTCGCCCGCCCAGGTGGCGTAGGAACCGCCCGGTTTCGCTCCCTCGACCGCCACCGGATCAAACTCGCCCCCGGCCTCGAGTTGCACGGGAGCTTCCTTGACTGCAGACAAGGAGGCGTTTGGCAGGACACCGGACGGTTTGCCGCATGCGGCAAGAATGAAAACGAACAGAAGAACGGGAAGTTTTTTCATAGGCAAACGATGCGCGAAAAGATGGCGCGAATCGGTCCACATTGCCAGTGGGAAAATCGCACATAATCACGGCGGGATTGGATTAAAAGAACGTAGGTGGATCGGGCATTCAATGCGCGATGGGAAACAATTGCGAGTACAGCGAGCCTCATTTTAATAGTGGCGCTTCGCGCGAGTGGAACGCATCGCGCATGGAATGCCCGATCCACCGCACTCACTTTTTTCACATCCCTCAGGATTTTTAATGGACGGCGCGCTTTTAGCAGTTAATATTAATTTGTTATTGCGACCTATTCTCAAAAAGAAAAAGCCGAACGTGAATACTAAAATGGATCAAAATGCCTGCATTCATTCCGCCAAAATGGAATCCGCCGGATCGCTCAGTTCTGTTGGGATCGGAGAGCGTGGGCGCATTGTCGGCTTTGATCTGCCACCCGATCAGCGTCAGCGTCTGCTTGAAATGGGACTGACGATCGGGGCCGAATTTGAAGTGGTGCGTTTTGCTCCGATGGGTGATCCGCTTGAAATCAAGGTTCGCAGCTACCGGCTTTCCCTGCGCAAACGGGAGGCGGCGGGAATCCTGATCGCAAGACTCTGACAGGCATGGCCACAGCATCTTTGACTGCGGAAACCGTGCGGCATGTAGCGATTGCTGGAAATCCAAACAGCGGCAAGAGCACGATTTTTAATGCGCTGACGGGCATGCGCCAAAAGGTCGGCAATTATCCCGGAGTCACAGTTGAAAAAAAAGTCGGCCGGTTTTACGGAAGCCACGGGGAGCCGATGGAACTGCTCGATCTTCCGGGAAGCTACAGTTTGCAGGTCCGCTCGCCGGATGAAGCCGTGGCCCGCGACGTATTGCTCGGGCGTCTGAAGGACACAGCGCAGCCTGACGTGATCATCTGCGTAGCCGATGCCTCCAATCTCGAACGCAACCTCTATCTCGTCACGCAACTTCTGGAAATGCGGATCCCGGTTATCGTCGCGCTGAACATGGTCGATGTGGCGGAAAAGAACGGGCATGTGATTGATCTGGCCTGCTTACAGGAACAGCTCGGAGTAACGATTATTCCAACGGTTGCGTCGAAAGGGCACGGTCTTGTGGAACTGCGGCAGGCGGTTTCGGCCTCGCCGCTCCAGCGTCCGGACAAAAAGGCGCCGATGCCGGAAATCATTGAGCGCGAGGCGCGCCAGCTTGCGGAAAAACTTCATCTTGCTCCGGAAATCGCCTATTCCGAGGCGCTGCTTTTGCTGACCCTTCACGACCGGTCGCTGATTGAGCTGGCGGCGCACAGTCACGAAATCGTCAAGGCGACGGTTGACTCTCAAAAAACCATCCTGGCAGCAGGACTCGATCCGGTTTCAGCCCCGGTTGAGGCGCGCTACGCCTGGATTCAAACCGTCTGTGACAAGGCGGTTAGCAGACCCGGCCACTTGCATCTTTCGAACGTTTCCGACCGGATTGACACGATACTCACCCACCGGGTTCTTGGGTGGGTCGCCTTTTTGGGGGCAATGGTGTTTATGTTTTTTTGCATTTTCACCCTGGCCCAGGTCCCGATGGACTGGCTGGACTCGACTTTTACCGGCCTGGCCAACTGGGTCGGTCAAAAGCTGCCCGACAGCGATCTGCGCAGCCTGGTGACGGACGGAGTCATTGCCGGCGTGGGGCGTGTTGTGATTTTTCTGCCGCAAATTCTGGTGCTCTATTTCTTCCTCGGCATTCTTGAGGACACCGGTTACATGGCGCGCGCCGCGTTCATCATGGACCGGCTCATGTCGCGGGTCGGGCTTCACGGCAAGTCATTCATACCGATGCTGAGTTCCTTTGCATGCGCGATTCCGGGGATCATGGCGACGCGCACCATCGAGAATCGCAAGGATCGTTTTGTCACGATTTTGGTGGCGCCGCTGATGAGTTGTTCGGCACGGCTGCCGGTGTATGCGCTGATGATTGCAGTGCTGATTCCGGGAGCCTCGGCTTTGGGAAAGGCGGGAATCATGCTTTGCATGTATATGATCGGCATTATCGCCGCATTCGCAATGGCGTGGCTTTTCAAGAAAACGCTCCTCCGCAGCGAGACCCCGATGCTGCTTCTGGAATTGCCGCCTTACCGGATGCCGTCTTTGAAAACGATCGCCTTGCGGATGTGGGAGCGGGCGGGGATTTTTCTGCGCCGGGCTGGCACGGTGATTCTCGCGCTATCGATCCTGCTCTGGGCGCTGGTGACCTATCCGAAACCGTCCGATCCGAAGACGACTCCGGCGGAGGCGCTTTCACAAAGCTTTGCTGGTCAAATGGGGCACGCGATTGAACCGGCGATTGCGCCGCTCGGGTTTGACTGGAAAATCGGGATCGGGCTGATTGGATCGTTTGCTGCGCGTGAGGTATTCGTCAGCACCATGTCGATTGTTTACAACGTTGAAACCTCCGACAAGGACAAGGACAACACGGAGCCGCTGCGCGACACCATGAGCCACGAGCGGCGGAGCAATGGGAATCCTGTTTTTACACCGCTTGTTTGCATCGGCCTGATGGTTTTTTATGTGCTGGCGATGCAGTGCATCAGCACCGTGGCGGTTGTCGCGAGGGAGACCAACTCATGGCGCTGGCCGTTGTTCATGGTCGGCTACATGACCGTGCTCGCATGGATTGGGACTTTCATTGTGTATCAAGGTGGCCGATTGTTCGGGTGGGTATAATATGAATCCAACCCTTGATCATCTCACCGTCGCCGCAATCGTGCTTGGAGCGGCGTTTTTTTTCGCCATGCGGTTTGTCCGTCGCAAAGGGAAAAACTGCGGCGGAGATTGTTGCGGCGCCTCAAAGTTTACCGGCAAAAAATACAAGTAACCTTTGAGAGATGCTCCCCCTGGCTGGAGATTGCGCGGGCAACCAGCAGCAGCGCGGAAACCAGTGCGAGCCCCTGACGGACCCATTGCAGAGAGCCGGGCGAGAATCGATGCTGAAGCCGGAAATATTGCGATTGCAGAAGCCAGTACAGCGGCATCGTGCCAAAGGCAAAGGATGCCATTAGGATCGCGCCGTTCAAAAATGAACCGGCAAACAGCGCCACGGCAAAGACCGCGTAGAGCGGGCCGCATGGCAGAAACGGTGTGGCCAGGCCGAGCACTGCACTCATCCTGAACCTTGGCATCGTATTGAATTTGAGCCGGTGAAAAACAGCGGTGAACGTGCGGATCACCGGAACAAAACGGTCGAGTCGGAAGGCGATCATGAGAAACAGCACGACAAACGCCCACGGCAGCAGCCTGCCCGGCGCTCCTGCAAACAGGGCTTTTGCAGCCGAATGCCCGGATGCGCCAAGAATTCCCCCGATAGTGGCATAGGCAACCAGACGGCTCAGATGGTAGATGCCACCCGAGATTTGTATTTCTCGCGGCGATCCCGGTTTTGCGGCAAAAAATGCGCAGGTCAGCGGTCCGCACATACCGGAGCAATGAATGCTTGTGACGAGGCCGGCCGTGAATGCGGCAAGCGGCGTATTGATCATTTGCCCGTCCATGTCTGCGGGGGATCGAGCGGCACGGAGGCCGGTTCGTTGCGCACACAAATGATCACGACCACGATGGTCGCAGCGATCATCGCGGCAAACAGGGCCATGAGCCAGATCCAGGGACGGTCTTTGAGCGCTTGAAACATGAGAAGAAGATTTTTTGCCCGCTAAACACGCGAATTGACGCGAAAAAAACAGATTTTATTTAAAAAGTTATCACATGTGCCCGAAAAAATTCCCTCTATTTTTTCGCGTCTGTTCGCGTGTTTAGCGGGCATAATTCTTATCTCGGCTCGGACGGTCCGAGGAACGGGATTGTCTGGGTGTTGGAAAATTTACCCGCGCTGGTTCTCACTTCAAACTGGAACGGGCCGGTATATTTTCCCTTCGGCATCACGGCAACGAGCATGATCTTCCGCTCGCCCATCGGCGCGACTTCGACCGGTTGATCGAGGTCGTTTGTTTTCAGCGCTGCCGGGCCTTTGGTGACGTGCAGAGTGAAGGTCATCGGGTGGGTTTGCTTGTTGAAAATCCGGAGGAGATACTGGTTTCGAACCCCGTCTTCCATCAGGTAATACGGTGAACCGGTCATGCGCACCATGGTCACGGTGGCGGGTTTGAAGGTGGAGAGCGAGAAGGTCATCACCGAGGCTCCAAGCACCAGCAGCAGGGTGTAAAGAATGATGCGCGGCCGGATGATCCGGGTCTTTTTGCCTTCAAAGCCGTGCATCGAATCGTAGCGGATCAGGCCACGCGGGCGGCCGACTTTTTCCATGACGGCATCGCAGGCATCGACGCAGTTTGAGCAGCCGATGCACTCAATTTGCAGGCCCTGGCGAATGTCGATTCCGGTCGGACAGACGGCGACGCAGCGGTGGCAATCGATGCAGTGACCCGCACCGGGAGCATTCATTTTTCCGCGCGGTTCGCCCCGGATTTTATCGTAGCCGATCACCACGGAGTCGTTGTCAATCAGCACCGACTGGAGCCGGCCGTAGGGGCACATCACGATGCAGAACTGTTCGCGGAACCAGACAAAATCAAACAGGAGCGCGCCGGTCATGGCGAAGACAAAGAGAAAGAGACTCCAGTTTTCCAGCGGCGACCCGATCATCATTTGGTAAAGACCGCGGATCGAAACAAAGTAGGAAATAAAAATGTGCGCGATGACGAAGGTGACCAGAAAGAAAATGAAAAATTTCGTGCCGCGCCGGGCGATTTTTTCAGGGGTCCACTGGCTTTTATCCAGTTTGCGCCGGGCCGTGGCGTCGCCTTCGAGCAGCCGCTCGATCCGGCGGAACACCTGTTCAATAAAAACAGTCTGGGGGCAGGCCCACCCGCACCAGATCCGTCCGAAGAGCGCGGTCACATAAAACAGCGTGAACCCGAGGCCGGTGATCAGGAAAAAGCCGAGCCAGAAATCCTGCGGAAGAAAGGTCAATCCGAAAAGATGAAGCTGTCGGTGGACAAAATCGAAAAAGACGGCCGGGTAGCCATTGATGGGAATCCAGGGCAAGAGCGCGTAAACCGCGATCAAAAAAATTCCGACGATGGTGCGCAGCGTCGTAAACCGCCCATGCACATCCGCCGGATGAACAAAATTCCGGGAACCATCGTCATTGATGGTGGTGACGCTGTCTAGGTTGGGCAGGGAGGAGGACACTTATTTTGCGATAACGACCGGGTCTGACGGGTTGTGATAGCTCAGGATGAACGCGGCGACCTCGTTGATTTTTGTCGGCCCGAGAACGGGGCCCCAGGTCGGCATTCCTTTGGCGGATACACCGGTGGTGATGGTATGGACGATTTCCGTCGGCTTGCCGCCGTGGATCCAGAGGTTGTCTTTCAAGTTGGGCCCGATTTTGCCTGAAAGATCGGGCATGTGGCACGAAGCGCAGGTGGTTTGAAACGTCAGCGCCCCGGCCTGGACGGTTGCCGAATCCTTGCTCATCGTCCAGAGCTGGTCGTCCGTCAGCTCGGCTCCCGAGCTTTTTGCCGCGGCGACCGCAATTTCATTCATCGTGCGGTCCACCTGCTGGAAGCTGGTTTCGTGTTCTGTCGGGAAATGATAGTAAAACCAGTATGCTGCAGCGAAAATGATCGCCCCGTAAAGCGTCCAGAGCCACCAGTTGGGCAGGCGTTTGTCATATTCCTGAATGCCGTCAAAAGTATGATCGCGGATCGGATCTTCCAGGTCAGTCGTGGTCGGTTCGTTTTTCATGGGCTGGTTTTTCGTCTTCGAGTGGCAGGTTTGAAAGGTGTTCGAGCTTTGAATTCGGTGTGCGCCAAATACGGATCACGACAAGGATGAAAATCGAGAAAATCAGAATCAGGGCGATGGCAGCCAACATCAGGTGCCAGTTTTCCCAGTGGATTCTATGGAAAATATTCATCTATTTCACGGCGCCGGTCTGCGCGGTTTTTACGACCAATTCGGATTTTCCAAGCTTTTGCAGATAGGAAATTAGCGCAATAATTTCCTTGTCGGGCTCCGCCGCTGCGCCCGATTTTTTCAGGTCATCGACGATCGTTTGAGCCTGGGCGAGCGCCGACTTTTTGATCACATCGGCAGGCTGCTCAATGTAGGGAACACCGAGGATACGCATCACGCGAAGATCGCTCGGGAGCGCGTCCAGGTCGGTCTTCTGCGTGTAGAGCCACGGGAAATTGGGCATGACGGAGCCGACGGATGTCTGGCGCGGGTTCTGCATGTGCATAAAATGCCAGAGGCTCGGGTATTTGCCGCCTTCGCGCGCGAGATCCGGGCCGATCCGCTTCGATCCCCACTGGAACGGATGATCATAAATCGATTCGCCCATTCTTGAAGGGGGCCCGTAGCGAAGCACGTCGCCGACAAGCGTGCGGATCTGCTGCGAGTGGCAGAGATAGCAGCCTTCGCGAATGTAGATGTCGCGTCCGGCCAGTTCGAGCGGGGTGTACGGAATCTGCCGGGCTCCTTCAAGGTTCGCGGCTTTATTGAGGATAACGGTGGGAAGGATCTCGATGACGCCGCCCGCGAATACGGCGAGGAAGACCAGGATCGAGAAAGGAAGCGGATTGGCGAGGAGCTGGTTGTACCAGGTGGCCCAGCTATTTTCACCCAACTCCAGATGAATCACTGCTGCGATGATGGTGAAGATCAGGCAGACAAGACTGAACAGGCCCATCACGCTGCCGCCAAAACCCCAGCCTGCAATGAACAGAACGATGAAGGTGGAATAGAGCACCGGCGGGTTCAGGAAAGCCGAAATCAGGGACATGCCGTTTTTATTTTCCTCAACAAACACTTCCACCGTGCCGTTCACTGCCTGTCCGCTGCGGGCGGTTTTCCAGATGTTGAAGGCGAGCATGAAGAAGCCGACGATGTAAAGCGTGCCGCCGAAGGCGCGGGTGTACATCATGGATTTGGTGGCAATGACCGCATCGATGAAATTGGGGTTTGCCAGGACCGTGCCGCCGTCGGTGGTGGCGCTGAGCATGAGGCCCTGCGTGATGCCGGAGACCCACATGGACGAGATGTAGAGAAGGATGCCGACCAGGCCGAGCCAGAAGTGCATGTTCGCCATTGACTTGGAGTAAAGCTTGGTATTCCAGAGCCGGGGCGCGAGCCAGTAGAACATGCCCGCCGCCATAAACCCGTTCCAGCCTAGCGTGCCGCTGTGGACATGCCCGATGGTCCAGTCGGAGTAGTGCGATAGCGCATTGACCGATTTGATGGCCATCAGAGGGCCTTCAAAGGTTGACATGCCGTAAAAGGTCACGCCGGCTGCGAAAAACTTCAGTTCAGGCTGGGTCTGCAGCTTGTGCCATGCGCCGCGCAGGGTCAGCAGGCCGTTTAACATGCCGCCCCAGGAGGGAGCCCAGAGCATGAGACTGAAAATCATTCCCACCGATTGCAGCCAGTCGGGCAGGGAGGTGTTCAAGAGGTGATGCGGCCCGGCCCAAATGTAAACAAACACCAGGGACCAGAAATGCACGACCGATAGCCGGTAGGAATAAACCGGACGATCTGCCGCCTTCGGCATGAAATAATACATGATGCCAAGAATCGGCGTCGTGAGAAAAAAGGCGACCGCGTTATGTCCGTACCACCATTGAACCAGCGCGTCCTGCACCCCGCCGAAGACCGGATAGGAATGCGTCCAACTGGTTGGGATTTGCAGATGGTTGACGATGTAAAGCATCGCCACCGTGATGATCGTCGCGATGTAAAACCAGATTGCGACGTAGAGCGATTTCTCGTTCCGAATGGCGAGCGTCCAGAAGAAATTGACCGCGAACACAACCCAGATGACCACCACCGCGATGTTGATCGGCCAGATCAGTTCGGCGTATTCCTTGCCGCGGGTCAGGCCGAGCGGCAGGGTGATGGCCGCCCCGACAATGATCGCCTGCCAGCCCCAGAAATGAAGGTTTGAGAGGAAATCGGATGCCAGCCGCGCCTTCACCAGCCGCTGCGTGGAGTAATAAATTCCGGCGAACATCATGTTCCCGACAAACGCAAAAATCGCGGCATTGGTGTGCAGCGGACGCAACCGGCCAAAATGCGTCCAAGGCAGGTTGAGATTCGCCTGCCAGAACGAGAGCTGCGTGGCAATCAGGACGCCCGCCCCCATTCCGACCACCGCAAACAAAATGGAGGCGATCATGAATTTGCGCACGATGTCGTCGTTATACTCGATGGTGATTTTTTGATTCGTCATGGATGTATTGGAAAGGGAGTTGCCGCCCCATTGCCGGGGGCGAAGTTCAGATTAAAAAATGGCCGGTGGATGAGCAATCATTGCTTTTTATCGCGGCCGCTGGCCGGAGGGACGCGGTTTTTCGTCCTGCAACGGCAGGAGGGCATCGCGCTCAATGCTGCCGCGATGCGCGTTCAGATAAAGAAAGAACCCGATGAAAAACGCCAGGAGGAGCAGGCCGATAAAGACGGTTAAAAGGATTACGTTCAAAAAATCTGGAGGGCGGTTTGTTAGGGTTAAAAATTACAAAGTATGCATATATTGTCCATAAATCACCCGATTTTGCGATTAAAAAAACGTAGATGGCTTTTCTTAAAGCCATTTTTCATAACCGGAGGTTTATCTTCCGCCTTACACATTGAAAAAGAGTTCATTTATTCCTGACTGGATTGGGACAGCTTTAAGAAAAGCCGCCTACGTTGTCACCATCCCATCCAGCATCGCGTAGAGCGCCGCGTGGATTTTCGGCAGATGCCGGTTGCCTGCCCGGATTAGTTCCGCTGACTGAATCTCCCCGTCAACCGGCTCCGGCAGGATGTCGTCCAGGAACGCGTTCACGTCCGGTTCATCCATCTCGATGTGGAATTGCAGCCCGATGACGCGTTGTCCCCATGCAAATGCCTGGTTCCGGCAGGCCTCGCTTTGGGCAACATGCACCGCGCCCTTCGGCAGATCGAACGTGTCGCCGTGCCAGTGGAGCACGGTTAGTTCCTCCGGAAAACTCCCGAAGGCGGGTGCTGATTTTTTTTCGGCATTGAACCGCACGGGAAACCAGCCGATCTCCATTTTTGCATTCTGGTAAATTTTTGCGCCCAGCACGGCGGCAATCAGCTGGGCGCCTAGACAAACGCCTAGAACGTATTTGCCGGAATCAATGGCGCGCCTGATAAACTGCTTCTCCGCGGGCAGCCATGGATGGTTGCGGTATTCGTAAATGTTCATCGGCCCGCCCATGATGACCAGAAAATCAAACGCGTTGTCGTCGGGAAGGGGGTCGCCCCGGTAAAGGTGGGTGCCGGAAACAGAATGTCCGCGTTCGCGGATCCAGTCTGCGATTTTACCCGTTCCTTCGCAGCCCATATGCTGGAGATAATGGATTTTCATGGATGAACCGATGCCACGGATTTCGCGAATTGCGAAGAAAAATGAAACAGGCGTATGTCATTTCCCTGAAATAGTCGGCCTCTGAACTGTAGCGGCGGTCTGTGACCGTCGGGGCGTGTGGCATGGCCGCAAAATAAGCGGCGTAGTGAGCGGCTGCGCCGGTTGATTTTTCGTTCGACGCTTCCTTCGACTTCGCTCAGGACAGGCGCCGAGCGACGCTACAACTCCTTCTGCAGGAAGAAAAGCGTGACCTGGCCGACCTTTCGCAGGCTCTCGGGGCTGAGCTTGTCGAGAGTGTCCTCCGGCGTATGCCACGGGGGATAATCGAAATCGATCAGATCGATGGTCGGAATGAACGAGCTGTTCAAAGGGGTGTGATCGTCGAGAATCGGGTTCCCGAAGAAGGAAAAATTTTCGCGCACCTTGAGCGCGTCGGCTGCTTCAAAAATGCCGCGTGCGAGACGGGACGGTGAATCGGGCGGGATCGTGATCGTAAGATTTTTGTCACCGATCATATCCCAAAGAATTCCGAATTTGAATTGTGCGGCGCGCCTGGTCGCCCGCAGATCGCGCGCGTAATACCGGCTGCCGTAAAGTCCGTCGGTTTCGTTGAACTCCACCACCGCCTCCTCGCCGTCAAAAAAAACAAGCTCGATCTTCTCCGCCAGCGCCGGGTCGAGTGCCAGCACGCGGGCCAGCTCGATCAGCGCCCCCGAACTTGACGCCCCGTCGCTTGCGCCGACAAAACGCACGGTGTCGAAAATCTTCGTGTCGTAATGCGAACAGACAATCACCCGCTGCGTAACCGCGGACGCGACCTGGCCGGGTTTTCCAGGGAACCGAGCGATCAGGTTGACGAATTCAATTTTTCCTCGCGGCGTGTCGTCGGTGAACTTCTGGCGCTCGACCTGCCAGCCCGATTTTTCCAGGTTGGCGATGATATAGGTGCGCGTTTTTTCCAGCTCAGGTGAACCGATCGGGCGCGGCCCAATGTCAACCATTTGTTTTACATGCTCAAACGCCTTGTCTCCCGAAAAATCCTTCCAGAGTTCACGGGATGCGGGGCCATGGGTCGATGCTGCCGGACGGCCACACGCGCTGAGGACAAGAAGCGCGCCACAGGTGATGACCGAAAAAATTCTACGTTTCATCCGGAAGCCCGATGGCGCCTAGAATCCGGTTCATGTCGTCGGTCCCGTAATATTCGATTTCGATGCGGCCCCGTTTTTCGCCATGATGCACCGAGACATGCGTTGCCAGGTGTTTCTGTAGGCGGTTCTGGACGTGCATCAAGGCCGGGGAAAGCGAATGATTGCCGGCCGGCTGCGCGCCGCGTCCGGGCCGTGTCGCTCCCTGCTGGGAGAAATGAGCCGCCACCAGCTTTTCCGCGCTGCGCACGGTGTGATTGTGGCGCAGGATGGTTTCGGCGATGAGAAGTTGTTCGTCGGGGGTTTTCAGGGAAAGCAACACCTTGGCATGCCCTACCGAGACGCGTCCCTGGGCCAGCCAGGTTTGGATTTGCGGGTGCAATTCGAGCAGCCGCATGCTGTTCGCAACGGTGGCCCGGTTTTTGCCGACCTTTTGGGCGATCTCCTCCTGCTTGAGTTTGAATTCCCGGGCGAGCCGTGTGTAGGCCTGCGCCTCTTCCATTGGATTGAGGTCTTCGCGCTGGATGTTTTCGATCAGCGCCAGCTCCAAAACTTCCTGATCGCTCGCGGCGCGGATGATCACCGGCGCATCGGCCAGTCCGACTTCCTTGGCAGCACGCCAGCGGCGTTCGCCGGCGATCAGCTCATATTTGTCGCCATTGCGGCGGACGATGAGCGGCTGGATGATGCCGTGAATGCGAATCGACTCGATCAGCTCCTGCAGGCGTTCGCCGCGAAACTCAGTACGGGGCTGCAGCGGCGTCGGCATGATCTCGGCAAGATTGATGCGCTGCACGCGTTCGCCGAGTTCCGGCGCCGGCGTGGGCGAGGCGACGCGGGTGTTGATCAACGCGCCGAGACCTTTTCCGAGGGCTACTTTTGACATAAGGTTTGCAAAGTATGGATTGCCAATCACGAATTGAAAATCGAAAACTTACGAAGTGCCTCTTCTTTTTAATTCCATAGACCTGATCCTCGACCCCGAACCGCACCCGGCGGCGCTCAATATGGCCGTGGATGAAATCCTTCTGCAACACCTCAAAGAACCGCTCCTGCGGGTTTACCGGTGGCTTCGCCCTTCGGTTTCATTCGGTTATTTTGAAAAATATGAACCGGTCAGGGCGTTGCATCCCGACCGGGATCCCGTACGGCGCTGGACCGGCGGCGGCGTGGTGCCGCATGGCGAAGACCTGACCTATTCATTGCTCGTGCCGACCGGTTCCACTTTTCTGCAATTAAAAACAGCGGATTCCTATTGTGCCATCCATGAGCGGATTGCAGGCGCCATGAACCGCGCGGGAACCGTCGTTTCAATGGCGGACGCCGCTGCCGATAAAATCTCGCAGGCTTGTTTTGAAAACCCCACGCGATATGACATTCTGCTGCAAGGACGCAAAATCGCCGGAGCCGCCCAGCGACGCACGAAATTCGGGCTCCTGCACCAGGGCAGCATCCAGAATGTCGAGTTGCCGGTCTCGTTCGGGGAAACCCTCGCCGCCGAATTCTCGGAATGCGTGAATGGGAGAGATCTAGTAACGGCCGAGTTTGACTCCGCCCGAGCGCTCGCCGATGCAAAATATGCGACGGATGGGTGGCTGCGAAAGTTTTGATCCCATCATTGCCACTGCCCGCAAAATCCCTTTTTGTGAGTGCCTCGGGATGACGATCGTGTGAAAAAAACGGGGAGTTCGACTGCATTTGCGGTTTGCATTTATTGGTCATTGGTCATTAGTCATGGGTCATTCCAATGACAACCACTCCTGTTCGCGTTCGTTTCGCCCCGTCTCCGACCGGCTACCTGCATGTCGGGGGAGCCCGCACCGCCCTTTTCAACTGGCTCTACGCCCGGCACGCTGCCGGCACCTTTATTCTTCGCATTGAAGACACCGACAAGGCGCGCTACACGCCCGAGGCGCTGCAAGCGATCTACGACGGACTGCACTGGCTCGGGTTTCTCTGGGATGAAGGCCCGGATGTGGGCGGCGATTACGGCCCTTATTGTCAAAGCGAACGCAACGAGATCTACGAACGCTACTTTAAAAAACTCGAGGAGGCGGGAATGGTTTACGAGGATGCCGGCGCGATCCGGTTCCGGTTTGCGCGCGAGAAAATCGTTGTCGATGACCTGATTTGCGGGCGCATCGAATTCGACATGACCGATCCCTCGACGAATCCCGACATGACGATTCGCCGGCCGGACGGCTCATGGATTTTCCATTTTGTGAGCGTGGTGGATGACATCGAGATGAAAATTACTCACGTCATTCGCGGCGAGGATCATCTTTCCAATACCCCCAAGCATGTGCAGCTTTATCAGGCATTCGGCGTGCAGCCGCCGCAGTTTGCCCATATTCCGCTCATCCTGAACAAGGACGGTTCAAAAATGAGCAAGCGCGATCAGGGAGCAAGCGTCGGGAGTTATATTGAGGAGGGTTTTCTGCCGGCAGCAGTGGTCAATTTTCTCTGCCTGCTCGGATGGTCGCCCAAGGATAACCGCGAGAAAATTGAGATCGAAGAAGTGGCGCGGATTTTCGATTTGAAAAACATCAACCGCAAGGCGGCGGTGTTTGACCTGGAAAAATGCGCCTGGTTTAGCGGCGAATACATGCGCGAGCTTCCCCCGGAGGAGTTTATCGCGATGGGGACGGCGTTTTTGGAAAAACAGGGGCTCACTGCCGGGTTCACCCCGGAATATGTCCACGCGGCGCTCGCGACCTGCGTCGGCAAGGTGCGCATCCTGGCGGAGCTGCCTGCGTATGCAGGATTTTATTTCAAGGATGACTTTGAATACAATCCGGAGGGTGTCACAAAAAATTTCACGCCGGAAAACAAACCGCGGTTGCAGGCGGTGCGCGATGCGTTTGCAGCGGTTGAGACGTTCGATGCCGCAACCCTGGAGGCTGCGCTGAAGGCGACCGCCGGGACGCTCGGCGTCAAGGCGGGAGTGCTGGTGCATCCGGCGCGGCTCGCGGTGACCGGCAGTAACGCCGGCCCGAGCCTTTACCACCTGCTGGAAATTCTTGGCAAAGGAAAAACGCTGGCTCGTCTCGACCGCGGATTGCAGACGATCTCAACGTAGACGGCTTTTCTTAAAGCCGTT
>Ga0364919_10102_pt1 | contig 43524 bp, 55 predicted proteins | sample SorcelJu500001C7_2_FD_206953 | JGI IMG/M metagenome (GOLD analysis project Ga0364919, IMG submission 206953) | Enriched cells from Trout Bog Lake Hypolimnion, Wisconsin, USA - BchlTB.June20.5000.01.C7 | ecosystem: Environmental > Aquatic > Freshwater > Lake > Hypolimnion/Profundal zone | place... | reverse complement strand
GGATGGATACCACCGAGCGAGTATCGTAACGATTACTTGTTCAAGACTAACCGAGAAATGCCCGATGTTAAATGAACAGGATAAGGAATATATGCGACATCTCTATGCGATGTTCGCCATTACTACTCAGAATTGGGGGCAATGGCACATGGACAGTTGCGCAGAGAAGTGCTTTCAAATTGCTGATGCAATGATGCGGGCAAGCGAGCCCGACCAAAACGGTATCGTTTCCGTCAAACGAAAATACAATCAGGGAGAGAATGATGGTGAATAAAGCCCAAAAAGTTAGAGACTACATGAGAGCGCACCCAACTGCCACGCCAGTAGAGATCGCTGAGAAGTGTAAAGTCCCACGCCAGTACGTGTACCAAGTCAGGTCTGATATGACTAAAAAAGCACTTGCAAAATTCACATTGCCAAATGGCAAGTTAAAGATCAGGATGCAATCGTCACAAGATAAAAAGTGGCAACCACCCGAGTTGCTACCCGTACCACCTGTCGACAATGTGAATCATCCGCCACACTACAAAGTAGGCGGTATTGAGACGATCGACTTCATCGAGGCGAAGGGTCTTGACTATCACTTGGGTAATGTCGTCAAGTACATTACACGCGCAGATCACAAGAGCAACAAGTTGGAAGACTTGAAGAAGGCTGAGTGGTATCTTCAACGAGCAATCAGCAAATTAGCATAAGTTTTTAGCCTTGGGGAGTTGCGACTCGCACTCCCCTTTTTTGTAGCTATACAACACACTATTTAAGGATTCAAAATGAACGCTGGTGTAGAAATTGTTTTAAAGAGAATGGAGACTCACCCCGAGGAGTTTTACTATGGGGTTGAGAAGTGGTCGTTCATCTATAAGGAATATTATAGAGACGCACTCACCGAGACAGAGAAGGGCATGATTTTTGACAAGATCAAACAAGTCCGCTTGAACGAACTCACAGGAAAGGTTATGACAACTTTAACTGATGAGAAAGGAGACGACGAGTTTGAGAACAAGAGTGAAGTGAGTACTGGTACTTACCGCATGGAAAAAAGACCACAGATAAAGGCACAAGGAACTTGCGCGCCCTCCTCCTTATTTGGTATGGCGCAGGCGAAAGCAGAAGGACATAAGGTCGGCTATAAATGAGTTTAATCACTCTAGACTTTGAGACTTATTACTCTCAAGACTTTTCTCTGACGAAACTCACAACTGAGGAGTACATCAGAGACAAGCGCTTTGAGGTGATCGGTGTCGGGGTAAAAGTTGATGACAACGCAGCGGAGTGGTTTAGTGGCACGCATCAGGAGATACATAAATATCTATCCACACTCCCGTGGAAGGATAGTCAACTGCTTTGCCACAACACGCTATTTGACGGCGCGATCCTCCACTGGCGGTTCAACCTAACCCCTAAGCTATATCTCGATACGCTGTGCATGGCGAGAGCTGTGCATGGCGTAGACGTAGGCGGATCGCTTGCCTATTTAGCCGAGCGCTATGAGCTAGGAGTTAAAGGCACAGAGGTCGTGGACGCTAAAGGGAAGGTGAGAACTGGTTTCCTAAATAGCGAGCTTGCCCGATACGGCGAGTACTGCAAGAATGACGTAGAGCTAACTTTTAGGCTTTTCCAAATCTTGTCGAGAGAGTTTCCCGCAGAAGAACTTCAATTGATAGATTTAACATTGCGTATGTTCACCCATCCAGTTTTGGAAGTCGACGACGCATTGCTGGTGGAAAGATTGGAGGAGCTGAAGGCAGAGAAACAGGAGCTTCTTAACTCTTTGAAAGAGAGGCTAGGGTGCGAAAATACGGAAGAGGTGCGCAAGAAACTAGCAAGCAATAACAAGTTTGCAGAGGTTCTTAAGAGCTTTGGCGTAACGCCTCCTAAGAAGACGAGCCTTGTAACAGGTAAAGAAACTCTAGCCCTTGCCAAGAACGACGAAGGGTTCATTGCGCTGACCGAACATGAGGATGTCAATATCCAAGAACTCTGTGCGGTGAGACTCGGTACGAAGTCCACACTGGAAGAATCAAGGATTGAGAGATTCATTAGCATCGGTGCGCGTAACAAGGGACGCCTACCTATTCCACTCAAGTATTACGGCGCACACACTGGTCGTTGGGCGGGTTCAGATAAGGTTAACTTTCAGAATCTTCCTAGCCGAGACAAGAAAAAGAAAACACTGAAGAACGCCGTCATCGCTCCCGAAGGATACGTGGTGATTAACTGCGACTCCTCACAGATCGAAGCGCGAGTGCTTGCGTGGCTGGCTGGGCAAGATGACTTGGTGCAGTCGTTCGCGAAGGGCAATGATGTGTACTCTGAGTTTGCAACAAAAATATACGACAAGCCCATCAGCAAAGCGAATCCTGTGGAACGGTTCGTTGGTAAGACTTGTATTCTGGGACTAGGGTATGGGACTGGCTCAAAAAAGTTACAGCACACGCTCAAGACTCAACCACCAGGCGCAGAGCTAGATGATGACAAGTGTGATGAGATTATTAAAATTTATCGTGACACAAATAACAAGATCATCCAGTTGTGGAAAGCGGGTGATACGGCATTGGGTCGACTCATACACTGGGGTGATAGGAAGAAATATTACTATGGAAAGAACAGATGCGTGAAGGTGACGGAGAAGGGATTGCAGTTGCCCAACGGACTGTACATCACTTATCCTGATCTGCATCTCGACACGAGTGAGAATAATAGCCGATACGTGTATCAGTCACGCAAGGGCCCTGTGTCTGTGTGGGGCGGGTCAGTTGTGGAAAACGTAGTACAAGCCCTAGCGCGAATTATCGTGGGAGAGCAGATGATAAAGCTCACTGAGAAGTATCGTCCTGTTCTCACAGTTCACGACGCGGCGGTGTGCGTCGTACCAGAGGATGAAGTTGAAGAAGCGATGGCGTTCATCATCAGCGTGATGTCTACGCCTCCCGAGTGGGCGACGGGCTTACCTGTTGCCTGTGAAGCAAAGTACGCACGCTCTTATGGAGAATGTTGATGATTGATCTGGACATAATAATTTACGCAATGGCATTACTCTGCTCCGTGGTCTGCGCGGTTATGGTGATGCTCATTCTTTGGTTAACTTACTTGGTGATGAATTATGACTAACGCAGTGGAAGCAAGGGGACAAGAATGACTAAAGATGAAATGATTGAGTTGGCTAAACAAGCGGGATGGCAATATGCTCATGGTGAAAGTGGATATGAGGCTTTGTGGGCATTTGGAAAATTAGTAGCAGAAAAAGAACGTGATGCTTGTGCTGAAATTTGTGATGGTTTTTACTTATCATGGATAGACATACAAGGTAGATATGAATTCATGGGTGAGGGGGCAAGCGAATGTGCTGGTGCAATCCGAGCAAGGGGACAAGAATGACTGAACAAAAAACAGGATTTACTATTTATAAACCACCTAAACCAGTTGGTTATTGGTGTTTGTATGGGGGTGGACATACAACAAAATTTGCAATGTATGCAAAACCTACTAATGAACAAATCAAAAACACAACTGAGTTATTAGGTTGGATTTGGGAGGATGCAAAATGACTGATGACGAAATCATAGAGATGTCTAGTAAGGCTGGCTTCAATGGTCTTTTTTCACTGATTGTATTTGCCAGAATGGTGGCAGAGCGTGAACGTGAGGAATGTGCAAAGATTGCAGAAGAACCGTGGCAAGGCAGTCCTAAAGCAATAGCAGAACTAATCCGAGCAAGGGGAAATAATGAATAAATTTGGAATGGCAGAAGTAAAAGGTGAGGGTGAGCCAGTCTTTGGGCATGACTTTGTACCTGATCCAAACGCAGTAGAAACAACATGGATTGAGTTCAGTTTACCTGTGGCGTTGGAAGATGAATGCTGGGCAATGATTGACGCTTGGCTGAAAGAAAAAGGGTGGCGTGAATGACTGACGAAGAAATACACAATATTTATTTGCACATGAGTGGTAAAGCAGAGGGGTTGGTTGAAGCGACTGGCAAGGCTGACTTTCCTGTATTGTTTGCTAGAGCAATCCTTGAGTACGATAGACTGACAAAAGATGTACAAAACATGGCATCTAAATCTACTTATAAAGAACAACTAGAAAAAAAAGATGAGCCTGTGGCATTGGTAGCAGAAGTTCACATAAGTCGCTATACCATTGAATGGACAAATGGACCACTGTTACAAGGTACAAAGCTCTACACCACACCACAATCAAAAACAAAAGATGAGCCTGTTGCTTGGGGCATGAAAAAAGACGGAGTTATCCTTGATGTAATCTGCCCTGAAGAACATGAGCGTGAAGAAGGTGAATACACCATTCCTGTTTACACCCAACCACAACGCACATGGGTATGGCTGACTAAAGAGGAAATAAACGAAGGTTTACTGCGATCTTTTTATGTTTTGGAGAAAGCTAGAGCGTGGCGAGATGGTGTTGCATGGGCAATACAACAATTAAAGGATAAAAATAATGTTTAATGATCTAGAAAGCCATTACCAAGTCCAAGAATCAAAGATCATCAATCATCCTGCATATTGGGAACCTGTATTGATGACAAGATATGGATGGGCTAAACGAGGGCATGAAACGAATTGGTACGAAACAAAGATTGAACCAATTAAAACAGAGGAGAAGAACACATGAGACTAACACGAACTTTTAATGCGGGGCACGACAACCTGTATCTCAACAAAGATGATGTTAACCGACTGCTCAAGGGGCAGATGCTTAAAGAATCTTCATTGATTGTCCAAATGGAAAATCCTGAGCGTGAATGGGTAGGGCTGACGGATGAGGATAAAGCGCAATTTGTTGTTGCGTATTACCCATCAAACTGGGACAGAAAAACGGCAGTATCTTTAATGAACGACTACGAAAAATACCTCAAGGAGAAGAACACATGAGAAAACCAATAGCATGGATGAAAGAACTCGTTCCCCAAAAGGGGCTTGAGTGGCAAGTGGTGTTGACTGCCCATGAAGAGATGGCAAAAGATTGGGAGCAGCCAGTCATACAGCTTTATACAAAACAAGAATGGGTAGGACTGACTGATGAGGAAATACAAGAGTGCTTGCAAGGTTTGCCAACGCAGACTATTGATGTTTATGCAAGACGCATTGAAGCCAAGCTGAAGGAGAAGAACACATGATTAAAGAATCAGTTGTTTGGATTGAACAAACTAGAGAGCAAGCAATCACGCTTGCCAATGACATAGGTGGTGACGCAGAAGTTCATGCTTTGGTTATTAGAAAAGGCACATTTGAAATGGCGCATAAGCCTGTTGGATACCTAGTATATCAAGCACCAAAATGGAAAGGACTGACGGATGAGGAAAGACAAGAAATTCATGGAAGCACCAAAAGTCCTTATGACGATTTGTTATTGGTAGAAGCCAAGTTAAAGGAGCGCAATACATGACTGACGAAGAAATCATAGCCAAGATATTGGCAAACCAATGGTGGCCTTTTGATAGGGTTGATCCAAGGATATTGCAAGAGATACAGCGCAGAGATAGACAACAAATGTTAGATGACACAGAGGAGGCTTTACTATGATTGAGTTTACAGTGACAGAGATTATTCTTCTAGCGTGGGCTGGCATTGCCACAGCTGCGGCACTTCACTATCGCGAAGAAGATAGAAACCACAGAAGGTTTGTTTGTACTTTGATAGACGATAAGAATCTCAGAAGGGAGTTCTACGCCAAAGTGGATAAGCACACAGAGGAGCAAAACGCACTATGAAAGTTACTCCGATTGACCAGCAATGTTTCCAACACGGCTGTGCTTGTATACATTACGGCGCTGAGATAAAGACTGTAAAAGTGACAGAGCGCAACGAAGTGTTGGAAGAAGTAGCCAAAGAGTTTGACAAGATGCCGTTCGGTGATACGTCACAATCGTTTGCTATTTTTGTAAGGAACATGAAGCAATGACACAACCTGTTGCATGGGGATGGCAAAAAGAAAATGGCGACATTTATGACATCATCAGTCCCGAGGAGCATCACGCAGTGGAAGGTGAATACACAGTCCCTTTGTACTTACACCCGCCTCGTCTAAAAAAACTACAACCCATGCAGTGTAGGCTGATGTGGATACGAAGCGGTGGCGATCCGTATCAATTTTATTTGGCACTTATCAATTTACTTGAAAAGGAATTATGATGACTGAGTTCGAGAGCAAAGTGATTGATTTATTAAAACAGATTTTGGAAAAACTAAAGGAGCGAAAATGAAAACGTGGTCATACTCATCTCTGAAGGAATATATCAATTGCCCAAGGCAATACAACGAGGTCAAGGTACTCAAACGCTTCACCAAACCTTACACCAAGGAGATGGCGTATGGCAATGTTGTCCATAAAGCTCTAGAGAACTACGTAGCGGATGGTACACCTCTAGAGAAGAATTACGAACGCTTTCAGAAAGTGCTGGATACGCTTCTTGAGATACAGGGAACTCGCTATCCCGAGCATCGCATGGGTCTTGATATTAATAAGCAAGCCTGTGAATACGGTTCTGGGTATTGGGTGCGTGGCATCGCCGACTTGCTGATCGTGGACGGCGACACGGCGTACATCGTGGACTACAAAACAGGTAGCAACAAGTACCCTGATCCAAAACAACTCAAGCTCATGGCGCTGATGACCTTTGCCCATTTTCCTGATGTCCAGAACATCAAAGCAGGACTTCTGTTCGTGGCGCACGATAGTTTTATGGCAGAGGAATACAAGCGGGAAAAGGCTGGCGAACTATGGAAATATTTCGATGACGACCTTGAAAGATTGAGGAATTCGTACGAGAATGATATGTGGAATCCCAACCCAACTGGGCTATGTGGATGGTGTCCAGTCGATACTTGCGAGCATCACAGATAGGAGAACAACGTGCCTTACGTCAACAAACCAAGACCTTACAAGAAAGAATACCAAGAGCAGAAAGCTCGTGGTGAAGAAGAACGACGCATGGAGCGCCAACGCGCAAGGCGTGCGATCGATAAGAAATTTCCTGACAAGAACAAGAACGGCGAGGCTGACATCCGAGAGGGTAAAGACGTAGCGCACGTAAAGGCACTTGATCTCGGCGGTTCAAACAAAGCGGGTGTCTTCATTGAAACAGCGCATGGCAACCGATCATTCAGGCGCGACTCCAAAGGCAATCTTGTTTCTGAGAAAGCCAAAGGAGAAAAGAGCGATAAGAAGTTGAGCAAAGTAGTCAAGCTCAAGAAGTAATCAGTTGCCGTAAGGCAAGAGTGGGCAACGAGGGGGTTTTGCTGGAAGGTTTTTTCCCCCTGTTAACCTTGTCAGTTGAACGGTGTTCAGAAGTCCATCACTTCTCCTTGGCACGGCAGGTTCAACCGAGTGATTCCCGTAAGGGATCATCAGTTCAATACAGTAAAGGATCAACGTGAGTTTTTTAGATGAATACAAATGGCCTGGGATGTACAAACCTTTTGAACACCAAAAGACTACTGCATCATTTCTGATCGAACACCCCAAGAGTTTTTGCTTCAACGAAGCTGGTACAGGCAAGACATCATCAGTTATCTGGGCAGCTGACTACCTGATGACCAAAGGCTTAATTAAAAGAGTTCTAATTGTTTGCCCGCTCTCCATCATGTTCTCGGCATGGCAAGCTGATATCTTCAAGACCGCCATGCACAGAAGCGTGGCTGTTGCATACGGAGATTCCAACAAACGCAAGAAGATAATCAACGGAGATTACGAGTTTGTAATCATTAATTACGATGGGGTATCGATTGTTCAGGAAGAAATTAGTAAAATAGGGTTTGACCTTATTGTAATTGATGAGGCCAACGCATATAAAACTAGTACGACGAAACGATTTAAAACAATGAACAGGCTACTCATGCCGTCAACAGGACTTTGGATGCTAACTGGAACACCCGCTTCTCAATCACCGCTCGATGCGTACGGGCTGGCGAAGCTCGTGAGCCCAGCAAATGTACCCAAGTACTTCACGGCATGGAGAGATAAAGTCATGCATCAGGTCACACGCTTTAAGTGGGCCCCCAAGCTGACATCGCGCCAAGATGTTTACGAGGCATTGCAACCCGCCATTCGATTCACAAAGCGTGAGTGTTTGGATCTACCTGACATTGTTTATCAGACGAGGGAAGTCCCCCTCACGACCCAAGTCTTACGTTACTACCGCGGTATCAAACAGGATATGTTGATCGAGGCGGCTGGCGAACAAATCTCTGCCGTTAATGCGGCGGCGAAACTCACGAAGTTGTTGCAGATTTCGGGAGGAGCAGTTTACACAGATACCCACGAGGTTGTGGAGTTTGATGTAAGTCCGAGGTTCAGTGCGTTGATGGAGGTACTTGATGAAACCGAGAACAAGGTCATCATCTTTGTGCCATTCAAACACACCATTGAACTAGTCAAAAACTTTTTAAACAAGGAGAAGATCAGCAACGAAACCATTGACGGAAGCATCCCCGCCAGAGAACGAGGCGAGATAATTAATCGTTTTCAAACCCAAGCATTTCCACGAGTTTTAATTATTCAACCTCAAGCGGCGTCGCACGGTGTGACTCTAACTGCGGCTGACACTGTTGTGTTCTGGTCGCCTGTGATGAGCGTGGAAACATATCTGCAATGCGTAGCGCGTATCGATCGAGTAGGGCAAAAGAACAGTATGACTGTCGTCCATCTTCAGGGTTCTGAAGTTGAGCGCAAGATGTATTTGATGTTGCAAAACAAAGTTGATATGCACGAGAAGCTGGTTGACCTGTACAAAGAAGAGTTAGGAATAGAAAATGAACACGAGTGAATTAGTAAGCGCCTACCTAAACATTAGGAATGAACGTGAAAGATTGCAAGCTGAATGGGAAGCCGAGGATAAAGAACTTAAAAATCAAATGGCAACCATTGAGCAAATGATGCTAACCATCTGCAATGACACCAATGCCACAAGCATTAAGACAGACGCAGGTACGGTTATCAAATCTCTGAAGGAACGCTACACGCTTTCTGACAGAGAGTTCTTCAATAAGTATGTCCGTGAGCACGACGCCATCGAGTTATTCGAGGGACGTATTCACCAAGGCAACTTTAAAGAATTCATTAAGGAAAGGATGGACGAGGGTCTACCTCCCGGAGTGAATGTCATGCGTGAGTTTACGATTACCGTTCGCAAACCCGCAACAACTTCAGTTTAATTTAGTTTAAGGAAAATCATTATGAGTAACGAATTAGTCAATCTCAGCGCTCTTGGCGCTCTCGCAACTGCTGGTGGCTTGGACGAAGATACGCTTGCCGTATCAGGCGGAGCAGGTCAAGGTAGTAAACGCATCTCTATCAAAGGCGGTGTCTTCCGTAAGTATTCTGGCGGAAAAGAAATCGGCGCGATTGAGGATCGTCACATGAATGTGATCTTTGTAAAGATGGCTCACAAGGCATCGCGTATGTTTTACGACAGAGGTTACAAAGAAGGCGAGAAAGTTAGCCCCGCTTGCTGGTCAAGTAACTCAGAGTTCCCCGATGAAGGCGTTAAGTCTCCCGTCGCTGAGAGCTGTGCGTCTTGCCCCAATAGCGTCAGGGGTTCGGGTGAAAACGGCATGGGTTCTAAGTGCAAGTTGTCATGGCGCACTGCCGTGGTACTGCCCAACGATCCCGCTGGGGATGTGATGCAGTTGGTGTTGCCCGCAACATCATCGTTCGGTAAAGAGGATGGCGGTCGCTGGCCTTTCCGTCCTTACATCCAGCACTTGGCGTCGCACAACGTATCAGCAGGCCGTGTAGTTACAAAGATGGCTTTCGATACGAAATCTCCTACGCCAAAGGTTTTGTTCCAACCCGTTGGAGCAGTACCCGAAGCAGACTTGGAGGTCATCGCTCGTCAAGCCAAGAGCCCCGCCGCTGAAGCCGCGATCAAGTTGAACGTCTTCCAGATGGACAACTCCGAGCCCGCAGTAAAAGAGGAAGAAGTTGAAGAGACTGCCGAGCCCGTCAAGCGCCCCTCAAAGGCGGCTGGCGAGAAGGCATCTGATGTATCAGACGTAGTTAAAAAATGGTCTAAGAAGTAAGGAGGAATAATGTCACGGTTCTACAGCGCGGAGTTAATTGAGCAGGTTAATAAGGGCAATCCCCATCGTACGGGTAACGCTTTGGCTAGGGCTTGCATCAATGCAAACCTACCAGCAAAGTACGTAGCGGAGGCACTCGACGTAACCCGCATGACGATCCATCTGTGGTTCCGTGGCAAACCTCTGCTGGACAAAAACAGACAGATTGTCGAAGTTTTTACAGACTTGGTTGAAAGCGATACGGCAAAAGGACTTTTGCCCGCTAAGAATCTTGCTGAAGCCAAGGCTTATATTGAGGAGATGATCGGTAGAAAGATTTAATAACGAGGGGGCGCGTAGTACCCTCACCCCACAACCCAAGCGAGGCAACTCGCTTTTTTCAACTCTGCTGATATGTTAAAACAATTTTACGAGAAAGCATTACCAAAGCAGGGTGTTTATTGTGTTAGCGGAATAGACAAAGATAAAAGAACATCGAACCGTTTTGCAGAAACACTCGACAAGGTTTTTGAAGAGATAGAGAAGTTTAAAAACAAAGGGGTCAATACATTTGTAGCGTTAGGTTCATTTGATGGTTACAGTCGCAAGGCCGAGAACTGCATTTACTATCGTTCATTTTTTGTTGACTTGGATGTAGGCGAAAGCAAAGCCTACACTAACAAAGAGGAAGCACGAACTGCCTTACGGAAGTTTCTCGATGAGACAGGACTGCCTGATCCTGTGTGCGTGGACTCTGGCGGCGGGATGCACGCGTACTGGTTGTTCAACGAAGACATACCAATCGATGAGTATTTACCCTATGCCAAGCTATTCAAGACGTTTGTTTTAGATAGATTAAGTGCTGACCCCGCAGTGATGGCTGATGCGGCACGCATCATGCGAGCCCCCGAGACGTTCAACTATAAGTTCGATCCGCCTGAACCAACGTCAGTTATCGGGGATGAAATCCCTACGTACGACTTTGAAGATTTTAAAATATTCTTAGGCGACGCAGACGCTACGCCTACAGCTGCAGCTGCGTCTGACGATGTGCTGGCAAATGTATCAAAGGGGCTGGATGAGGAAACTCGACTCATGCTCCACATGGATAATTTTGTATACACATTTGATGAGCTAGCAGATAAAAGTATTAACGAGCGCGGTTGTAATCAGATCAAGCATATCCTTGAGAACGCCGCATCCATACCCGAGCCGTTGTGGTGGGCTGGCTTATCAGTAGCCAAGTTTTGCGCTGATGGCGCAACAGCTATCCACAAGATGTCTGAGGATCACCCCGAATATAACTATGAAGATACAGAAGCAAAAGCAAGTCGCTTTCCTGCTCCACGCACCTGCGAGTGGTTCATCGATAACTTCCCCGAACACTGCAACGGATGTGAGCACAGAGGAAAAATTAAAACCCCCCTCGTCCTCGGACGCGAATTCCAAGTCGCCCCAGCAGTTAGTACGGAGGACACAGTTCGGGAGGACACGTATCCCACAACGATTCACACGCTACCAGACCTCTTAAAGCCATTCGTCAAAGGAGCCAACGGCGGTATTTATTACGTGCCACCACCTCAGTACGACAAGAAGCAGAAGAAGATGGTTACCGAAGACCCTGCTCTTATCCTCATCCATGATCTATTCCCAGTGCGTAGGATGCACAGCTCATTGGATGGCGAGTGTATGTTGATGCGGCTGGTCTTACCGAACGATGGCCTAAGAGAATTCTTACTACCAATGAAAGGGATTTACGCAACTGAGAAACTTAAAGAAATTATTTCTAGTCATGGGGTTGTTTACGATCCAAAACACATTAACAACATTCAAAGTTATTTAGCAAAGTGGGGGCAGTATATGGTAAATATGTACAAGGCTGACATCATGCGTTCGCAGATGGGCTGGACAGAAGACAAGAAAGGATTCGTAATTGGATACAAAGAGATTACCTCTGAACGAAAAATTGTTGAAGCGGCAGCGTCACCGTATGTTAGGAGCATTGCGCGCCATCTTAAGCCCCAAGGTACGTTTGATAAATGGCAGGCAGCGGCGAATGAACTCAACCGAGAAGGACTAGAACTCCATGCGTTCGGAATGCTATGTGGGTTTGGCTCTCCTCTCATGCATTTAACTTCTACCGCAGGCGTAACGATCTGCTTCCTGGGCCGCTCGGGTAGCGCAAAGACGGGCGCAATGTATGCGGGACTTAGTGTGTTCGGTGACCCAAAAGAACTCAGTATCTTTGAAGCGACCGACAACGGAATGACAGGACGCTACTTGGGTTTGCATAACATCATGCTGGGCGTTGACGAGATCGGCAACAAGGATGCAAAGATTCTTTCCCAATTGATCCATAAAATATCGCATGGTAAAGCCAAGATCAGGATGCAAGCATCGGTCAACGCTGAGCGTGAATATGAATTGTCTGCTTCACTGATTGCATTTCTAACAACCAATGAATCCGCCTACAACAAGTTTGAATCCATCAAGGCCAGTCCCGATGGTGAGTCAGCTCGCTTAATTGAATTCTTAATCAAGAAGCCAAAAGTGCTCGAGGGAACTGGTGGCGGGTTGTTGGGGCGTCAAATATTTGATACTTTTAGGACGAATTATGGACACGCTGGACCTATGTATGTTGATCGTCTTTTTGAATTGGGTGATAGTTATCTTATGGATACTATGGAATTCTGGCGAGAAAAGTTCGTCAAAGACTTCGGAGATGACTCCACCTACCGATTCTACGAAAACTTAATCATCTCCACATTTACGTCTGGCACTGTGATTACAGGCATGAATCTGGTTAATCTAGATTTGAACCGCATCTACGATAAAGTGGTTGCCGACATGATTCACATCCGTGAGAAGGTAACCAAGACTAACCGAACCGATTATGAGTCCCTGCTGAACGATTACATCTTCAAGAAGATGGATAGGCTGCTGGTCATGCATGAAGGCAGAGTTAAGTTGGAGCCACGCAATCCCATGGTAGCGCGCATTGAGGTGGACAACAGCATGCTCTACGTGTCTAAGTCTGATTTCAAAGACTATTTACAGACACTTAAGATATCCCCCAGGGAATTTGAGGACGCAATGAAGGAGAAAAATATCTTAATTGATGATGCTCGTATGCGTTTGGCAACTGGATACAAGACCGCAATGGGCGCATTCAACGTACAGTCATACCACTTTAAAACCAAGATTCCAGAAGACTTATTAGATGATACCGAGTCAGATTCTTGAACCAGAATGGGTGTTGCCTTTTGAAGGGATGCAGGTAGGAGATAGTTTCTTTATTCCTACACTGCGCCCTTCTGAGTTAATCTATTCAATAGACTGCGGCGCTAAACGCGCCAAAGTCAGAGTAAAGTCATACGTTACAACCAAAGACAATCAAATTGGCGTGAGGACTTGGCGCATCGGCTAGGGCCTCATGCCGTATGCTTTAAACTCACTAACCATCTGATACTTAACCAAGTCTTGCTGCAATTTATTTACTTTTAACAGCTCGTCACGCTCTTTTGGAGAGATTGCCATAAGCCTGTATTGCTTGGCTTCGGCGCGCAACGGGTTGAGGTTGGCATTCAATTGGTTGTTATATGCGCCGATAATCATCTCGTCAAAGGGATACTTGGCTAATCGCGCTGCGTAAACTTCTGGATCGGCTACCTTTGCTTCGTTCAAGATACGAGTCTTTTCTTCAATCTGCCGTTCAATAGATGCAAACTCTTTGGTATCCACATTGGATTTAGCGCCAAAGAATGAACCAAAGAATGGCAGGTCAGTCTTGGCACTGAAGTCTTTTTGCCCAGATGCCAAATCCTTAATGCTATACAACTCTTCTCCGACACGAGACGCGCCATCCGCGTAGCTGTTGGCAAAGAAGTAAAGCGTGTTGGGGCTCCAATCAAATTCACCATCGGTAGTGTTAAACATGCCCCGGGTGATATCTTTGTAAATCTCTGGGATATGATCTCCACCAATGTAAGCGTCGCCCATCTTACGGCCCGCAGCTTCGTTATTGATATCTTGGCCTAGACCATTTTTATTCATTGCAAACTCAATCACGGGCCTAACCAAACTTGGAGCAATTGAATCAACTGCAAAACCCACAGGATTGTCAACTGGACTCATTCTAGAAACTGGAATTGGCACAAATGAATCAAGCGCAATTTGCAAGAAGACGTTGGCTGCCATCTCACCAAAGGAACTCTTGCCTGTTAAGAATGCCGCCATTTGAGCGCCAGACGCAGCGAACGCACCCAAGCCAAAGCCCCAAGGCATTTGTATTGGCGTCTCCATTCCTGGGAGATGGAACCGTGCGTAGCGTGTCCACTGATCCATACTGTCATTCATTGTCTCATTGCGCCCGAGGTCATCATCAGGAGCCATCATCATGGACATGGCGTAAACAGTCATTCCAAGACCAAATAGCCCCGCCGTCATAATGCGCGCGTACTTTTGCTTCTTGGCAAAATTCTTTCTGAACTCTGCAACTGCCGCAGGATTGTCACGGATGTGAGCAGGTAAACGCATTACTTCATTGTCTATGTCAGTAAAGGCTGGCGCCGCCGCTTCAATAGCCCGAACCGCGCCTGTGGCAGATGGGCGGAAGAACATGAACAATGCACCCATGGCTTTGCCGTATTTACCAACTTGTTCAAAGTTAGCAAGGTTCTTAGAGAATACGGCAGCTTTAACGGCTGCATCTTGTTCACTTAAACCGTCAGACATGTAGTTAGCTTTAGCCACACCATACGCTGCGCCTCGGCTAGCTATCTCAAACATGTTGTTCCACAAGTCAACAACTTTGTCCAGCTGGTCTTTGGTTTGGAGAACTTTATTGCGCCCGAGCTGTTTGTTCAAATAATCAAAGTTAGACTTCATGGACAAACCTTGCATGTGCGATACCAAGCCGCCTTCCAAGATATTCTCAACCATGTTTCTAACTTGCGCATCGTTCTTTGACAGACGTTCTAGTTCAGCAAAGTTACCTTCTTCAAAAAGTTTAGCGACTTTGGCTGCTTTAGGAAGACCACCATTTACGACGTGCGTTGCAATGATGCTGATAAATTTAGCCGCTTGAGCTGGCCCCATATCAGCACCAATAGCCCATGCATTGGTCAACGCATCGCGCGCAAAGTTGAGAGGCGCAAAGTTATAGTTATATCGAGTATGTAATTGCCCAAAGAAGCTGGTAGCTTTATTGGCTATATCAACCATTGGGTTTACATCTTGGTAAGTCTTTTTAATGGCTTCTGCCATCTTGTTCTCATTGATCTTAATAATATCAATACTTCCATCTGAGTTGTAATGGAATATGATATTTCTAGCGGCAGAGTATTTATCAAACAGATGGCTGTTTTCTCTGTCTTTAAACTCAATGTGGTCGATTACATTTGCATCGAGAAGACCCTGACCATTCTTATTGAACTTACCTTTTTTGGATGAGTTCTTTATGGCTTGAGTAAGTTCTTCGCCACGTCCAGCGGTAGCTGCGGCCCTGGCAGCATCTGCCAAAGCTTGCAATACTGGATCGTTAGATAATGTACTACGTCCACCAAAACCAGCTTCAGCGCTTTGTAAGTCTTTGCCCAGATGCTCGCTATTGAAGTCCAGCATCTGTTCCGTTTTTGTATTTCTGTTAAAGCCTTTGAATGGCGCGTAGTGTTGGTAGTTGTAGAAGTTAACGCGGTTACCAACAGGATTAGAGAAGTAGTTAGCTTCTCTATTCAACAGAATAGTTGCATCGGTAATCTCTTTAAGATTACTGAGCATTTCATCAAACAAAGGCTTGTTGGGATCGGCTTGATATTCTTTTAAGCGCTGCGCGATGGCAGCCTTATCCACGCCGATTACGTTATAAGTTTCATTAGTGATGTCTGTGGGTACGCCTTTTGCTACGCCTTGCTTATTATATTTCTGTTTAGGGCTATCGCCCATTGGATCAACATATTTAGAAACTTTAAAATTGCCGTTGGCGTCTTTAACAAAATTACCGTTGGCGTCCCGCTCAAAGACTAGATTGTTTAGTTCAGTTCTCAGCTGTTGAGCTTGAGCCCTAGTTAGTGGTATACGACTATCTAGAAGATTAATAATCTGTGCACGACGATCCGCTGCGCTAATCGCTACACCATTCTGCATCAGGTTTTTAACTTTACTCAGTGGCACATCAAGCAGGAATCTGACCATGCGGCGCTCTGGCTCATGCAGCGCTTCCAGCAATCTGTGGACCGTCTGCAATGTGATTTCTAAAGATTGACCTGTTGCTTTAGAGTACTGGTTGATTGCTTTCTCTAGTCTTTCGGCTGGGGCTTGAATGTACTGGTTAAAGTAATTCTTACCTCTTGCTGCTGCAAGAGTCAGCAAGTCACTGATGTTGTTAATTTCATCCAGCTTGCTGTAACGAGTCAGCCCAGCCAAGTCGTTTTTGTTTTGCCATGACTTGATTTCATAGGCATGGTTTTGGAACAACACAGCAGCCCTGCGCCAGAATGAGGGCTTTGTTAAGGCGTCCTTAACATCGTTACTTGTCTTAGGCTTACCTGCCGAATCTTTTTTGTACTCAGGCTGATCGCCGTATAGCCCGCCACTACGCGTAGGCTTAGCTTGTTTAGGTTTACGGGGGGCTTTGGGCGCAGCGCCAGCTTTCTTGGCAGCAAGAGGCGCGACTTCTGTACCGACTTCAGGAGTAGCCAGTATGTTGTCCAATATTTCTGAGAGTTCTAAAAGAAGATTACCTTCGTAACCTGGTTCTTTAGACAGCAGCTTTTTAGCATTTTTATATTTTTTCTTCTCTTCTTTAACTTCTGTTTCTTGGCCTTCAACAATATCACCAACGTCAGTTAAAAGTTCGCCGTCTTCTTCATCATACTTATAGACTGGTTCTTGGAATGAATAAGCCTTAACCATCTCAGCATAAAGCTCAGGCCGCATCTCCAACGACTTGCCTTTAGACGTTATCAAACCATAAAGTTTGGAAAGCGCGGTCGTCAAGTTAGACCATAAGTCTTTAACGACAGATGACGTATACAACCCAAGATTGCGTGATTGGATACCCGCAAGGTCATTCTGGAACCTGTTGTCGGTCATGGAGTAACTCATGAACTCATACAAGTTTTCAAAAGCGTTTTTATATCGCCCGCCAAGGCGTTTCTTAGCAAAGTCAAATATCTTTTGCAGGTGCTCAATTGCTTCGCGTTGATGAGCCTCTAGTGAATCAGGGTTTGTCAGGTACTGATTTATTAACTTGACAGTACCCGCGTGCACAATTTCATGTAATATTGTGGACTCATCAAAACCGCCAGGTGTGAAATAGAACGTATCTGTTTTAGGATCGTACTCAGCAAGTTTACCTTCTTTTAGCAATCTTTGAATTACTGCATCATTAACATCTGTCACAACTTTAGATGTGAACTTGATAGAGTTCAAAGCCCTTGCCAAGAAGCGATTAACAAACTTAGTCAAAATAGAATGACGTTTAGCAAGTTCTTTAATTGCAGGTGTTTCGTTTTTCTCTGGCCCAATATTCTGTCCTTGGGCTTCATGTATCAATATATCTAGTACACCATTTATATCGCCGTTGGTAAGAGCGGTGCGCACTTCTTCGCTAACAGGCTTGCCTTTACCTTGGGCGCTTTCTTGTTCTTGTTTTTCCCGCTGGATATTATTGGTAGCAGTCTGTTTGCTTCTATTGCTTTCTCTAAAAAGAAATAGTTGCTGCCCTGCGTTACGATGCTCATCGATCGTATCGTTAGGGATGTTACGCATGTAAATGTTTTTCTCGTCAGGTGTAAGGTCTTCCCACATTGGGATGGGGAATCCCGCCTCTTCCATCTCTTGACGAGTGCCTTCATATTCTTCTTGCAACTCAGCGTTGGTTCTCATTTGAGAAGCAGGCTGGTCATATACTTCTTGTATTACTCGATCTTTTTCTTGGTTATCTACATTTTGATCTGTTTGATCTTTTTCAAACGCATCATGTTTTTCCTGCTCTTCTGATATAGGCGTGACTGATCCTGTTGTTTCGGGTTGAACAGGTTCAACGGTTTCACTAGGTACTTCTTCTCCAGCTTGTTCAGCAGTAGTTTCTGTATTTTCTTTAGCTTTTAAATCATCCTGCAGTTTGATTTCTAGTTCTGCTGTTTCTTCGTATGAAGGACGATGTTGGTTTGGTATATCGCGCACTGCGGCAGCTTTTTCCGTCTCGCCAGCTTGCTCATACATATTAGCCACACGATTAACGCGCGCGTCAGTATCATTAAACGGAGGAGCAGCAGGATCATCTTTGGTGCGTTCTGCATACGCTTCTGGAGACTTGGGTTCAGCAGTGACTATTGGAGTTTGGCCTGTGACTTCTCCTGTAGGAGTGCCTCCAACATTCGGCTCATTAGGAACCACTCCAGGTCGTTCATTTCCTCCAGTCCCTTCGGTGGGGCTGACGGCAGCGGGTCCGCTAACCACTTCAGCGCTTCCTCCACTTGGGGCAGCGTTAGGCTGTTCAACATTTGGTTCTCCTTCTGCTACTTTATTTTTTATGGCGTCTATGGCTCTGGTCGTAAAACCTTTTCCAGTTTCTACGTCTTCGATTCCAAGCGCTTTCAGATGGCCTTTGAGTATAGATGCATTAGGTTTCTTATTTCCTGCGTCAAGCTCCGCAAGATAGTTTGATGCTTCTACTTTTGGATCTTTAACTTCTGGCTGTTCAACTTCTGGCACAAGTGCATTGTCAACCAATGCTTGACCTGTGGCTTCAGTAGCAGGCGTAAATACAGCCGCAGTGTCAGCGTCTAATTTGCCTGTATCGGTTTTTGGATTATTTTTTAGATCAACAGTCTCAGTGTTTGTTTGGTCGGTGTTAGGAGATTTAGCGTTAAGATAGGTTCTAGTGCCCCCCACAGTTCCGGGAACAATCGACATGGCAACGGATGCCATGGCAGTATTCAAATAATCTTTTAATGCGTCAGCGTCTGTTAAAGACAAGTTTGCGCCATAGCGCTGCGCCATCTCTTGAATTTCTTCGGGGATTAATTCCTTGCCAGCCGTGGTTGCAATGGCTTTAGCTACATCTTTGACAAAGCTACCGTAAGAGCCAGGAATTTCTTTGAAGGCACTTAAGAAAAACTTTTCTGATACAAAGTCCGCAACAGCATGAACCGCCGCCGCAGGAAGCAAACGCCCCAAGTCTAAGTTGTTGGGGTCGTATACTGTTTTATTTTTTTCGGCTTCTTCTTGTCCAGTTTCGATAGCCTGTTGCGCAGTTTCTCCAGCACCATGGAATACAGCTTGCCCAGCTAAACCAGCATTTTTACCAACATTGACCGCCGCATCAGATATAAGTTTTTTACCTTCTGCACTGGTCAATACTTTAGCGGCTTCCTTCTCTGTATAAGCTTTAGCTGCGGCCTCGCCCGCAAGTTTAGCGGCCTCTGCTTCAGCGCCTTTTTCAGCCTCTGCTTTAGCAACATTTTTAGCGACAGCTTTCGCGGCTTCCAACACACCTTTTTCTGCAAGACTTCTACTAAGCCCAGCGGTAACAACCCCAGGCAACGCACCAATGCCGCCACCTGCAATAGCGCCAACACCAGCGCCGATACCCAACATTGCTAAACTCTCGCCTACGTTTGCGACGCCAGCACCGATTTGATAAGGCAAATAATTAGCGACAACTGTACCAATGCCTTTTTCCCAAGCATCAGTAAACGTATCAGACTTTTTGACTTGCTGCTGGGTCTGAGCCTCTTCCATCGTCTCTATACCAGACTTGGTGAGTTCTTTACTGCCAACGACATTACCCGTTAATACTTTGGCTGCGCCGTAGAGTTCTTTTGTCTGAGGAAAGTAATTGGTAATACCTCGCATAAAGTCACTTGAAGTATCTTCTTCAGGCAACTCAATTGGGCCTTTAGGTTTTCCCTGTTGGGCGAGCCACTCCTCTGGGCTAAGAATCGCAGGGGAGGATTGACTACCAGTTTGTGATGCTAGCCATTCTTCTGGACTCATTATTTTTTCCCTTGCATCGCTGCTTTATATTTTGACCATTGGTCGTCTGTAAAATTAGCTGGGCGTGAATAAGTTTTGCCGTTAAAGGTAACAGTATCGCCAGTAGCTGGCGCAGCGGCAGCCGCCGTAGTCCCAGCAAAATTGGGTTCTGGAGAATACATGTTCAACAACCTATCTACTTCAGCACGTTGTTGGCCCCACTTATTGTTATAAGTATCAAGGGTATCCTTGGCTTTTTTATACATGTTTTTCACAGTACCTGAAGCGCCGGGCTTAGATGCCGCTTCTCTGAATGCCGCTTCATTGTTCTTAGCTTCCATGTAATCTTTACCGCCCATTTCTTTACCGATCTCATTTTCAAGAGATCGTTTATCGGCATAGGCTTTTAAGAATAGAGCTTGGGCTTTATCAGCAGCGGTATTAGCAGTTCTAACGCTAGCTGCTTCAACAGCCCCACGTTCTCCGATTAATGAGCTAGCAATTTTTCCTTTGATATCTTCCTGATTTTTAACTGCTTCGAAGCGTTGTTTCTCTTGCTCAGCAATCGTAGTGCGCATTTCTTTGTTGGTAGCTTGAAGCGTTTTAATGGCTTCTTGTTTTTGCGAATGCGCTTTATCCCAATCACCCAGTTTTTCATTACGCGCAGCTTCGTCCAAGTCATAGATAGACTTGCTAATCTGTGCTTGATACTTCATCTGGTCGTCTTTGTTTTTAATCAAAGCAGGAACAGTATCAATGAATGACGTAGCCATCGCGCTGATTGTAGAACCAGGCAGTGTGGCAATCTTAGCCCAGCCCATGGCTTGGATCATGGTGTCTTTGCGCTTAGCTTCTTCATCGACGTTGGCTCTTTGCGCCATGAGTTGCGCACGTTGTTCTTGAGCTGCAAGATCAGGTCCAAGTTTAGCTTCTTTATCTTTTCTCAAACGCTCATAAAGTTCTGCTTGAGTTAAGCCAGCATCGGCATTCGCTGCTTTTTTCTCGGCGTCGAGCTCAATCAATTGCTTTCTCATCGCAGGTGAATAATCTGCGTATGGGTCTTTATCTGTAGCTTTGCTTGGGCCAACAGGCGCAATGCCGAGTTTAGTAAGATCAACATTTGGTACAGCCCCACTAAAGGCTGGCGCGGCTCCTTTGATTCCAGCACTAGGAGCAGCGGGAGCAGCGGCAGGAGGAGCAGCGTTTTGTGCAGCGGCGGCTTGTACTGCCGCTGGATTACGCGGCACAAAAGTATTGGACTGCTGTGCTTGTGGAGGAACCATTGGCGCAGTTTGAGCTGCTAGTGCCGCAGGTGACAAAACCCCAGCCGCTGTAGAAACAGGAGCTGGTGCAGGTGGAGGAGGTGTATAGCTTGCTTCTCCTGGGGGTGCGGCATTAGCTTGAGCTGGTGCAGGCGGAGTGGGCGTATAACTCGCTTCTCCGGGGGGCGCAGCCATAGCTTGACCCCGAACTTGAGCTTCTGCTGCTCTATCTGCCGCAGCATTTTCTTGGGCAGTTTTAATACCTTGAAGATACATGGCTGTTTGATTAGCAGCTTGCTCTTTTGTTAGGTCCCCAGTGTTGAAGTGCTTAATGCCATCGTGCATAACACCGCCATGCTTGGCGTTAACAACAGGCGTATCATTCCCTGTTATCTGGCGCAACGCTAAGATTTCTTTAATCTGGGACTTCTCAACATCGCTTTGCGCTACGCTCAACTCTTGTTGCAGTTGTTCGTTCGTCATCTGAGAAAGATCAGATTTAACTTGGCTGCCTACGCTATAGCTTTTGATGCCACCACCTCGTTTGTGGCCCGCGCCAGCCAATGTAGATACAGCGCCAACTGTACCAATCATTTGATTCAATGCGCTAGGATTCGCAGCGTAATTCTGCGTTGTGGTTGCTTGCATTGGTAGACCACGCAACATGTTCGACATGTAGCCCAACTCCATGAGCGGGTACTGCTGGCAGGTTGCATAGTTCTGCATCTCTTGGTTGATGACCGCTTGATTTGCAGCAGTCTCTTGACCGCCGATTGTGTTCTGTGTGTTGAGCACATTGGTTTGATTGGCAAGACATTGAGTCGCCATGTTTGCGTACTGACCAGCACCAGCAAGCCCGAGTTGTGCTGCTGCTTGTTGAGCGTTGACACCTTGCAAACCGATTTGAGCACCTTGCATGCCTTGCGCGGTTCCAGCGAGTCCGGCATTGACGCCAGCCAATCCAGCTTGTGCGCCTTGGATTCCTGTTTGCGCACCTTGGATGCCAGTTCCAAAAAGACTGTTAGCTGTACCAAGACCAGCCAAACCAGCTTGCTGACCTTTCATTGCTGTACAGACACCAGATAAACCAACGCCAGCTCCTTGCATGCCCAAAGCCGCAGCTTGCTGCATATTCTTTTGAGCGCATTGATAAGCTTGGTTGTAGGCGTTACCAATCAGTTGGTTTTGAGCCAATTGATTATTGAGTTGAGTTTGACCTGCAAGAACAGCACAACGACTACCGCCAAATGCACCCGCACGAGTAGCGTTACCTTGATTCTGTGTCTCTTGAATTTGTTCTTGCTGATTCATCAGCGCAAGTTGAGGATTCAACGATTGCTGAATATATGGATTCATGAAGCGACCAACGGCATTTGAGCATTGGGCTTGTTGACCATAGCCCATACCAGCGTTAGCGCCTTGAGCCCCATACATCAAACCTTGTGAACCTTGCAACGCAGCAGTGCGTCCAAAGCCCATAGCGCATCCAACCAGTCCAGTAGCTTGCGCACCCATGCCAGCGCCTTGAGTACCAAACCCAGCACCCATGCCACCATAAAGATTACCGCCCTGAACGCCTAGTTGTGCACCTTGATTACCATAACCAGCACCAGCACTGCCGTAGCCAGCAGCGCAAGCGCCAGTACCAGCGCCCATGCCTGTATAACGATTCACAGCACACATAGCCCCTTGATAAGCACCAGTAGGAGCTTGAAGATTAGCGGCAGACTTTTGTGCGGCTTGTTGTGTAGGAGAAAAACAAGCGACAGCAGCTTGAGCAGCTTGGAGAGGTGATGCTGCTTTGCCACATGGCAGTGTTGCGCCATAGGCTTGGAATTTATTAAAACTGCCTAAACAAGTACAAATCTGCCCATTAGCGTTATAAGCACCTTTGTCGCATGGCTGTCCTTGCGCGTTGTATCCGCCAGCTCCGGGTTGAGTATTGAATATCTGTTTAACAGTAGCGCCTAGCATGGCGCATACGTACGGCTGTGCGTACGTAGGAATGTTAGACTGATTAACAGTACTTGTGGTTGATTGAGCGCCACCACCGCATCCACCAAGCCAACTACCCATAATTATTCTCCAATAAAAGTTTGATACGGATCGTTTCTACTTGACGAAATCCAACCCGCAATAGCCGCTTTCCTAGCGGCTTCATCCCCGTTACAAATTCGTACGCATTCAACTACCAAGTTAATCATAATCTTACGCAAAGTATAAGCCTGCGCTAAAGATTCTTCACTCTTCATTTTGTGCAGCACATTGGCTGTCTCCCATGCAGTCATTGTTGCGACTATGTGCGGATACAGCCGATTAAAATGTTGGATATAAAATCCATTGATGGGTATGACGGCGAACGCATTGAAGAAAGCTCGGTTGATGTCTTCATCAGCCACATGCTTATCTTTATCAATTAGATCGTCCCACACCTCAAATATGTCATACAAGACAGCAATCAATTCTTTAGCGCTAGCATTGGTTAAATGCTTGTCAATCCATCCATCAGGTTCTATTAAGTTCATGAAGGAATAAATTTCTCAGCCTTGATTTGTTTGCCTTGCTTTGGATTACCAGTACGTGCTTCACGAACCTTGGTCATCATGTCATGCAGTTTCTTAGCCCCTGCATCTGTTGAGCCATTACCCAAATGACTGACCACATCTGCTGGAACCACAAATTCTCCGTCCGCTAAACGTGCTTCTTGCCTACCCGCAATCGTTGCAGGAATATCATCACTCATGCCATCACCTGGACCCTTGAGCAATCTTGGCACTTCGCCATGCGCATAGCCACCTAGGTTATACCCCATGATACCGCCACTTGCAGCATATTCGGGAGATTGATATTGAGGAGCCGTTTGTTTTGGAGCACAAGCAGGATTCATGTTGATCTGCCCTAACTGTTGCGCTGGCTTGGTCATTTGAGCCCCATAACCAGCGGGCATGTTTGCAGCGGAGTTGATCTTAGACATTCTGATCTGAGCCGCTTGCAACGCATCTTTATAGCGCGTATCTTGGTCAGGATCATGGAAAACGCCAGTATCAGCGCGACCACTTGATGCAGCGGCGGGAGCTGCGGCGGGAGTCATTAGCTTTTGGTAAACAGCCATGCATTTGCACTGAGGCGTGAAACAGCCTGATCCGCCACCCATCATGTTGGCATAATTTTGCATTTGTTGGGCTGTGGTTTGTCCGCCAGAACAATAATGAGCAATGCCGCCTGACTTCATGGGCCTAGCATTCATAATGCCACCAGTCATGGGATTCATTGGCGTTGGATTGGTATTAACTGCCATAGCCCCCGTAGGCATTTGCATGGCATTAGCGTACTGAGCGCTACTCATGTTACCAATCTGACTTTGAGGGAAGTTTTGGGCTGGATTGGCGCTGACGCTACCGCCCATGTCGTATGACTTTATTCCGCCACCTTGAGCGTAGCCCGAGAACCCAGGTGGGTTCATGTATGTGGGGTAGCCAGGTTGTTGCATAACAGAAGGATAGTTAGTCATCCTGCTAGGTTGAAAGTTGCTCATGTTGTAGTTGGTTGTGGGCTTTGGCTGAGCAGGAGGCGTGTATTGTTGGGGATTCATCATGCCCAGCAACTTAGCACCAGCAAAAACTCCTAGACCCGTCGCAATGCTATGGGACTGCATCCAGTCCGCCGCTTTGGATAAACCATCCATAAGACCGCCGCCACCCTCTGCCGCTGTAGCGCCCCCACCAATAGGTGCGTAAGGTTGACCGCCTGGGGCTGGTGTATAAGAAGTTTCAGTAGGGAAAGCGCCGGTAGACGTGATACCTTGCCCTGCTGTTGCATCGATAGTTGGCGCTATTGAGCGAGTAGCCAAAGAGCTTGCATCGACAGCGGGAGCCGCTGCGCCAGTAGCCAAAGCATTGGGAGTCGCCGACGTGATACCTGCACCGGCGCCAGCGCCAGCGCCAGGAATAGGCGCATTCATCATCGCCGATGCCTGGGGAGCTATTTGCGGAGCAACTACAGCAGAGCCATCCCCTGCTAATAAACCAGTCGCAGTTGCGTCACCTAGAGCAGTACTGGCCCCCGCATCAACAGCTACATCTGTAGCGGCTTCATCTACTAACGCATCGGATACCCAACTAATAAATGGCATGATTTACCTCGTTTGTCATTATTTCTGGAGACTCAAGTCCTGTCCCACGTAGGTTATGTAAACAACATAGGACAACATCGTCTGTCAACGTGGTAAAAGCGTGTTTTTTACCAGCAGGGATTTTTATAATCGCAGGTGCTGTATATTGTCCCAGAAGCTCGCCGTCTTGCCAAGCCTCTACTGTTCCACGTGAAACAAGAGTGATGTGGTCATGTGTATGAGTATGCTGGCTCATGAGTGTCTGGGCTTTGTCTACAGAATACGCTCTGACCCAAATATCGTCAACTTCAGCAAACTCGATGTACTTTTGCTCAATTTCTTTCATACTACGGTTCCCGTTGCATTTACCCATCCAGTCGATCCATTGGCGTTGTACCAAATGGGATACCCTAGGGTTGTATCAAAATAGAATTGACCGACCACCAAATGAACTGTTGGCCTATTAGCCGTCGTTCCAGAGGGCGGTGTTTGAATGTTCTGGGTAAAGTTATCGATCGACTTAAAGTAAAGTCTCAAAGCGTTGGTCAACTGATCGAAATATAACTGCTGATAGGCAGTGGGCGCAATAGGAATATTAGGCGCAATTGTGTTGAATAACTGGACACTTTGATTACTCTTAACAGTCGCCATTATCTTCTTCCATCCGTTCTGGTATCGATCCTAGGAGAACCGAGCTGCCATGCCACGCCCAGTTGTCCGCCAGAACCTATTGTAAAGTTCATTTGACGTCCACGTAACCTTGTATATATTTGCTGTGTATACTGCTGCACGTCGTACTGACGGATTACAGGCGTGTATTGCACGTTGCTGCTAACGGATTCTTGGGTCGTAGGCTGGTAAGGATTTCCGGGGAAATTCCTAGCTTGGACTTGGATGTAAGCTGCGGGAAAACCCGAATTAGACCCGTTAAAGTTAACGTCTGGGACGATACGCCAGATATAGCTAAAGTGGTCACCGTCTTGGATATCAAAGTCAGAAGTTGTGACAAAGCACGAGAACGGCACTGGCGTAGGCGCAGAATTATCATCCGTGCCATCCTCATGGAACACCAATGAACTATTGAGCGAATTGAACTGAGTCACAGTTGCACCATTCGCATGGCTAGCCGCAACGGTTCCATTTACGCCACGTACGCATCCCAAGAAACTATTACCGTTGATGCCATTATAAGAAATGTATTCTGAATCAATAATGATGATTCCAGACGTTGCGAACTGTGTGGCGTTGCTGATTGTTATGGTTGTAGCCGATGACGTGATCGCACCTGACAACTGAGAGAGCGGTTGCACAACATAAGACGCCAATGGATATTGGAGCAAGTGCGTTCCAAGCCAAGAAGTGCGTTGCAGATTACCATAGTACCAAGTGTTCTCTAGGTAGTTAAATACTACATACCTGTCAATCAAAGGAGTTGTGCCCGCAGCCGCAGAAGCTGCTACGGCGGTATTGGATACGTAATACCACCAAACTTCGTTGTAGCCCTCATTAACGCCAGCCGTCACTTGGAAGCGTTGGTCATAGCTGATATCGTCAAATACAAACTGACGCAATGAGCATGGTAAAGTCTGAACCGTACCAGTGTATTGATAGAACTTATCGATACCCATCCAGTACGCCACGTTGTTCACCACAATCGCTGCATTGGGGCTGATGATGGAGATATTGCTCATCATCAAGTAGAAGCCCCACACAAATGGAGGCCCGATGTACTGCATGGAATAAAGCGCTGAATCCGTCCAAATCACGATCTCTTGACGGTTCTTTCTACCACACATGATGTATGACCCATTAGACAAGGTTTGTCCACCCGCTTGATTAGTAGCAAGAGGCTGCCACACTTGGGGATTGGCTTGATCCGACCAGCGCACGTTCATTGGATTGTAAGTCGTTGAGCCATAAGGATTTGAACCTAAGGCAATAACGAATTGAGACACGTCAGATACCAAGACTTGATTGGTAGCTGACGGTGCGTAGACAGTACTGGTCGTGCTAAGCTGTACCGCAGGGTTGTAAGCGTTGGTATTTGTCCAATAGTAAATCGCGCCGCCACGAGGAGCAATAACTAAATCTTGCCCAAAGTTATCAGCCGTCCATAGCAACAACTGTTGTGATACGCCAGACGATGCCCCACTTGTCCCAGCGCCCCATGCAGTGCTACCAAGATAACCTAAGACACCATATACGGTGACAGGCGTAGGAGTAGTCCCAGGAGCATAAGGGCGATACCCATGCCATACAGCAGTGGAACCGTTAGTGCCACGTGTACATCCAGTAAATGACGTGCTCGTAGTTCCGCTGTAGGTAATAACTTCAGCATCAATAATTATAGTACCAGAAGAAGGAAATCCAGCAGTGCTGGCTACGCTGATCGTAGTCGCAGTATTATTTAATAGTTCTAAACCCGTGGTAAGCGGGCTGCTGTAAGCAAGTGTTGTGTAATACGTAGAATAGTTAACGCCGTTCCAAACGCCAGCACCAAATCCATTGCCGACCACAGCGGCGGGCAAACCGACTGAAATTTGATACGTGGCAGTGATCGTGCCTGTGACTGTAGGCGTGCCAGAAGAAGTTGCCGCATACAAAGCCGATACTTGAATCTGATAGTTATTGCTATCGATAACATTGATGATTTGAAACTGCGCGTTGATCGCAGTGCCAGGAATACCATTGACAGTGGCTGATGTTAAGCCAGCGATCGTCACGAAATCGCCCACCTGCGCGCCATGTGTTGTGTCATTAACTTGAATAAGTTGAGGCGAAGATAAAAAAGTTGTAAATGGCGAACTACTTAAAGTATGAGCCGTACCACGCACGGGCGTGATGTCGTAATAAGAAGTCTGATTGGGGTTGATATAGTACTTAAGATTTGTACCGATACCGACGTTGTTGTTACCAGATAAATCAATCCAATTAACCAACGAACGGCATACGCCTAGGAACGTGGAGTAGTTAGATAAAAAGTTAGTCCAACCACCAATCTTTTCTGGGTATCCAGAACGGAAACGTACTTTGTCACAGAGATACCAACCCCCTTCATTAGAGTAGTTTGTACCTTCTCTATTGACGCCAGCTCGGAACTGTAACTTTTGTAGTGCCATGGTTATGTCAGCCCATTCAGCGATGAAGAATAAGGAGTAACAGAAGTGCTTGTCAATGCAGACGTAGAGGAAACCGATAAACTACCTGCTGAATCAGTTGCAATGGGAGTGCCTGTTGAAAACGGATAATTCGTTGTTGAACCCCATTCTGTGGCAGTTGAATAGTTTGTACCGTTAGTTTCTGTCAAAATCAATGTACCAGTAGCAGTTGTTTGAGTCTGTAAAAGCAAATTACTACCGACAATTGAAGGACCCCCAGTATATAAATCGGCCCCTGCCGCCCCAGCAAAGTTGGCTGCATATTGAGTCAATGAACCACTAGAAGTAATCTTTAAATAACTTGTACCATACAGTTCTGAGTTCGCAACAATATACATATTGCCACTAGCATCCACTGTCATACCGTTAAGTTGAGACAATGTTGGATAACTATTATTGGTAATGCAGTACGATGTAAAACCGGGACCGCCTACAACATAAGAAACATTGAAGCTTCCAGTTAAATAGAAAGGCAAGCAAAAATAATACTGAGACCCTGATGATCCTATGTACATCATAGGAAGAGGATCGCCTGATTGTAATAAAGTACCAGAACCAAAATAATAATAATTAATTGCTTGTATAGTACCAGAACTATTGTAAGAAGCTTGATAATAAGCCCCTCCAGTACCGCTAGCACTTGCTTGCCACAGTAAATATACGTTTTCACTGCTATCAATACCCATGCAGGTTCTGGCCCCCACAACATTTGAGTCCCCGCCTATTTGTCTTTGCCATTGCAAAGTGCCGGAACTATTAAATTTTAATGTATTAACTACTGAATACCCTGATCCAGAACAAAGTGTTAAATAAACATTTTCAGCTGCTGATACTGCAATTGTGTTTGTGGCGTTAGCAGCGGCAGACGATATTTGCACTTGCCACTGTAGAGTTCCAGAAGAATTGTATTTAACTAAATAGACTGTCGTACTATAGACAACAACTGCGTAAGTATTCCCAGCAGATGATGTTGCAGACCCCTCTATAAATGCTGGAGCCCCGCTAGGTCCGATTGTTCTCATCCAATTAAGAGCACCCTTTGCCGCAAATTGAGCCACAAACCCAGCCCTCCAAGGAGAGCCAAAAGTCTCGCCCGCAAATGATCCTGCGCCGTAGATATTACCAGAGCTATCTGATCCAGTACCACTAAAATAATTGAAGTAGTTTCCGTAAACCGAGAAACCTTGGTATGTGTAATACCAGTTGTTATAGCCTTTTGACGTACCCCAAAAATTCTCAAGACTAATCGCACCGCTACTTGGCACTGCGCCAGACGTAGGCGATGTTGTGCCAGATGGCACATAAGAGCCGCCGGCATAATAGTTTTCCAAAGCAATGTTGGAAGACGGGCCGCCAAATTCAGCTTGAATATTAGCTAAAGAAATAGCATTGGGGTAAACAGGACATGTCATAGTTTGGCCTTGATCGCATCCAATTCAGCACGAAGTTCTTTTAAAGCCTCAATTATGAAAGGCGCAAAGCGCTCATATCTCAATGTTAAATAATCGCCTTGAGCAGCTTTTGCTGTCAACTCTGGAGCCAACAATTGTGCTCTTTGTGCTGACAAACCAACATCTCTACCGCCTTCATAACCTAAATCCAAAGCAGTTTGGTTAGGTTCATAATAAAAGCCTTCTAAAGCGCAAAGTTTATCTAACGCATGCTCAATCTTGCCCAATTTGTTTTTTAAGCGATCATCAGAGTATGAAGCGGTAATGTTACCCGTAGCAGTAATTGCGCCGTTAACAGTCAAAGTACCTGTGATTGTTGGTGAGGCTGCCAATACAACAGAACCTGACCCTGTATAACTACTGATAGAAATGTTAGGAGATGTACCGCCAGTAGAACTAAGTGGAGAAGTCGCGCTTACTGCAGTTACACTACCCCCGCCACTAGACCCATTAGATGCTGATGTAACGCGGCCCCAACTATCTACAGTGATATTGGCGTTTGTGTAGCTACCCACCGCAGAACTTGTAGACATACCAATTACTACGCTGCTTGTGCCTGTGTAAGTCAAAGGCGATGTAGCAGTGACAGAAGACACACCACCTGCCGCGGGAGACGCTGCCCAAGTTGTACCATTCCAAGTTGCTACATAACCGGTTGTGCTTGCGGTCAAAGTACCAATACCGCCTGTTCCATTACCAATTAATAATGATCCAGCGGTCAGAGATGAATTTCCTGTACCACCATTTACTACGCTAAGAATGCCACTTACATAGCCTAGACCATTAGCCAAAGGTACTGTAGTCAAAGTTGATAAAGCAGTTGTGCCGCCTGTTGAGAAGACAAAGCCGCCTGTACCAAATGTGGTTACGCCCGTACCACCACCAGATACAGTCAACGTACCCACGCTTGCGGAAGCGATTCCAGGAAACGCATTTGTGCCATCACAGTACACAAACGTGGCATTGCCGCTAGGAATGGTTACGTTGTAAGTAGCAGTTGAAGTTTGAACGACAATAGGCTGACCTGACGTATTACGGAAACAATAAAGTTTTTGGATTGACGGGATAACAATCGTGTTTGAGCCCGTAGCCTGTGTGGACGTGTAAGAGCAGACAATGACGGCAGATCGAGCCTGATTGGTCGCCCCGCTGTAGTTAGATAGCGTAACTGTAGTACCTGACGCACCGTCTAATGTAATGGTTGTTACGCCAGCAATCGCTTGGTCAATGAGCGCTAAATTATTGTTAGTCGTGTTACCCCAAAGTCCAGCCTGTGAACCCGGGGTAATCTCTTCTAAGCCCAACGAGGATGTATACGTTGTCATTAATCACTCCTACTGATCGTTATCAATTAGTACCCAATTGGGTGTTTGGTCATCTGGGATTTTAGTCCAACCACGTAGAATAAGTAAATCAGTTAATCCATTATCTTCCGTAATTGAAACTGCAAAAGCTGCCGTTACCGCTAAGTTATCTACCACATTACTATTTTCAGTAATGGTATAAACAGCGTTATAAGTAATAGCTTGGGTATTTGCTAGACCAGCATTTTCTGCAATAGTCTCTATAAAACTACCGTTAAATGTTTCTGAATCAAGAACAGTTGTTGGCTCAGTAATGGTTTCAGTGAAATTACCTGAACTGACATAAGAATCCGCAGATGTGAAAGTTTCTGTGATACTGTCGTAAAAAATATCGTATTCAGAGTCAATATTGCTTGAAGTAACAGGCTCAGTGATACTTTCCAAGAAAGCCGAAACTTGCGCACTGGAATCTGCTGAATTAAGATTTTCAGTAATACTGGAAGAGAATTGGGCCCCAATAGACTCAGACTCTGTGATATTACTATTCTCAGTAATGCTAGTTACTGCATTAAAGGAAATTGATATGACATCTGCTATCTGACTATCTTCGGTTATTGAAAAAGTGTATGCACTGCCAATCGATAATACATCCAAAGGCGCAAAGTCTTCAACAATAGAATCATAAAAGATATCGTATTCTGAATCGACGTTGTTCGACGTAATTACTTCAGTAATCGAAAACGGAAAATTAAATGGAGCGCTGGGTACATCCGCTATACCAACATCTTCAGTGACGGAAAAGGCATATTGACTCGTACCTAACGAGGCATAGGACGATTGAGCAAATGCGCTTATTCCAAACATTATCAGTACCTAAACTAAAATAGATGTAGCTTTTTGGGTCAAAGCTATCCGCTCCTGCAACCCAAATGTACCACCATTGATGCGTCTACACAATCCTTCTTCATCCCCAGATTCAGCCAAAGCATTGCACCCGTGGGTAGTCCAAAACCATCCCGCCGACAGCGCCGCATACATGGGCGTGGCAACCAATTCAGGATGCGATACAAAATCTCGATTTAAGGCTTGACCGCAGTGCCAATAATTATCATGAAAGGTGAGCTGGATGCAGCCTCGTCCGTGGAAGCGATGCCCATCTCCAGAAGCTTCATCTCGATTACCGCCTCGATTGGCGTAAATTCTGTTGGCGATCTTTTCGGGATTGTGGGCGTAAAGGGCAATTTCTTCTGGCTTGAACTTGTGACCAAACAGCTTTTGAAGGGTTTCTGGTCGATAGTTGAGGTTTTCTTCCAGTGTTTTGAAATGGTTGCACTCGTGTGAACACTGTCCAATAAACGCAGCTTGGCGCTTAGCATCATTGATCCCAAACGTAATAAAGGTTGTGGTCAAAGGCTCGGACCACTCAGGCCCGATCCCAAGCGCATGCAGTTTCTCAGGGCTTAACATTGACTGTCTCCCTCACTTGGTTGTAGGTTGAGATACAGGCGTTGAGCTGGGTGATGGCGGCGTCTCCTTCTGCTGCGATGGCGACAATATCTTTAATAGCCTGTCGCTCAGCGTCGGATTCATGGGTTGAATTTCCTCCGGCAGCGGTGGCATCTGTACTGGCTTGAACGGGACAGCTGGAGGGGAGGCGCAGCTCGCCAGCATCGATGCGACTATTAAGGAGAGTTTGTTTCGACTGAATAGCATCTTTGGCTTGCCTTAATTGGGTGGTTGCTTTTGCGAGTCGTCCGTTGAGGTCGGCTTCTTTGGCACGAGCTTGGTCATTAAGTCGGATAATTTCTGCTTGATCTTCATCAACACGTTCTTGATAGCCTGCATGATGTCCATAAAAATACACTCCTAAAACGGCGCAAATCGCGCCAATGATGAACCAAGGATTAAGGAAACTAAACATTTACACTAGCCCTCGCATGTGCCATTCTCTCACGTTCCTCGTCATGTTCCAAAACAGGAGGGCCTGATGGAGGAGGGGGTGGGGTCCAAGCAGTTCCTGGATCTATGCTAAACCCAGCCATAGAATTATTTCCAGACTGATTGAATTGGGTTGTCATAGGGGAATACCCTTGCATCATAGGTTGCCCCATGCAAGGGCCGTAAGGTTGTTGAATTGGCTGAATAGGTGTTGGCGGCTTTCCAGTTAGAACCAAACTCAGTACTGTGAATATCTGCGCCATCGTCATAGACAAGATAGCAATGATGGCTTTATCCGCAGGAGCCTCAATGAATAAAGGTTGCTCGGTAAACACAATACCATAGGCAAGAAGCGTTGCCACCATCACCATCACAAAACACATGGTTTTGAGAATGAATGATTTGGTTTCGTAGTCTAGCTGTTCAGGGGTTTTGTGCTGTGCCATTTTTCGGTTTGTTGAAATATTCTGGACAATTCTGCGCAGCCACGCAATAAGGTGGCTTGCAGTCCTCTTGCTCCCAATTTTTAGGGTCTTGACAATGATATCTATAGCGGTCTTCACATGCACACAAAAGTAGAAAAAGTAAACATGTCAAACTCCTCATGTATAAAAAATGGCGTTTTTTAATCATTTGCCTTCAATCCTTGCCAATGCTTTATTGACCCTGAGTTCCATCTGCCTTACATCCACATACATCCAAGCAATCAACGGTATTATCAACAAAAGCACAACCAAAAGAAGAACAATCAATATGATGGCGAATGTGTCATGCTGAGAATCATTAGCCATATCCACATTAGCATCAGCACTGTAATTGCTGTAGCCACCATTCTTCCTTTGATTAGATCCGCCTTTTGCTCCCGTTGCCATTTTGCTCTACGCTCCTTCAACATTTCCTCTCGTTTCGCAAGCGCTTGCACATTGGCAATATGACCAATTTGTTGATTAACTCTGGTGTACAAATCCTTCAACTCTGGAGGAACGTGATACACCATATAATCACTCATTTCTGAATTCAACTTTTCCATCTGCAAATTAGCGATCGTTATATTGATCGCAGCCTCTTGGCCTTCCTCGTTATTTGCGTGGAGAGCGAATTCTTCTTGTTCTTTGGTGTAGTTTTTTAGGGCGTTGTATGCTCTATAAAACTTGATGAGAGCGTCGCTGACCTGTTGATAGATGAGATTCTCATCAAACTCCGGGGGCGGCTCTTTTTTCTTTTTGACTTTTTTTGCAGGTTGAACAACTTGTGGTTGCTCTTCCTCTTTGGTCGGACTAAAAATAACCGTTAGAAACCCAAGAAGCCCTTTGGCTTTCTTTTGGACATTTTTTACATCCTTGACAACGCCATCAACTTCCTTGGCGATATCAGTAACAATTTGCCTTCCTTCCTTGTACATCTCGCAAGCGTCTTTGCACATTTTAAATGCGCCAGAAGCCAGAGCGACAAGAGTGAACGGATCAATTTAAACACCTATCAGCGCCTTAATCAACTTCTCAAGATTGTCCGCACCGATAAAAGTGGCTGCAGCAACCAAGTACAAAATGTACTCTATGCGCTTCATCCGCTTTGATCCGTCGTCAAACCGTTTTTGGATAGCCTCGTACCGTTGCGCGCAGACTGCCTCATGCACCGCAAGCTGCCTTTCTGTTTCAACGATACGGATTTCGGTCGCGTCCATTATTCTTGGTTGATTGTTGCAGTTGATGTTTCCCGGTCTATTGTCATGATTCCCTCACAAACAACATTCCAGTCTTCGCTGTTGGCCTCCTTCCCACTGATAGAAGGCACATTGAGTTTAAAGTGTTTGAAAAGATATTCTTTTTCATCTTCAAACACCCGCCATACGTGGTCTGCTGATCCACGACCAGCTTGACCCCTAGACTTGTTAAATCTAATTCTATACTTCATACAACCTCCACTGGAACAATAGACACCTGCGGCGGAGTAAATTGAACAGCAAGGTTAAAGTGAATAAATCTTATCGGTTTGGTAGAAGCATGGCGAGTAAATGAATGAGCTAACCATGAATTTGTAAACATCAGCATGCCAGATTTTGGCTCAAAGTTAATCATATTACTCGCTGCTGTAACCATATTCATATTGGTTTCAGGTAATCCTATTTGAACTTTAGCTGCTTTAGGATCATGAAATACTACACGCGATGAATTATCTGGTACGTCGATGAAATAAAACCCAACAATTTGCACACCAAATCCATGGGTATGCTGTTCCATTGCACTATGTTTATAGTGCTCTTGACACCACAGTTCAGTAAATATCGTTTTAAAATTAGTCATGTCGTACCCTTGACCCTGCAAAATATTCCATGCAGTGGAAGATACGTAAGTAGAAAACCCTTGCATTGAGGGCTCATCCAATAAATTACCCGTCATATAAACTGGATAAATCTCATCCAGTTTACGTTCTTTTTTAGCATTCTTTAAATGCCTAACAGCAACTTCTTTAACAGGCTCTAAAAATTCTGGTTTCTGAATTGTGTATACAGCTGTTGGAAAATAAAACCAACTATTAAGTTGGTCTTGCGTAGGGGTTTCTAGGGTTGCCCCTACAATTTCAGGCTGGTTTGCAGAGCACATGTGATTCCTTTTAAGTTGGTGTTGGGGGAGTCGTTACCCATTTTGCATTAGTATAGTCAATGTAATATCTTAACCCATCGGTAGGATATGGTGGATATATTTGCTGATAACGTTGGTCACAAACAGCAACGTGAACAGCTAAATCTTTTTCTGTATCAGTGCTCATGTTATTTTTTTATTCTTGGGGGTTTTTAATTAATGCAATTTCTTGATCTGTCAAAGGCACAATTGATGGCTCTAATAACCAAACACCGTCTTTGTAAATTGGCATTGATCCATAAGAAATTTTTTGTGTGGAACTATCATATACAGGAGAACTTCCAAGTTCTACACGAACTAAATTTGCACCTGTTTTTATTCCGTCTTCTGTTTTACTGTACGCAATAACAAGATCACCGATATTATCGGTATTGGTATAAGGATTTTCAGATTCGAAATTCCCGATGGTATAAGGATATACCAACAATTGTTCATTTAATACTTTGGCGTAACTCATGATTATTGTGTAAGGATGCTGTTTTTATAAGGGAAAAGATAACAAGGCAATTGACTATTGGTAGAGCATGGGCCACGCCAAGTAGCTAACCCACTATCATTTGGAGGATAATTAAAATAAGTTACTGATGTACTTAATTGAAAAGCAGAACCAGATACTAAAGGAATTTTAATTGCTCCGTTGTCTCCAACCATGTAATACGCTTTGTTTTTATAAGACCAAACTGGCGTAGTTTTTGACCAATATCCTGTAAAAGTAGAATAAGTTGTACCGTTATTTTGGAATATTGCAGAATTTGGAGTTGCGTTACCCACTTGACCATAAGAATATGTACTTAATGATCCGCTTGTAGATGACGGATCAATAGTTATTAATAAAGGAGCATAACTTCCAAATGAAGTTGGAACACCTGAACTAATAATACTAGAACTTAAATTTTCAGATGTAGTTGATGCCCCCCATGCACCTGAAGAATATTTATTGTAATAAATTCCAATACCAGTAGGAGATGTTGATCCTCCAACATTACCTAAAGGCATGCTAAATAACCCAGTACGATTATCATAGAAAGGCGTTCCCCAATCTAAAGCTCCAGATAAACTTTGTGATGTATAAGAAATACTAGATGTGTTCATTAACCATATAACTTGAAAACCATAGCCATCTACCCAACCAATATTACCGTATGCCGTTGCATCTTCTGTACTACCACCAGGTGAAGGGCCATTTCCTAAAAAACCACCAGACAAATTATAAATACCTTGATGATTACCAGGATTCCCAATAGAGTTCCACAAATTGCTGTTATAAAATGGGCCTGGTCTTCCGTTGTAACCTGGGCCTCCTTGGGTATAAGTACCAGCATATGCATATGAATTTCCCGATGGTACATAGTAGTTATTTGTTCCAGTACTATCTGAAGTAGCGTAGATATTTCCAGTTACAGGATCAAAACTAAATCTCGGATTAGGATCGTTATAAACTGTATACCAAGATTCAGTATCCACATTAAAAAAGTAACAAGTCGTACTACCAGGATTTTGAATAAAAAATCCCAATGGAGCAATTAATGTAGGAGCAGTTGGGCCTGATCCTCCACCAAATCCAAACCCATCTACTGAAGCCGCTCCTCTGGTTCCGTGTACTGGCATAACTTACTCCTTATTTAAACTGTGTTTGTGATGCAAGTACAGTATACGTTGCACTAGCAGTTTTGATGACAGTGTAAGTGTATACATCAATGCCAGATGCATTACCTTTTGTTGGTGCACCACCTTGCCAAACTGTGGTGACACCTGATGTTGTACCATCAACTTGAACAGCAGTATTGTAATAAGCAGTACCACCTTGAGTAGCCAATACAGCAATAGTGACAGACTGGTTTGTAGCCAATGCAGTATTCATTGAAGTACCACTGGAGAATGCAAGATTTACTGTCCAATTTGTTGTTGCACTGCCTCCAAAATAAACTACTGCTCCAGAATTCACATATAAAATAGTTGTGCTTGTTGGTGCAGAACTTGAACCATAATTTACTGATTCAGCAATATTTTGGGTAATTTCACCAAATGAACTTGTTGATCCAGAAAATGTTTGTGTAGCAGTCCAACTATTTGCTGCACTTAATGAAACTGCATTTGTCCAAGTTGGTGCCGCACTTGGGCCACCAGAAGTAAATACTTGTCCTGAAGTTCCATAAGATACGGAACCCAAAGGCCCAATACCAAATTGACCAGAAGTTCCAAATACAAATGTACCGTTGCCACCGTTATAAATTGACAATGGTAAATAAGTGCCAGTTCCATTGATACCAGATACCAATTGAACATCTGTTGTTCCATTGGTTGCAATCAAAATTTTTGATGCATTTGTGGGATTAGAGTTATTTAATGCTTGCCATGATGCGGCTGTACTTGTTCCATTAGGTACAGCATAAATACCCGTAGTGGAGTTTGCTGTACTTGTCTGAAACAGTGTTCTATTAGCAAAAGTAGCGTTTGTGAAATCGCCTTGCACAACAGATGAAGAAGGCAGTGTAACTACAGTGCCTGATCCAGTAAGGGTTAAAGAAGTTGCTGACGCCGCGCCCAATATAGGAGTCACAAGCGTTGGAGACGTATTTAAAACACTGCTTCCAGAACCAGTTGACGTAGTAACGCCTGTGCCACCATTAGCTACCGGTAATGTGCCCGTTACTCCACTGGTCAAAGGCAAGCCAGTTGCATTGGTTAAGATAGCACTTGATGGTGTTCCTAATGCTGGGGTAACAAGGGTAGGAGATGTCGCGAGAACTACGTTACCTGAACCTGTGGTTGATACCCAAGCAGGTGTACCCGTACCACCTGAAGTTAATACCTGACCAGATGAACCTGCGGCTGTAAACGCAGTAGTGCCAGTAGCCGACTGATATACAACTTCGCCAGCAGCGCCCCCAGCTATGTTTGTGGCTGTAGAGATTGTGCCGTTAACTGTATCACCAATTTGAAGTTCTTCGATTGCTGCGCCATACAGGGCGAGGGGATATTTTGCTGCCATTTTGAATCCTTAGGAAACCGTTACGTTTATAGTAGTCACCCCATCATGCAACAACACGGGTAAGCTACCATTTGCAAGAGCCACATTAACTACTGTTGTACCATTATTCAATGTCACAGGAAGTACTGTAGGTTTTAAATTCCAACTCGGTAATGCACCTGTACCGTTTGATGTTAGTATATATCCACTTGTACCTGGGTTGTTACTAGCTTGAACTGCTTGTTCTGCTGGGTAGGTAACAAAGACATTGACTGGAGAACCGAACGTACTGACCGCATCGCCAGAGTTACTAGACGAAAGGATAGAGGCGCGTGTTAATGTCGGCCCTGTTGTAGAGTAAGTGCCGAGTCCTACTTCCCAATTACCACTTTGATCCGTAGCCGTATAATAGGTATTGTTTCCGTTACCTATAACGGCAAACGACTGATACCCAGTCACCGTACTCGTTAAAGTAAAGCTAACTGTGGTATTCGCCGTTCCCTGCTGCTGGACTCTATCCGCATTAACAAGAGCCATTTAGGACCCCTTAGGAGGTTGCAGTTGTGCTATATGTCACTGATACGGTATCGCCTGCGGTTGTTGTTTTGGCTGTACCAAACAAACCTTCTGAGTACAAAGTACCTGCGGTTGAACTGAATGTTGCAACTGCGCCTGAACCTGTTACCAAGAAACAACCATAAACTGTACCACCTGAACCTGTGATCGAGTATGTAATCGCATTGGCGGTACATGACGTGATATTGGCTGGAGTAGAACCCGTAGAAGTGGAAGTATTGAATACTGCTGTACCACGTTGAGCTGTTGGTGTCGAACCAACAAGAACAGTGTAGTTGGTGAACTCAGTCCATGAGTGTGATGCCATGGTGTCTGAAGCAGAAGCAGTGAATGTGTTGGAGATCAAACCAAGATATGGTCCAACAAGTGTGTAGCCAGAAGCTGTATACAGAAGTGTATTGAGCATCAACTGTTTACCCACTGCAACAACCAAATTGGGAGTTTCTTCTTCCCATTTGATGTTGCCATCTTTATCACGGCATACAATGTGATACCAACCTTCAATACCCATACCCTCAGGGATATTTGCATTGGCTTGCATGGTCACTACAGCGTTGTCACCGAAGTTTGAAAATTCTTGAGTCATAGTATTTCCTTAATCACCTGAACTGTTAGGGTTTGTGGTGGTAAAACTACCGATTGTTAAAATAGCAGACGATGATGTCGCTGCCGGGAAAGTAATGGTGAAGCTGTTTGTGCAAGTCTTGTCTGAACCAAAGTTTAGAACAAAACACGCTGCCAATGTGGAAGCATTGTAAATCAAGGCTCCTCTACAAGTAAAGCTCGCTGGATTCCAAACCGCTGGTTGGAATGACACAAAGCTCACATTGTTTGTTGTATCCTGCAGGGGGGGCGTAGAAATGACTAGCGCCAATCCACCTGGGGTATACCCTGTACCCGAAACCTCATTCACATTGCTGTAAGTTTGGGTCGCGTTATTTAAGTTAGCCAATGCGGTATAAAGAGCTATCTTATACGTGTTGGGGGTTGTTAGGGTGAAGTTCTCCGCCCCACTAAGCAGGTTCTGCTGAAAGACGGTACAAGCGGTTTGAACGATCATGTGACAGGTATCCTAACTTGACCCGACCTATAAGCGTCTTGACGCTCAAGACCATCGCCAAGGCGTTTGAGTTCAGCCATGGCTTCTACATACTTATCGTTATACAGAGCCATCATATCAGTATCGCCCTTCATGTATGTGTAGGCTTCTACCAAACAGGCATACAAAAGAGCAGTATCGAAATTGTCCCCGAGCCAGCTGGTTCCTGTGGGATTATTAACGGCGCTAATTATCACTGAGAAAGGACTACCAGTCGTACCAATTTGGGCAGAAAGGGTGTCGCCTACAAGATACCCAGAGCCACCATAAGAAATCGTAACAGCTGTGACAATTCCACCTGATACTGTTACGTTCAGTAGCGCGCCATCACCTGACCCGCCTGTTGCTGGGACGTTGTTATAGACCCCATTGGTCAGGCCATAGCCAGGATTAGAGATAGGTGAAGTCGCCAAACCAGATATGACGTTCTGGATGATCGAAACTGGGTAGTAATAGTAATGAAGCTCAATTTGATAGTTTTGGTTAGGCGTAGGACCAAGGATAAAACTGAGTTCATTGGGGTAAGAATATTGTGAGCCAAACAATCCATAGCAATATGGCAAGCCAACATACGCTGGATTTGGGTATGCCTCGCGAATAAAGTTTACGTCTTTATTCAATAGGTAAACATAATCGCCTTGGAAGACGACAGCTTCATTGGCAAACGAGCCAGAAAGGGGGATGGATATCGTGACTAAATTGCCGACAACAGCAGTGACTTTGGAGCCCGTCACAATATTTGGACCAACAACTGTCTGACCCACGTTGATGTTTGTGCTACTTGTAACAGTGAGGGCATAAGACAAAGCCGTGCCAGAAGCGGTTGTGCTGGCATACGTGAAAGCCGCCATCGAATACGTAGATAAGTAATCATTGGGACACGACAGATATGGGTTATTTGGCGTCACCGTCCCTGTCACGTTTTTGCGCAGGGAAGGTAACTGGACCTGGTTATAGATTCTAAGTTCAGCTTGCTCGATGAATCGATTAATCTGCTGAGTAGGAGATACCGTCGTACCATCATTGAGGTACGTCGTCTGAAATTGATTTTCAGTGTAATCCTGAATCGCAGAAAAAAGCTGATAGTAGTTCAAGCCATTGGTCCTCTAGCCATAACGCCTTTGGTAGCAGCGCCTGTACCACGAATCTTGATACCTGCTGTTTCCACATCATTAGCGCCAGGATTACCTAGGCTCACGCGTGGAAGTCCTGTTTCTGGACCAAAAACATCGCCAGCTTTCAATGAATTAGGATCAACCTTCACATACGAATCTATATGAGGGCTGATTGCTTTACCTTTCATATTGTGGGGTACAGCATACTCTTCAGCAGAGCCTACTTCTTTACCCATCATTTTGTGACTGAATTTAGCCATTATTTGCTCCCAGGTTTCTGGTTGTGGGCTCTAGCCAAGTTACGACCAACGGCTCTCATGGCTTGACCAGTCACGCCACCTTTAGCCATCTTCTTGATCTTACCGCCGTGCTTGAGCTTACTCAAGTCGGTTTTCTTGTTCTCGTGTAATTGTTTGTCGTGCATACCAAATGCCTTTTTAATGAGTTTCTTGTCTTCTTTAATGTCGTCATGCATTGCCATGATTAACTCCTACGTTGTCGTTACGGTAACTGTACCGATTGTTATGTTTAGAAGCAAGTCATTTTGAGTCAATGTACGATCAAAGTAACTCGATCCCCCTACTGGATTCCAACCCCATTGAAACTGCCGACTACCATCTGACGGATACCCTGCATTATTTACGTCATTACTTGCAGTCTGTGAAGTAAATAATCCTGTTGCACCCGAAGTATAGTAACTGACATCTGGCCTTGGTTCGCGCACTGCTTGGGGATCATTGACAGGATACAAACCTAATTGTAATTGTGGATGATCTGGGTCCCAACAAGTTTTGCAAACTTTGATCTTGTAAGGATGCGTTTTGATAACTTCCGTACGCAACTCCTTGAGCATATACCGCTGGTCACAGCGGTCACACTCGGCAATTGCATACTTACCTGACGCATACTTACTAGGCATAACTTACCTGTAGTAAAACATGTTTCGTGGAACAATCCGCAAAGCCGCCTTCTCGCGGTCTTCCGTAGACGCATAGTCCCACTGTTGTTCATAATCGGCCTTCAAGAATTGAATCCTAACGGGGTCAGGATTGGGTACTTTAGGAGCCAAATAATAAGCCAGCCCAGCCACCATGACTGGGATAAATCTAAACGGTATGTCTTGGTCTGTCACGCCTGTACCAGCATCTTGCAAACGACGTAAACGCCAATAAACAAAGGTGTAAGTCTGGCCTGGGTTACCTGTAGGCCAAATATTGATGTTTGGTAGGTATGTGTTGTAAATCGCTGCGCCTAGAGCGTGTGCCGCGGCGGTTGTGTTGTTTTGTCCGCGGTAGCAATTCAGTAACTGGTTTCCAGATATGTTCTGGTACAGAATTGTTTCGCCTTCAATGTTGATATAGCCTTGAGTACGCAAATTAGCGGTACTTGCTACAGTCAAAGTGGTATCTGTGGAGGCCGCTGCAACCGTCAAAACGGTCGTAGGAAGCGTATCTGTGTTGCCTGATTGACGGTCTATCCATACCTGAATAGGACGCCCATAAGCGTTTTTGGTGGGTATTGTGGAGTAAGTTGACTCCGAAATGCGCGTGATGTTGATATCGACCTGCTGTTGGCCTGTACCTGTGCGGATCACATGATCCAACATATCAATCGTATCGACTGGATATGGGTAAGAAATCTGTCCAGCGTTGATATTGATGGGAATCTGCCCCTGTTCGATCGTCCAGAGGTTAATTCCGCGATTTGCCCACTCAATGGTCATCAAATTAAGACTGCGACGGGCTGTTCTCATCTCATAGCCCGTACGCAACTCTACGCCACAGCGCTCATAAGCATCCTGCACGATTTCCGTCAGGTCTAGATTGAATGCCGTAGTGGTAGAAGTCAAATTTGCCATTTAATCACTTCATTTTCTTCAATGTTTCAGCAAGGCGGGC
>Ga0364919_10074_pt2 | contig 44931 bp, 31 predicted proteins | sample SorcelJu500001C7_2_FD_206953 | JGI IMG/M metagenome (GOLD analysis project Ga0364919, IMG submission 206953) | Enriched cells from Trout Bog Lake Hypolimnion, Wisconsin, USA - BchlTB.June20.5000.01.C7 | ecosystem: Environmental > Aquatic > Freshwater > Lake > Hypolimnion/Profundal zone | place... | reverse complement strand
TTATAAAAAATTAAAATACCTGCTTGCCTCACACCAGGATCCGGACATCATAGCCTCGCTCAACAAATGGCTTTTTTCAACCGATTGTCACCTGTATGTATCCCGCTTGTGGTCGCGCTTTGTGCCTCATTTCTGCAATGTCAATCGCGCCGAAGATCGCATCACCGGCATTCCCGACGAGGGCATGTCGCTTGTTCTGGGCAATTCGCGTATTTATGCCGTGCCCGCACATTTTTTACACGCTGAAGGCAATTTTCAGTTTTACGATGAAACCTCCAGAATTCTGTTCAGTGGCGATATGGGCGCGTCCATGGTGGAAGATCACACGATCACCCGGCCGATCACCACGAAGTCGGAATTTTTGGCCCATTTACCCACCATGTCGGACTTCCACAAACGCTACATGGTGTCAAATAAAGTCTGCCGTTACTGGGCCAATATGGTGCGCGATATGCTCAATGAGGGGAAAGTTTCGATGCTGGTTCCGCAACATGGGCGTTATTTTGTGGGGGAGGAAGCGATCCATGCATTTCTGGACTGGATCAGCGAACTGTCTTGCGGCGTGGATTTGTTTACGCAATTAAATTATCGCTTCCCGGCGCCGTAAAATTAATCCTTCAGTTTTTGATGCAATATGTGTTGCAGAAACAGGTGATGCGTCTTTGCCTGCTGCAGGTCAGCGCTATTTTCGCCAAAATCATCGGCAGTCGGATCGGCGCGGCATAAAAAAACGCAATAACGAGATCCGCCGGGTGGCGCAGACCTGTACCATACTCCTCCGAAGTGAATTCAATCAATCGCAGACCGACAGCCGAGCATGCTTTTGTCACGCTTGAAGAATTGACTGAACCAATCAAAAGTTGACCTGACAGGGAGCCGAATGGACCAGAACAGCACAGAAATGCCGGGACAGACTGTACCTGTGTGGACAGTTTTCATCATTTTTTTGCGGCTGGGACTGACCTCTTTTGGCGGTCCCGTTGCCCATCTGGGCTACTTCCGTGCAGAATTTGTAACCCGGCGCGGCTGGCTGAGCGAACGCAGTTACGCCGATCTGGTTGCGTTATGCCAGTTTTTGCCAGGACCGGCGAGCAGTCAGGTCGGCATGGCTTTGGGGATGAGCCGTGCCGGATTTCCCGGCGCAGTTGCTGCCTGGGCCGGCTTCACGCTGCCTTCCGCTGTGCTGCTGGCGATCCTGGGCATCGGACTGTCCGGCTGGGGCGGCATTGTTCCTGCGGGGCTGCTGCACGGCTTAAAAATCGCTGCGGTCGCCGTTGTTGCCCAGGCGGTCTGGGGCATGGCGCGCACCCTGTGCAGCGGCGCACTGCGGATCGGTATCATGCTATCGTCGGCGTGCCTGGTTTTGTTGTGGCCAACAGCGCCGGTTCAGGTGAGCGTCATTGCCATGGCCGCAGTTTTCGGCGTGATTTTATTCAAGCCGCTGCAGGACAGGGCGCATGATCCGCTGCCCGTCACCATTCGACGCAGTACCGGCGCACTGTTGCTGCTGATTTTTTTTGTACTGCTGTGTGGCCTGCCGATGCTCTCGGAAGTCTGGCCCAACCATGCTCTGGCGCTGACCAACGCCTTCTTTCGCGCCGGGGCACTGGTTTTTGGCGGCGGGCATGTCGTTCTGCCGCTGTTACAGGCCGCGGTAGTACCTTCCGGCTGGGTAGCCAATGACGTCTTCCTGGCCGGCTATGGCGCGGCGCAGGCTGTGCCGGGTCCGTTGTTTACCTTTGCGGCTTTCCTTGGCGCTTCGATGTCGGCAGCGCCCGCCGGCTGGCCGGGCGCCTGCCTGTGCCTGATTGCCATCTTCGTGCCGTCGTTTCTGCTGGTCTTCGGCGTGCTGCCGTTTTGGGAACAGCTCAGGCGCAGCCGGCATATGCAGGCTGCGCTGTCCGGAATCAATGCGTCGGTTGTGGGATTGCTGCTGGCTGCGTTTTACAGTCCGGTCTGGACTGGCGCAATATTCAGACCTGCCGATTTTGGACTGGCGCTGCTGGCGCTGATTGCCTTGAAATTCTGGAAACTTCCTCCCTGGCTGGTCGTCCTGAGCAGTGCCGTGGCAGGGTGGCTTTTGGGCGGCGTTTTTTGAAGGTCGGCGCGGCAAGTGCAGGCCGGGGAACGCATTGCGTGCCGGGCCGGCAGGGGGTGTCATCCGGCATCTGTGCCACGTCCCTGAAATACGCTACCCGTTTCCAACGTCACAGTGGACCCGGCATGGCCGGTGTCTGACAGGCCGGATCGGCACTCAGCGGTTGCCTTGCTGGCGGATGAACGTAAACAGATCCGGCTTGTTGGAAAAGCCCACATTGAAGCGCATCCAGGCGCTCGGACGGCCATCGGTCATAAACAGGTGCCCTGGTGCCAGCAGGATGTTTTTTTCCAGTGCCTCGTTGCACAGCACGGACGAATCCGCATAGTCTTTATGGCGCGCCCAGATAAACAGTCCCGAAGACGGATCGGCAAACAGTTCCAGGCCAGCCTGCACCAGTTTGTTGCCCACCTGTTCCTGAGCCTGGGTCAGCCGTTCATTGAGTGACTTGATCTGCTTGCGATAGCGTCCTTCGTTGAGTATTTCCAGCGTAAGGCTCTCGGTGATTTCGGAAGAAGTCAGCCCGGTCATCATTTTTATCTGGGTCAGATCTTCAATTGCATCCGGATCCGCGGTAATGAATCCGACCCGCAGGCGCGGCGAAATGGATTTCGAAAAACTGTTGATGTAAATGACGCGGCGCAGCTGATCCAGACAGGCCAGGCTGTGGCGCGCCTGGGCATCGAGATCGGCACAGACGTCGTCTTCGACGATAATGAAGTCAAATTTGTCGGCCAGCTGCAGCACGCGGTGTCCGGTATTGGGACTGTAACTGGCGCCGGTCGGATTATGCAGGCGCGGATTGGTGAAGAATGCGCGCGGGCGGTGTTGCTCTGCGAGCTGTTCGAGCGCGACCAGATCCGGTCCGGTTGGCGTCCAGGGTACGCCGATCAGTTTTGCGCCACGCGCACGCAGATTCGACATGCTCACGCTGTATCCGGGTTCATCAACCAGCACCGTGTCACCGGGGCGCAGCAGATACTGCGAGACCAGTTCCAGTGCGTGACTGGCGCCGGTAGTCATCAGGATCTGATCGGGTGCTGCCGCAATTTCGCGCTCCGAGAGCCAGTCCGCAATTTTCAGGCGCAGCGCGGTTAATCCTTTGGGCAGTCCGTAGCCGCTGCCCTGGGCGCGGGTTTTTCCTGCCAGGTTGCGCATGCTGCGCCTAATTATTTCATCATCAATCCAGGCATCCGGAGCCCAGCCGTAGCCGGGAGTGTGGTCAGCGCTGGCGTCCTCCCATACCTTGCGCACAAACCAGAGCGGGTCAAAGCGGATATTGCGCAGCGACTGCTGCTGTTCGCGATACAGGCTGCGCGAAACATTGCGCACGAAAAATCCGGAGCTTTGTCTGGGCACCAGAAATCCTTCTGCTACCAGCCTGTCATAGGCTTCGACCACGGTCGATGAACTGACTTTCTGGAGATCGGCAAATTGCCGGATTGACGGAACCTTGCTCCCGGCACGCAGTTTTTGCAGATTGATCAGCGCCTTCATTTGTTCAACAATCTGAACAACCAGCGGGATTGAACTGTCGGGATCCAGTGAGAACATATCAGGTCCGGTCAATCCACAGGCATGGAATGCAGTTGCGCATTTCCAGGAAAGATTTTTGCCGGATTGCCAATTGCACGGCCGCCATCCGGAACATTTCGAAAGCACGCCGCGCCCTGGGCAATAAAGGCCTGTGCGCCGACCACGAGATCTCTGGCCAGACTGGCATGCGCGTTGATGACGGTGCATTTTCCGATGCGCACATAACCTGCCACAAACACGGTGGGGCTGATGATGACGTGCTCATCAGTGGTCAGGTCATGCCCGAGTATTGTGTTGTGCATCACCAGGTTGTGCGGCCCGATTTGGCTGCGCGAACCGACGTGGACGCCGTGACCGATAACGGAGCCGGCTGCGACGGTGGCGCTCGGCGAGATGACGGTGCCGGAACCGATGAGTGGCGGGGCCGGTTCCATTCCGGCCGCGGCCAGCCTGGCGCATAAATCAAGCCGGTCCTGCGGCACGGCCATACCCAAAACAAAAAAATGCGCGTGACGCTGCAGCGTATCGATATCGGTGTGCAGAGGCAATTCCAGTCGTGAATTTGCCGCAAATTCGGGATCGGAAAAACAGCAGCTGAACGTCTGCCGGCCGAAATATTCCAGAATTTCCAGTGCAAGCGCACCCGTGCCTATGAGGGCGATGCCGCTCTGTGCCGGTTCATTCATGCCGGACCACCTTTTGCCAGTATTGATACAGGGCGGCCGACGCAGTCGTCGTACCATGTCTGCGCATGCCCGCGTCCGGGTCTGACTTCAATATGCGCTGCCGAATTTCTCCCCTGAATTCCGGCTCGCAAAGCAGTCGCAGCGCCATCTTGCGGTAGTCTTCCAGGTTGTCGAAACAGAATTCGCCCAGGCCGCGTGCGCGCAGCAGCAGTGAATCTGTCTGACCGGACATGGATGTCCCGGTCAGCCCGACTACCGGAATGCCGCAATCCAGTGCATCGGTCGTGGTGTTGGCGCCGCCGAACGGAAAGCTTTGCAGCACGATATCGCATTCGGATAACTGATTCATGTATTGAATATGTCCGGCAGCAGAAAATATTTCGGCCTGCGGAAAAATATGTCTGATGATCCGTTCCAGTCCCTGCCATTCCAGTCCGCTCACGTTGGGGAAAAAACAGATGCGGCAGGGCTTGCCATAGCTGAGCACAATGTCCTCAACAGTGCGCAGGAAGTCCGCATTTAATTTGATCGCCGACGCGTTGATTCCGATACAGGGCAGCGCGTGTGTGTCGGGTTTTGGCGTTACCTGCCAATCCGGTCTGGCCGGGGTGAGTTGATGGCAGTTATAGAATATTGGTTCCGGCAGCCCGGCCGGCGGGATGATTTCATCGAATACCAGCGTGGCATCTATGCAGGGACTGCAGCTGGGCGCAGGATGGCCGATTGAAGCGATCTGGACGGGCGCGAGCCGGAGCAGGGACAGAGTGAACGTGGCAAACGACATGCCTATGCTGGGATAAAACACGATGTCGGGATTTTGCGCCCTGATCAATTCAGACCATTGTTCAACCGGCTGCGGGCCGGGTTCAAGATAAATCACTTTTTCTGCGATCTGCTGCTGATCCAAAAGCGCAGGCCGCTGTTCCGTCATCAAGGTAATATCGAATTGGCCGCGCAATTCGCTGACCATTTCTGCAAAAAACCGGTACATCGCGTGGCCAGGCTGAAATCCTTCAACGACAATGATCATGGTTGGCCGGCCTGCCGGTTTCCTGATCGGGGTTGCTTTTCCTGACAGGTCGGTGCCGATGTGATTTCGGGAAAATATTTCCTGAACCAGTTGCACCAGTCGCTGTTTGGCCCGGTAGCGCTGTTCGGATGGCAGATAGCTGAGTTTAAAACACACCCGATAAAAAAGACTGAGCATGCTGTGCGGCAGGTCTGCCGCTGGCAGAGCGGGAATCTGTTCAACGATCTGATTTAAATATTGCAGGCGCACCGGGTCTGCCGGTGTATCGTCGAGCGTGTTGACTGCAAATATTAACGCCGACCTGGCTTCGGTTTTGCTCCACTCGGGCAGGCTGAACCTGGCCAGCATTGCCGCGTCTGCCAGAAGCGCGATCTTGTGGCGCTGCACAGTGCTCAGAGCGTCGAACCGGATTGCCGGCGTCCATGCCAATGCGTCCGATATGATTTGAGCCAGAGAGGTGTCCATGGCCAGACAGAGACGGCGCAGACCATTGCGTGATGCGATCAGTCGCATTTCATCAAACGGGTTGTCCAATGGTGCCTGAGCAACCCAGTCTTTTATCAATGTCTGCAGCGTATCGTAATGTTGCGCGTCGACCGAAAGCGTTTGAAAAGCCCAGCCATGCTGCAGCAGTCCGTCAAAAAACAGGCGATGAAAGACAAACAAATCAGATTGGGAGCGAGCCTCCTGAAGGGCGGTCAAGTCCTCCTGTTTCATGACTCCTCTGGTCCCTGAAGCATGGATGTAGTCATTGCATTATTTTGTAATAAAGGTGTATCGGATATTTTTGGATGAGGCGTCAGTCTGCTGCAATTCAACGTTAACATTGAGCGATCCGTTGAAGTCAGGAGGAATTTTACCCGTAATCCTGCCGCTGGCGGCATCAAAATGCAACCAATTCGGTATCGGAGCGCCGGAAGCAGTAACCGCTGTCTCTTTTGCTGCATTACCTGGCACAGGCACCAAAGCATTGAACTGACGATCACTGCCGTTGCCGGAACTTCTGATCAGGATGCGCGGCAGCCCCGGATTTCCTGCCGGACCGAAACAGCTTAGCTGGTTGGACGATACCGCGTCCTGGCGTACGCAAAGTGATGATTTGCTGCTGCCGTTACTGCTGCTGCTTCCATTGGAACCGTTGCCGCTGCCATTGTCCGGTGTTGCCGAGCCGCTGGCAGCATTGCTTCCATTGGAGCCGTTGCCACCATTGTCCGTAGTGTTCGAAGCGTTGGTGCCGTTACTGCCGTTGGAACCGTTAGTGCCATTGTCCGGCGTGGTTGTACCGTTGGAACCATTAGTGCCGTTGCCAGGAGTGGTAGTGCCGTTGGAACCGTTAGTGCCGTTGTCCGGAGTGGTAGTGCCGTTGGAACCGTTAGTGCCGTTGTCCGGAGTGGTTGTGCCGTTGGAACCGTTAGTACCGTTGCCAGGTGTGGTAGTGCCGTTGGTACCGTTAGTTCCATTGTCAGGTGTGGTTGTGCCGTTGGAACCGTTAGTGCCGTTGCCAGGAGTGGTTGTTCCGTTGGAACCGTTAGTGCCGTTGTCAGGCGTGGTGGTGCCGTTGGAACCGTTGCTGCCATTGTCAGGTGTGGTTGTGCCGTTGGAACCGTTAGTGCCGTTGTTCGGTGTGGTTGTACCGTTGGAACCGTTAGTCCCATTGTCAGGTGTGGTGGTGCCGTTGGAGCCGTTGCTGCCGTTGTCCGGAGTGGTGGTGCCGTTGGAACCGTTAGTGCCGTTGTCCGGAGTGGTTGTGCCGTTGGAACCGTTAGTACCGTTGCCAGGCGTGGTTGTGCCGTTGGTGCCGTTGGAGCCGTTAGTGCCGTTGTCAGGCGTGGTGGTGCCGTTGGAACCATTAGTGCCGTTGCCAGGAGTGCTGGTGCCGTTGGAACCGTTGTTGCCGTTGTCCGGAGTGGTAGTGCCGTTGGAACCGTTAGTGCCGTTGCCAGGAGTGGTTGTTCCGTTGGAACCGTTGCTGCCGTTGTCAGGTGTGGTTGTGCCATTGGAACCGTTAGTGCCGTTGCCAGGAGTGGTTGTTCCGTTGGTACCGTTAGTCCCATTGTCCGGAGGGGTAGTGCCGTTGGAACCGTTAGTGCCATTGTTCGGCGTCGTTGTTCCGTTGGTACCGTTAGTGCCGTTGTCAGGTGTGGTTGTGCCATTGGAACCGTTAGTGCCGTTGCCAGGAGTGGTTGTTCCGTTGGTACCGTTAGTCCCATTGTCCGGAGGGGTAGTGCCGTTGGAACCGTTAGTGCCATTGTTCGGCGTCGTTGTTCCGTTGGTACCGTTAGTGCCGTTGTCAGGTGTGGTGGTGCCGTTGGAACCGTTAGTGCCGTTGTCAGGTGTAGTTGTGCCGTTGGTACCGTTGGTCCCATTGTCAGGAGTGGTGGTGCCATTGGAACCGTTAGTACCGTTGCCAGGAGTGGTGGTGCCGTTGGTGCCGTTAGTTCCATTGTCAGGAGTGGTGGTGCCGTTGGAACCGTTAGTGCCATTGTCCGGAGTGGTGGTGCCATTGGAACCGTTAGTGCCATTGTTCGGCGTGGTTGTACCGTTGGAACCGTTAGTGCCGTTGTCAGGTGTGGTTGTACCGTTGGAACCGTTAGTGCCGTTGTCCGGTGTGGTGGTGCCGTTGGTACCGTTGCTGCCATTGTCCGGAGTGGTAGTGCCGTTGGTACCGTTAGTGCCGTTGTCAGGTGTGGTGGTGCCGTTGGTACCGTTAGTGCCGTTGCCAGGTGTGGTGGTTCCGTTGGTACCGTTAGTGCCGTTGTCCGGTGTGGTTGTACCGTTGGAACCGTCAGTGCTGCTGCCGCCATTGAGGTCCGGTGTAACGCTTGGACCACCATTGAGCAGATTATTAGTCGTCTGATTGTTTGCCTGTTGCTGATTGTAATCAGTCGGGCTGTCTGTGTTTTGCTGAATGGTCTGTATGTCGGTCGGATTATTGGTGGTCAGGTTCTGCAAAACGTTAGTACCCTGAAATACGGAATTGACGCCATTGGTCGGATCAGATTCCACCACATAGTTCGCCGCCGGGCTGATAACAGGCACAATATATCCGCTTGGCACAGCCGGAAGACTGGCCGGGGTCTCGGAAAAAACCGTCGGGCTTTGGGCCGATAGCGGCGTACTTTGCGTATAGTTCTGCGCGTTGATTGTGGCGACATTATTGCTTGCCGCCGTCAGTTGGGTGGTGCTGGTCGGAATCGCCGTTGTACTGACCGAAACACTGGCCTGCGCACCGTTGGCGGACAATCCCAGACTGCCGCTGTTGAGGGTGTTGGCGAATATGCCCGCACCGGTGTTGTAAATGACGGGGCTGCCTGTCAATACCGGACCGGAGTCATTCTGCACGGAAGGTCCTGATGCCACTAACGGACCTGCTGCCACCAGCTCTTCATAGACCTGCCAGGTCTCCTGATAGTTGTATTGAGTCAGGTTCAGCGGATCGTTGGCAAACGTCGCGCCGTTGTTGCCGGTTATATTGACGACATTGCCGGAAAGGAGGCCACCCAGATTGGTGGCGGTATTGAAGTTTTCCAGGGTCAGCGTTCCGCCCGATTTGATCACCGGTACCGAAGGCGTGAGGCCGGCATAATATTCGGCCTGGTACCAGTTACTCTGATAGGACCAGGTTTCGCATTGATCCGTAGCACAGCTGCAGTGGTACCCCATTCCGGTGTCACCGGTTGTAATCTGTATGTGGGGAGATTGCCCACCCAAAACCCGGGTGTCGCCGCCCGGAGATTCATTGGTGATGGTGGCAGCAGACAGTGTGATATCGCCGTTGCTGTTGATGTTGCTGTTATTGATGATGGTTTGTGCGCTGAGCGTTATTGAACCACCTGCATTAATCTCGCCGACCGCACCGGTGCTGGTGCTGCCCACATTGGTAATGGTGCCGTTGGCGGCACTGGCTGTGAGCGCGGCTCCTGCGTACAGCGCGCCGCTGTTGTTCAGGTCGCCGGATGTGGCGGTCAATGTCAGATTGTTCAATGCAGCGATGGGCTGACCCGTGCCGTTGGTGATGGATGGCGCTGTCAGAGTCAGATCGTGTCCGGACAGGACCGAACCGTTATTGGTGTATCCGTTCGCCAGCACTATCGTGGCTGATCCCGAACCGGAGGTTGCCGCGTCTATCAATGCATTGCTGTCGCCTGAATTCAGCGAATTGAGCGTGAGGGTCATGTTTCCGACGGAAATCACCGAGCCGCTGTTATTGATCGTCATCTGCGGCGCAGTAATATTCACCACGCCGCCTTGCATAACACCGTTTCCACTGACCGTGACACTGTAACTGGCTGCATCCAGCGCGGCCACATTCAGGGTGCCGGCACTTAAGATTGCGCCGCTGTCGGCCAGATTGCCGGTTCCGACATTGATGTTGAGACTGTCACTTGCCTGCAGCGTGCCCAGATTGCTGACCGTTGCGGCGTTGATGACGGACGTGCCGGTCGACTGGGTGGCGAGCGTGAGCACGCCGCTGCTGTTATTGGTCAGCGTGCCGCTCAGTTGCAATGATGCGGCACTGACACTTTGCGTGACACCGCTGTTGGTCAGATTGTTGGCGCTGATGCTCAGGTTGTTCGCCGAGATCAGTCCGCCGCTGTTATTGGTCAGGGTGGTGACATCGTTGGTGGTCAGTGTCTGTCCGGCCTGTATCGTGCCGCTCGCCTCATTGGTCAAAGTGCCGCCGAGTGTGGCAGTCATGTTGCCGGTTGCAAGCAGTTTTCCTGAATTGTCGATACTGGCAGCGCTGATGTTGATGCTGCGTGCCGACTGAAGTGTGCCGGCATTACTCAAGGCACCGGCAACGTTGATCGTATCGGCCGTTGCGCCGGCGCTCGTGGACAGCAGCATTGTTCCAGCATTGCTCAGACCGGCCAGCTGCACGTTGGCGCCGCCGGCTGCCTGTATCCACGTTGCCTGGGTGGCAGTGGCGTTATTTCCGGTCAGACTGAGTGTGCTGCCAGTGAACAGACTGCCACTGCCGGTCAGGCTGATATTTTCACTTGCGGCGTCGGCCGCATCAGCAATCGACAGCATGCCGGAAGAGTAGATTTTGCCGCTGTCGGTCAGCGTGCCATTGATCCGCAGTGTCGCGCTGCCGGCGTCGGCTTCGATGGAGCCACTGTTGGCGAGGCCGCCGTTTCCCGTTTCGGTCAGCGTGAGCACGCCGGCCTTGATGTTTCCGGCATTGGCCGCGCTGTTCCCGCTCAGGGTCATGGTAAGTCCGGACTGCAGCATGCTGCCGGCTTCGGTGCTCATCGTGCCGCTGATCTGTGCCGACAGATTGCCGGCCGCAACCACATTGCCGGCGTTGTTGACACTGGCTGCGCTCAATTGCAGTGCGCGTGCAGACTGGATGGTTCCGGTGTTGCTCAAGGCGCCCGAGACGCTGACCTGATCCGCTGCAGGGTTGGCGCTTGTGGACAGCAGCCAGGTGCCGTTGTTGGTCAGGCTGGCAAGCTGCACTGTGCTGCCGGCCGCGCTCTGAATCAGCGAGCCCGCGCTGGTTGTTGCAGACGCACCCTGCACGGCCAGGCCGGCTCCGGCGGTGATCTGGCCGCTGCCGGCATTGATCAGATTCTCGGTTGCGGTTCCGGATGCGTCGGCTATCGTCATCGCGCCTGCAGCGTTAATTTTGCCGCTGTTGGTGATCGTGCCATTGACGCCCAGGCCGAGGGTGCCGCTGTCGGCAGAAATGGTGCCGGCGTTATTCATGCCGCCGAGCGCAGTCAGAATGACGTTGCCTGCGGTGCTCTCTATGCTCTGTGCAGACCCTGCTGCAGTAACGATTGCTGCGGCTGAACTGACGGTGAGGTTGCCGGCAGATTTCAATTGTCCGGTACCCAGCTGCAGGTCGCCGCCGGTCGAGCTCAGATTCAGGGTGGTGCCGCTGTACAGCTGGGCGCCTGCGCTGCCTATGGTCATGCTTCCGGTACTGGCCTGCCATGCGCCGTTTCCGCTACCCCAGGCCGTTCCGTTGATCGACGTCGATCCGGCAATCGTCAAAGCCAGACTGTCACCGGCAAACCGCAGGTTGTTATTAATCTGGGCGTTGCTGTCCGAGGTATCAGTGAGCGCACTGGCCGATACGGTCAAATTTTGACCTGAGACCAGCGCGCCGCCGGTCAGCGAGATTGCGCCCGGTGTGGTGATGGCGGTATTCAGTCCGGAGGTCAGGCTGGCATCGGTGAGCGTGACAGCGCTTGCATCGGTGCTGGTGCTGCTGATATTGATATTGTTCGCTGCAGATATTTTATTCCCCAGCTGGATATCGCCGGCACTGGCCAGCGAAAAATCCGTCCCGGTGACTGCGACGTTACCCAGCATTCTGACGCCGACGCCGGCTTCGGTGGAAACCAGAAAAATGGTATTGGCGTACATGCCGCCGAGCGCGCTGGTATCAATGCTGTAGGTGGGGGCGGTGCCCACCGGCGTCATCGTGCCGGTGACTGAACGGGTCGCATAACTCCATTGATTCGGACCTGCGGTAATGCCCAGACTGCCGGTGTTGATCTGAGCGTCGACCGTCACAGACCGCGCGACCAGATCGAGCGTTTGCTGGGCGGTCGAATTCAATCCGGTGCCGTCGATCAGAATATTGCCCTGATTTACCTGGAAGCCGCTCAGGCTGCCATCTGCGCCGTAAGTCGGCAGACCGGTAGTCAGCGTGACCCGGTTCGAATTGATAAATCCGCAGCCGCCGCAGGTAATGCCGTAGGGATTGACGACAACCACATCGGCGGTCTGGCCCACTACTTCAGTAAATCCGGCCAGCGTTGAAGGCGTCTGGGCGTAAGTCGTTTCGTTGATGATGACCGACGCAGGTCTGGCCAGATTGGGGTTGGCTGAAACCGGGCCGGCCAGCAATGATGTGCGGGTCAGCTGGGTTGAATTACCGTTATTCAGAACGAGTCCGTAACTGCTGACATTGTATTGAGAGTAGATGTTGAGCGACACACCGGCGCTGTTCGGCGTCGCAATATTGACAATGGTGACGCCGTTCGGCGCAACATAGCTGTTGGCATTGCCGGACAGGACCACGGCCGACGGTGCGGGCAGCGGATTGGGCGGCGGCGCGGCCCAGGAAGACAGCACCATTCCAAGCAAACCTGCAGCCGCAGTTGCGTTGACTACGCCAGAAGCGGGAGCACCGCCACTCCTGGCAAATTCAGAAGCCACAGCCCAGCAGTTTTTGGATCGGTTCCACACCAGTCGATAGATCTTGTTCATATTGATGCCCTACATGGTGAAGGTCAGTTTGACCCATATTTGCGCCGGCTCGAATTTCATAAAAGCAGGTTCAGTAGCGGGCTCGGACAAAAACATGTCCCAGGTAAATTGCTGTAATCTGGTTGAGCTTCCGACAGTCATGCCGGACAGGCATCCGCCCGGTACGCCCAAAGCCATGTTGCTCACGCAGCCGAAGTCGTAACCAATATAGAACCGGGTCGTCAGCGTCTGACTGCCCAGAGTCAGGGGTTTGATGGTGGAGAGTTCATTGCGCACAAAATAGCCGTTGTCGCCGGTCAGGGTGTTGTTCATAAATCCGCGCACGGTGTAAAGACTGCCGATGAGCAGCTGTTCGGAACCATACAGGGGATTGGCGGAGCGCTGCACCGTCAGGGCCACGTCATAACTGAAGTTGTCGTCGTTCAGCCTGAACGGTACCTTGGCACTCAGGTCCATGGTGCCCTTCTGGAATTGCGCATGGGGCTGGTTGGCCGGCAGATACATGGAGTCCTCCATCGCACCCATGGTGGCCAGTCCCCGTGAATATTTCAGATTCAACAGGATGATGTTGCCGCCGACATTGGTACTCAGTGTCGCCTTGCTGTCCCAGACTGTGAGCTTGCGGCTGTTGGCGACCAGAAGCTGGTCGGCCAGATAATTGTGGCTGTTCTTGCCTGTGATACTGGTCGATAACAGCAGGCGGGTTTTCTGGTCGCGATAGACCAGCCGGCTGGCATCCACACTTTTAATGGAATTGGTTCCGGAGGAGGGCAGATAAATCCCTGCCGGTATGAGTAACTGGTCGGTATAGGTCGAGTGATTGACATCCAGTCCAAACGTGTTGTAGCCGTAGGGTATCTGGGCGTTGAAATCGCTGGAGTTGGCAAAGTGCGTCAGGTCATCGGCGGGCATGGACTGGCGCTGGCTCGCAGACATGAATTCATTAAAGCCCAGCAGATTGTCTTCGGCGGCGGTGACCGCGGCCTGATTTTTTCCTGTGGCCAGCAGTCCCTGATTGTCATAGGAAGCGATCAAATGCAAAGGAAGCCTGGGCGCGTTGTGCAGCACGACCACGCTCTGGCCGGGGGCATCTCCCGGTTGAACCGCTGCTTTGACATCGTTGGACTGGAGCCGGTTGATCTGGTCTATACCCCCCATCTGTCAGACTACTTGTCGTGTAACTTTTTAAATTGAACCGATCTCATTGAAGTCTGTTTGTTTGTGTTTTTCGCATTATCTATCCAGCTTTTTCCGGCGTAGGCAGTCGGGGTTTTATGGGTGGAGCGCAGCGGAACCCATTCCCTCAAGACGTTAAGGTTTGCTTTTTGATTTTGAAGTTATACGGCTAAAATGACCGGCGATCTTCAATCTGGTTGTTACCTCTCTTTTTAACTTATTGAGCGAGGCAACAATGGCAACCTATTCCGCAGCATTTATTGAGCAGGCATTACAGAAGACCTATTCCCGTGGCGACCGAACAATCATGTCAGTGGCCACTGATTTAAATTTGAATCACCATACGTTGAGATATTGGATGAAAAAGAAGTCAGCACTGGCGGGCAGTCCGGCGTCAGAAAAAGAAAAGCGACCGAGCGACTGGACGGTAGAAGAACAACTGCAGGCACTGCATGAGAGCCATGCGTTATCGGGAGAGCAGCTTCAGGCATGGTGCCGTGAACGTGGTTTATTCCCGCATAATTTAACCAGTTGGAAAGCTGCTTTTTGTGCCAGCGGTAAAGAGGCCGCACCCAAGGCTGGTGAAGTTAAATCGCTGAAAGATGAAAACGTCAAACTCAAGCGTGAGCTGGTCCGTAAAGATAAAGCTCTGGCGGAGGCGGCAGCACTGCTGGTTCTGCAAAAAAAGTTCCGTGCGCTTTGGGAGGGCGAGGAGTCATGACCCCAATCCCGGAGCGCAATATTGTATTGACACTGGTCGCCGAAGCGGTGGTTTCAGGCGCACGTCAGGAACGTGCCTGCAATGTCATTGATTTAAGCGAGCGAACGCTGCAGCGCTGGAAGATTGATCAGGTGACTGAACAAGCCGACCGGCGCACAGAGCGCGTGCAGACGCCTCAGAACCAACTGAGTCATGATGAACGGCTGCAAGTGCTGGCCATTGCCAACTCGCCTGAGTACGGGCATCTGGCGCCGAGTCAAATCGTGCCACGGTTGGCTGACGATGGGCTCTATGTCGCATCGGAGTCAACGTTCTATCGTTTGCTCAAGGTTGAGAATATGCTTCAGCACCGCGGCGAAGAGAAACCCAGACAATCGCGTAGCAAGCCACGTGCGTTACAGGCAACCGCGCCCAACCAGCTCTACTCTTGGGACATCACCTATTTGCCGACCGAGATCAGAGGAATTTATTTTTATCTCTATATGTTCATCGATGTCTTTAGCCGCAAAGTAGTCGGATGGCAGGTATTTGAAACCGAAAGCAGTGCACTGGCCAGCGAGGTCATGAAAGATATATGTGTGCGAGAAAAAATCGCACAAAATCAGGTCGTTCTTCATTCGGATAACGGCAGTCCGATGAAGGGTGCCACGATGCTGGCCATGCTGCAGGTGCTGGGCATCATGCCGTCATTCAGTCGTCCTGCCGTGAGTAATGACAACCCGTTCGCCGAAAGCTTTTTTAAAACATTGAAGTACTGCCCAGTATATCCACGTCGCCCATTTAAGGATCTCCTGGCAGCCAGGAATTGGGTTACTACATTCATGCATTGGTATAACGAAGAACATCGACACAGCGCCATTCAGTTTGTGACGCCGGCTGAACGCCATGCCGGTTTGGATGTGGAATTGTTGATTCGACGTGAGGAATTGTATGCGGCGGCTAAAGCGAGGAACCCGAACCGCTGGAGCGGTGCCACTCGTAACTGGGAACGTACCAACGTTGTTAATTTAAATCCGGACAAAACTACCAAGCAAGCATTAAATCATGAGGAGGTGTATCAGGAACTGAAACTGGCGGCATAAAAATTTACTTTTAGGCGACAACTAGCTTGAAAAACTCCGATACCCTGCTCAAGATCGCGCAGGTTGAATATCTGTCCGGTCTGTCCGGGAAAAATATTGTTGATCGAAACGGACTTGCTGCCATTGTCCTCGACCTGAAATTTTTGCACCGTGCCTTCAATGACCAGTATGGTCAATGTGTCGCCGGTGTCCTGTTTCGGGAAATAGGCCCGTGTAGTGACATAACCGTGCTCGACGTAATCACGCGTGATCCAGTTCAGAACGGTTGTCAGATCCTCGCCGGTCAGACAATGGCCGGTGAAGGCCTCGTTGATTTTCTGACGCATTTTGTCGGACAGATGCACGGCATTCCGGATCTGGATCGATTTGATTTCGCGGCAACCGCCCCTGTCGGTGGTTGGCCCTTCGACCCTGGGAACCAGCAGATTCAGATCCGCGCCGTTGTCCTGAACGCCAGGCTGAATTTTCTGCTGATCCTGCTGGATTTGTTCCTGTTGTTTTTGTTGCAGCACTTCAGCCTGACGGCCGCTCTGATCAGGATCGGCGGCCGCACAGACCTGTTGCAGGAGCAAAAAAAAAGTGGGCAGCGTCACAGTCAAGAAGTGTCTGTTTGACTTCATATAAAAATCCCCTGTCAATTGTCTTTTCAATACATTCCGAAATGTTGTGTGACCGTATGGTTACAAATTAGGCCAAAATTCTCCAAAGGCAATATTTTCCGACGTGTTTGAGAAAAGAATTTTTGCAGATTGAATTTTTATCAAATTTTTTTAATGAATGAAAAAATTCACACCTGAAAATCAACGGAAAAATGGTTGTTCGACATCCTGTCCGCCCCGGCAGGCAGCGGCATGGATTAAATTTGACTGTTGTTGAAAATGCTGCTGAAACTGACACTTGCCGTTGATGAAAAATATTTTACGGACTGCCGGTCGGTGACGCGATTGCCGGGCGTCCGGGCACGGTGCAAGGGGGACTGTGGATGTCTGTTGCAGTGCAACCGAAAAAAATATCTTCAGTATCCGGGTTGCACCGCTAGCCTGATTAAATGCGCGCGCTTCATCTTGCGCGGCACCATTGCCATGGCAGGTGCTGGCGTGCAGTCTGCAGCATGATCAATGTTGGATCAGGCCCAGCTGGCGGCCAATGAAAACCGCATGAGTACGATTTTTGGCGCGCAGTTTTGAGTTGATATTCCGCAAATGGAACTTGACCGTCGGTTCGGTAATGAACAGCTTGCCCGCAATGCTCTTGTTGGGCAGGCCGGCGGCCAGGCACTGCAGGATCTGCAGTTCCCGATCCGACAGGGAATCAATTGCCTTGATAACCAGCGTCGTCGTTGCGGCATCGGCCTGATGGCCGGCAGATCTCAGGCCGTCAGGCGCCGGTTGCCTGCCGTCTTTTTTCAGGCTGAGCACTTTCTTGATGTGCAACTGCATTTTGAATTCAATGGACTCGGCGGCGAGTTTTTCCAGCAGCGTGATCACGCCGGGGCCTTCCTCGATAAAAGTCGACGCCAGGCTTTGTGCCGCAGGCATCTGGAAAATGGTGTGCATTTCATTCAGCGCGGCCCGGGTCTGATCCAGCGCATCCAGCGACTGCGCCAGCAGAATGCGCAGTTTGATTTCCACCCGGACGCAACCGCAGTCCCTGGCCTGAACGATAAACTGTGGCGCATCATTGACGACCAGCTGGCATTTCCCGGATCGTATCCAGATCCGGAATTGCATGATGCGCATGTTGTCCACATCGCTGTCGTTGGCCGCCTTCTGATCGCCACTGTTCCAGATCAGCTCTTCAAGCGGGACCCGCTGCGACAGCGCCGGGTTCTGCGCATCGTATTGCTGCACCAGCTGATACTGCTGTTCCAGCTTCATGGCCACGCAAATACTCTGCAGGCCGAACTGGCGTCCCAGCTCTGTGCCCTGTTCGGTAATCTCTCTGGCAGACTGGTAATTCCCGGCGCTGCAGCGGCTGCGCGAGAGCAGGCGGAAGCTGGCGATGATGGTGTAAGTCATCCCTGTGGCGCAGGTCAGATCAAAGTATTCCCCGGCCAGTTTGAAGGCGCGCTCGTAGTCGCCGGTCTCATACAGCGCTTCGGCCAGATAGCCCGCCAGATGGACGCTGCATACCGAATTCTGCCCGCTGCGCAATGCGATATCCGCCAGACCGGATTCCAGCAGCGCAATGGCCTCTTTGATCCTGGCCTGCATCAGCAGCACACTGGCTTCAATGCCGATGGTAAACGACAGACCGTAGAGGCTGCCGTACTTCCTGAATATCGCCTTTGCCAGGTCGATTTCGGTCGGCACTTTATCGAAGTGGCGGGTCCAGGCATAAACTGCTGCGCGTATGGTATGCATCACACCGGCTACCGGTCCGGTAAAGGTGACATTGCCGAGCTGGGTTGCCAGCACGTGTTCGCAATCTCCGGGCTGATCCATCAGGGCCAGCGTCAACGGTTCCAGTATCCGGTAGTCGTTATTGTTTTGCAGTTCTTCCCGGTTGCGCAAACGGTAGGCCAGATCGCGCGCCAATACATATTCATGCTGGAAAATATGCATCCAGCATTTGGCCACCAGCAAATCTGCATGCCGTTCAAGCACTGCTGCGGGTATCGCGTTGAGCCAGCGATGGCAGTCCGAGAGCTGACCTGCATTGATCTGTACCCAGATGTAAGTCGTCAGAATCTCGCAAACACGCTCGTTTTCACCGGCGATTAACAGGTGATCGATCGCTGCTCCGGCGTTGCCATCCTGCAGATACCAGTCCGCAGCCTTGACATGCAGGCCAGGTTCCATTCCCAGGCAATCTTCGTGCAGTTTTTTTTGCAGATATTCGGCAAACAGCGGATGGAAGCGATACTGACCATCGCTTTCCCCGACCCGAACCAGAAACAGGTTTTGCTGTTCGATGGAGCGCAGCAGCGCAGCGCTGTTCTGGATGCCGGCGATGGCATTGGTCAGTGACGTATTGAGCTGCGTGACCACGCTGGTCCTGAGCAGAAAATTCTGCACTTCATGGGACTGGGTCAGAAACACTTCTTCATACAGGTAGTGATCAATATCGGAAGCGCTGATGAAAAAATTTCTGATGAAGTTCTGGCGGTCTTTGCTTTTCTCCATGGCCAGCGCAGCCAGTTGCAGCCCGGTAGGCCATCCTTCCGTGCACCGGTGCAGGCGTTCAATGCTGGCGTCGTCCAGTTGCAGCTGATAGCGGGCATTGAAAAAAGTGCGCGTCTGTTCGATATCAAAGGCCAGCTCCTGAAATCCGATCACGATTACCTTACCCTGCGCCCTGAGTTTGAGCAGCTTCAGCGCCGGGTGCGCCCTGGCCGCAATGATGAAGCGGCAATGGTTTCCCGAGCGCTCAATCATGTTCTGGACGAACTGAAGAATCTGGGTATCAGTGATGAGATCGAAATCATCCAGAAATATCGCAGTCGGTTGCGGCAGCTTTGCGACCAGGTCCAGCAGTCTGAAATGAAACGACGTGCTGGTATAGACCGCATCGATCAGATTGGCCGTGGCATCGTCGCTGCCCAGGCGCGCTCCCGCTTCAGGTGCGATGGCGGCATAAATGAGCTGGCAGAAACGGTCCAGATGATTGTCATCATGATTCAGCTGTATCCACGCCGTTCTGACGCCGGCCTCTTTCAGATGCCCGTGTATGCTCAGAATCGCCGTGGTTTTCCCGAACCCGGCCGGTGCCACGGCCAGCACCAGACTGGCGTGCACACAGTCTTCCAGCCAGCCCGGCAGGTTGGGGTTTTCGACCGTGTTCCGGTTCAGGTGTGGAAGAGTGAGATTGGCAGGCAGGTGATGTTGATGAACTGTCATGTCGGTGCAGTCTGGATGTAGGGGTGATTTTGATTATTACATACATTGCCATCAAGAACTGTCCGTATGGATAGTAGCTATCATCTAAAGTTTATCCGTATCAACATTGTCGGTCAGAACTGAAACCGCATTGCAGGGCCTGCGTTTTGACGCACCGCTGCCGTCAGCAAGCCCGCACAAAAAAGGCCTGCAGGTGAGCTGCCATCCGGACCGGCAACCGGATGCCGCCGGGGCTGCGCGCCACCCGGGCTGCATGTCACGTTTGTCGGGCACAGCCACAGCGCCCGGAGCGGTTTCGCGGCCGTGGCAATGATCGTGGCGGATCTGCCAACCTGTTCTTTCGGACAGGCAGCGCTGCGAGCCGATTTATCCATATGAACGGTGCATATCGCCGGCGCGGCTCCTACACTCCCATCGGTGCTCTGGTGCTCACCGGCCGGAGTAACCAATAATAAATATGACAGGCAGGAGACCTTGATGCACGACGTAGACGTCGCTCGCGTAGCGCGCAGCAAGAAGCACATCCTTCGCAATCAGAAGGTCAGTCCATTCCCACTGAATCCGGAAAGCGGCAGGCAGCCATGCTGGTAGCACTGCTGGCCGGTCTGGTGGCGATCGTGATCTCCGGCTCTGCGGTGTGGTCGCAGCATGCGCCGCAGGATCGCCCGAAAGAGCAGTTCGAACTGCAGCAGTCCATGGTCGGCGGCGGGCCGGTCACGCAGTCCGTGGTAATCGAACCCTATGAAGTGATGAAGTATCGTCACATCGTGCGTCAGGCATTCGATTACAGCTGCGGCTCGGCGGCCCTGGTCACCATCATGAATTTCGATCTGGGCGTGACGGTCACCGAAAAGCAGGCGATGGAAGGCATGATGCTGCACGGCGAAAAAGAAAAAATCATTGCGCGGCGCGGCTTCTCGCTGCTGGATATGAAGCGCTACCTGGTTTCCGTCGGCATCGAGGCTGCCGGTTTTCGTGGCGAACTCAGCGACCTGCTGGCGCTGGAGCATCCGGCGCTGGTGCCGATCGATTTCGGTGGTTCCAAACATTTCGTGGTCCTGCGCGGACTGCGCAACGGTCTGGCGTATATCGCCGACCCGTCGGCAGGCAATATCGTGTTCTCGCAGTCGAAATTTGCCTCGCTGTGGGATCGCAATACTTTCTTTATCGTGTACCCGCCCAAAGACCGGCCGGCGCTGCATCAGCTTGCGCTGTCCGATCAGGAGCTCGGGGTCACCGACATGGATCGCATCAGGGATCAGGCGGTTTTTCCGGGACTGCAAAATGCGCTGGAGATGGAGCGCCTGGTTAACGGTTATGGCGGCGTGTCGATACATCATCAATAAACTTACGACGCCTTGCCTGCGTCGCCGATTCACTTTCATCATCATGGAGTTTTCATGAAATTTTCTCATCCGTTCTGTCTGATCGCCGCCGCACTGTCCTTCTCACTGCATGCTCAGGAAGCACCACCGGTTGCGGCTCCGTCCACGTCGATGCAGCCCAGCGAGGCTGCGGTGCGCAATGCGCTGAGCAGGCAGGACACTGACGTCGATCCGTCCGGTGACCTGCTCTCGAAAACGCTCACGGCAGTCGACAAAGACTACACGCTGATCAAAAGCGGCAAGTTTCAGGTGACCTACGATCTGAACTACTCCTACATCGGTCAGGAAAAAATCAATACCGACCTGTCCTCCGGCAGCGCCACCCTGTTCAGCATCGAGAATGACAATTCGCACACCATTACCAATACCTTCTCGCTGGACTACGGCCTGTTGAATAACCTGACCGGCAACCTCACGCTGCCGCTGGTGAGCAAGTATTCCGAGAACGCCACCTTCAACGGCGTGTCCAATTCGTTTGGCGATATTTCGCTGGGCGCACGTTATCAGCCGTTTGAAGCGCAGCGCGACAGGCCGTCGCTGACCTTCACCGGCCGCATCGGTCTGCCGACCGGCACCAGTCCGTTCAAGGTGATTGCCGGCAGCGGTCTGGCTACCGGTTCGGGCGTGACATCCCTGACCGGCGGACTGAATGTCAATCAGATCGTCGATCCGGTGGCGCTGTTCGGATCCTTTAACATGACTTACAGCATGCCGGTCAAGGGCCTCGATCAGGTGCTGGACAGCAGCGTGCTGTGGCAGGTGCGGCCCGGACTGACTGTCGGTTTCGGCGCCGGTTTCGCGTATGCGCTGTCCTATATGATCACGACGTCGATCTCCTTTCAGGAATCGATCTCGGCCGGTTCCCGCCTGACTTTTGCCAACGATACGACTGCGCTGACTTCAACCCAGACTGCCGCCGTGCTGAGCCTGGGCATGGGATATCGGCTGTCACCGAAAACCACGGTCAATACTTCAATAGGCATCGGTCTGACCGCCAACTCGCCCAACATCAGCATTGATTTCACCGTGCCGTTTTCAATGTAAGCGCCACAGTGAAATTCGTTTGCAGTCTTCGAATGAAGCTGTCTGTGGGCCTTGCGCTGTGCATGGCTCTTGCGACCGGCCTGCATGCCGAAGTCACGGACAACATCGCCATCGATCCGAAGGCCATGGCGCTGGGTAATGCGGTCACCGCCGATCCGCCGGGTCTGGCCTCGATTCATTTCAATCCCGCCGGACTGGCGCGCATCGACACGGATATGGTTGACAATATTTTTACGGTCGCCTCGATCCGCAACAACAATACCTTTAAGGCTGCGCCGGATCTCGACATCGGCGGATTCCGGGACGACCCCTTGAGCGGCACCAGTTCCGCAGGAGGGCGGCAGCGCCTGACGCTGCCGATAGCCGGCCTGTTGCCCTGGCACCTGCCGGCAGTGGCGCTGCCTTCGCTGGGCTATGCCTTCCATCAGGAGGGTTCGCCGTTCACGTTTGCCACGCTTTCCTACATGCCGTTTTATTATTCCCTGGATCGCAGCGAACACGCCAACGATCCTGGCGCCTACGACGGCAAGGTGGTCGACATCCAGCGTCTTGTGTATGCGTCGCCGGCGGTGGGCTACAAATATTCCGACACCCTGCGTTTTGGTGTGGCCGTGCCGATAGCCTATGCGTCGATGACGATAGACACCAATATGCGCTTCCCGAATCCGCTGCTGGGCACGATAGGACAGCTGCAACAGGGTTCCTGCCCCAACGGCAACGGCACCGTCATCGACACGCTGAGCTTCGGCCTGTGCGGCGGCGGTCCGGCCGGGATGCTGAACCCGTTCCAGAAAGCGGCGAGTCTGAATCTGAACATGAGCGCACCGTTCGATCCGACCATCAACCTCGGCGTGTTATGGGAACCGAGCGACTCGTTTGCGCTGGGTGCCGTATTTCAGGGCGGCACCAGCACCACCTATCGTGGCACCTATGAGTTCGACACCGAACCGATGTTGCGCCAGTTTGTGGGCGGTTTGAATAACAGTCTGTTAGGCCCGGTTGCCGCGGCCATTACCGGTCTGCCGCAGCAGATTCCGGCGGTGCAGAAAGGCAATGTGGTGTCAACGATTCCGTTTCCGTCGCGCTTTCAGGTCGGACTGAAATACAAGCCGGTGAGTTTCCTGCAATTCAATTTCGACGTGAGCTATGCCGATTGGGCCAGGTGGAATTCGATGACGCTGCAGTTTGACCAGAACATCAATCTGCTGGAAGTGGCGCATATATTCGGCCTGGCCAATTCCAGTCAGCTGACCCTGCCGCTGGGGTTTCGCAGCGTCGTGAATTTCGGCGCCGGCCTTCAGGTGCAGGCCAGCCGCGATCTGACGCTGCGCTTTGGCTATGAACCGCGCAAGAGTTCGCTGCCGGCTTCCAGCATTTCTCTGCTTACGCCGCTGCCGGACACCAAACTGTATGGCGCCGGTCTGGAATACAGGATGAACCAGGGCGATTCGCTCAACGTCGGCGTCAGTTACATGAAGGGTACTTACAACATCCGCGCGCGCAGCGACTGCAACCTCAACTGCGATGGATTTTTCAACCTGATTTACAACCCGTACGCCGCATCGAACGTTGCGGGTGATTTTATCGTGCGCTACTTTGGCATGAAGTACAGCCACAGTTTTTGAGCACGGCGCCATTTTCCAGTCCAACCCAAGGAGATCCTGTATGTTGAAATGCGTCACTGTCATAAGCGTCGCTGCAATGACAATAGCCGGTGCAGCGCTTGCGCAGACCCCGGCCAAAACCACAAGCCCGGCCGTAACCGCAGTCCAGAGCAGCGCGCCGGTTGCGATCTCGCCTGAAAAAGAAAAATTGATACACCGCATCCTGGAATTGTGGCACGTGGAAAACGTCGGTGTGGTGATGTTGCAGCAGCCGGTGGCCGAATCCATCCGTCAGTCGCGCTCGCTCCTGCAGGGGCGGGTCTCAAGCGAACGCCAGGAAGCGACAATGAAAGAGATCACTCAGGACGCCAAAAAATTTATGGACGAGGCCACGCCGATGGTGCAGGCCAGCGCGCAGAAGATTATTCCTGTGACTGTGGTGCCGATGCTGGCGGAAAAATTCAGTGAAGATGAATTGCGTCAGGTCATCGCCATTCTGGAGTCGCCGGTGAAGAAAAAATTCGAAGCGCTGGCCCCGGAAATGGAAAAATCGCTGGGCGAAAAAATCGCTGCCGATACCGGTGCGACGATTAACGTCAAACTCGGCGAACTGACACAGCAGGTCGGTCTGCGGATGCGCACTGCAGTCACGCCCTGAACAGCCGGCCCAGGAGTCTGCGCGGCAGAAGGAGTCGAAGCGAAAGGAGTGGGACTTTTCTCCACTCCCTGCAGCCGACTCGCTTCTGCCGCGCAGACTAGGTGCTGCAGTTGATCAGTATGGCAGCGATGCCGCCGGTGGCCGGCACCTTGCCGGCACCGTTGGTCACAACGCAAATTTGTCCCGGCGGCTGCACGGCTATGGACACATCGTAGGAAAATCCGGCTTCCAGCAAAGTCGGGAAGGCAAATCCGCCATTGGCCGGTACGCTGAATAAATTCGTCAGGCTGGTGTCGTAAGCCGAAGTCTGGTTTTGCACAACGACGCTGCTGCCGCTGTCCATTCCTGAAACGATGCCGAACACGCTGCCCCGGACAGGCGTGCAGGTGACCAGGATGGTCGAGACATCCTCGGAATACTGCCCGACCGTGCCGGTCCCGTTTTTCACCGCGCAGGTCGCGCCCGCCGGATTGGTCATGACGGTCACCGCGTAGGCAGTGCCGGCCCTGACCTGGCCGCTGAAAACAAAGTTGCCGTCTGATCTGACGCTGATGGTCTGTGTGCCGTTGTTGGCCAGGAGCACGGCGATTCCCGGAACCAGACCGGTCACGGTGCCGGCGATCATCGCGGATGCTGCGCCGCCGGCACCGCAGCCGGACAGCGCCGCTGCCAGGCAGGTCAGAACGATGGCGCGCCGGAATTGTTTCATCTTGACAGCAACCGTTGCGCAAAGGGGTTTCGGCGTGGCATCGGCGGCATACTCAATGAGGTCTGAGCGTGACGCTTGTTCCGGCCAGATCGATGCCCTTGATTTCGACGCTGCCCAGGCTCGGGCCGCTGCTGCCCATGACCCGGATATTGTTGAAATGGAGTTCGCCGATCGAGCTGGGCAGACTGAGCGTGACCGACCCGTCCGGGTTGACCACGGATGCCGCGTTGGCCGGATTGTAAAGCACGTCCCTGGCCGAAATCTGCGCGCTGAACAGGGCCAGAAACGGGTCCATCACCGTAACCAGGTCGCCCATGATCAACAGGCCGGAAGTCTGTCTGGCGATGGCGCCGAGTGAAGCGCTGGTCAAATTCTGCAGCGCCAGACTGTTGCTCGCCGATCCTTTCAGATTGAGCCAGTCGCTCAGTGTTTCATCCAGAACGCCCTGTCCAATCACCTCGGAGAGCTCCTGTTCGCTGAGCATGCGCAGGCCATCCTGTTTCTGCGCTGCCGCCGCGCCCTGGATCTGCACCGCCGGTACCGGCGCAGCGGCAGCCGGACTCATCTGCATGGGCCCCAGCAATGCCGTCACGATCGCCGCTGCCCTGCGCACACTGCGCTGCCGCTTCAGTATGCTCTGAATCTGGCGCTGGGTAACAATTTCCAGTTCGGTAAAAATATCGCCCAGCCGCTGACCGGTGTTCTTTTGCAGCGCAATCGCCTGCGCAAGCTGATCCTCGGAAATTAGATTTTTCTTGAGCAGCAGCTGGCCGAGCTGTGACTTTTTGTGGTGCTCTTTTAACCAATCCATGGCGCAGTCAATCTACGAAGTTGTTGTTGGAATTATTCCTCACGTATCCAGACCTGGGAACGCCCGATCAGCGGTATGCCGATATAGCCGCGCACATCCAGCCTGGTGCCGCCTTCAATCAGCGTCAGCCTGCTTTTATAGACTTCGCCGATTTCGGCATCGAGAATTTTGCCGCCGTTGTATTCATCGCCGTCCCGTCTGATACCGGTCAGCATGGTCATGCCGAGTATCGGCTGGCCTTTCAGGTCGCCGCTGCATTTGTCGCATTTCGGGTTCGGATCCTGGCCGGCTTCGCGGAACAGTTTTTCAATCCGGCCGCGATATTCGCCGCCGCTTTCAGTGATGCGTATCAGGGCGCGCGGTTTGCCGGTCTTGTCGTCTATGGTTTTCCACAGTCCTGCCGGGGAGGTCTGCTGCGCCGCCACGTTCAGGGACAGCACGCAGCCTGCGGCGAAGAGGGCGATCAGTTTCATGTTCATGGATATTCCTTCAAAGATAGTCATGCTAGGTGAAACAGGCGCCGGGCACCGGCTTTTTCTGTTGACTGCAGGAGCCAAATCCATGGCTTTAAAAGCCACTTCCCACGCTCTGCCGCAGCGGTGCCGGATAACGTCACTCACGCGGCGCGCCGGCCGGTCCGGCGGCGGCCGTTCTGTCAGGATTTGAACCTGACGTTCAGGTACTGAATCTGCATTGAACCGATACTGCTGCTGCCAAGATTCACATTCCCCTCAGGGGTGGTAAAGGTGATATTGCCGACCTGCAGGCTGCCGGCCGGCGCGCTGCCGGGTGTGGACGGCCAGCCTGTGCCCCACTGCAGATTGGGGGTGCCGCCGGCATCGGTGACGACGTTGAGCACGCCGGGCTGGCTGTTGATGTTGGCCAGTATCCATGGAGCGCTGCCGTTGCTGCCTGCGGCGCCGATCACGACGCCGCTGATGTCGAGCTGACCGTTGGTTACACCGCGTCCGTTGGGCTGCAGCAGTATATTGCCGATTCCCAGATTCAGAGCGGCACCAAAAGTCACGCCGCCCTGGGGGTTGGGGGTCAGCTGCATGCCGGAACCGGTGAGGGCCACATTCTGCAGTTGCACGCCGCTGCCCAGGCTGGTGCCGTTGGCAGTGACCAGCAGGTCAAAGCCGAATTGCAGCGTATTTGACAGTCCGACGTTGGGAAATGCCCAGCTGACAAAAGCGGGTGAGCCGGAAGTTGCGCCAGTCAGGTCCAGCGTGCCGGCGACAACGCCGGAAACGGTGACATTATTGAGACCGATCGAGGCCGGGCCGGACGCCGGGTCGCTGACGCCCAGGGTGACGTTGCCGACATTGGCGTTCAGACCGATTGCGAACGAAACGCCATCGCGCCCGCGCACCTCCGACAGTGCTGCATCGTCCAGAGCATGCAGGTCGGTCGCCCGGGCGCAGGCGCTCATGCAGCCCAGCGCCAGCAGTATTGTCCGGGCTGTGTGGGTGTGACGGAAGGGGTTCATGGCGGCCGGCTCGAATTAACGGTGTAACGCGGCAAGTATATTTGCCTGGACTGTGCCGGCGGTATTTTGCGCGCTCAGGCGATCGGTCCAGTTGAGCCACATGCCGGCCTGCGCCTGGGCCGGTTGCGCCAGGCCGGATTGCGCCGGAAACTGCACCGCCTGCGACAACATGGAAATCCAGAAATCGCGACTCGGACCGCTGGCGTTACCGGCGACCACACCGCCGATCTGCGACAGCGGCATGCAGGTGCTGCCGGCGCAGGCGCTGGTTGAGCGGTAACTGTCGCTGCTTAACACACCGACTGCCCCGTCGCTGATCTGCAGCGCGCCGCTGACGGTATTCATCAACAGTCCGACATTGCCGGAAATGCCGCCGAAACCGAGGCGCATGCCGACCACCTGGCTGTTGCCCGCACCGGCGGCGTTGTTATACACAAATTCAACGTACGGGTTCGTGATCTGCACAGTCTGTTGTGCCGTCGTGCCGGCGCTGGTGCCGAACTGCACCAGAGGAATATTGATATCCGCGCCGCTGCCGTTATTGGTGAGCGCGACATACTGACCGAGTACGACATTGCTTAAATTGGCGTTGAGCGTGACGACGGAATTGAGGGTAATGGTGGAAAAATTAAGGCCGTTGAGCGTCGTATTGTCCACGCTGGCCAGTCCCTGGCCGCTGACGTCGGTGAGTTCGGAATCGGACAGCGTGCGCGGCATGGCCCATGCGCCCGGCGCGTACAGTGCGCAGATGCAGACGAGGCAAAACAGGTGCAGCCTGGTGCGGAGCAGAACCATGATAGTTGCGTTAGCCGGATGTAAGAGTTTGCCGGAAAGGTCCCGACCGGAAATGGCGGCGCTGTACTGCGACAAACGGCCCTCGATGGATATCGGGAGCCGCTGTCTGTTCATGCTGTGTAAACCTGAAGCCTAGTGAGCCCAGATATACGCTGTTGTGCCTGCCAGATTGATGTTGTTCATTGCGAATGAACCAAACGATGCGCCGGTGCCGGCTACAGGCTGAACGCCATTGGTGCCCATAGTGATGCTGGCCACGGAAACGTTCAGCTGGTTGGTTGTAGCCAGATTTGGAATGGCGATACGCACTACGTCAGTACCGGCGCCGGCAGCGTTGACCGGATAGAACGCCTGCAGTGCTGCCTGTCCTGCCAGAGTCGTCGGGATGACCAGACCCAGCGTTGAAATTGCTTCGCCGCTGGCGCCGGTGGCTGACAGAGCAAGGAATTTATTGCCGGACAGGATGTCCAGGGTTGCTGCGATCGTACCTGTGATAGCAATGTTGTTGAACGCAACATTACCGCCGCCTTCAGTGCCGTTTGCAGTGCCGTATACAAATGAACCAATGTTGACGTTCAGATTGGCAGCGATGGACACACCGTCCTGGCCGCTTACCTGGCTGAGTTCTGTATCAGCGATAGGCGTCATTGCCGATGCGGCCAGAGTGATGGATGACAGGGCGGTAGCGATGGCGAGTTTTTTCAGAAATTTCATTTGTGTCTCCTAAGTGGATTGTGGTTCGTTACGTGAAACTTTTTTCCGATTGGAATGTTTTCTATGTACTGCTTTCAGTCCTTAATATGCAGTGCCTATTAAGTGAATGTAGCGTAACTTATTACAAAAAAAAGTTGCATTCTTGTTGATGACATTTAGAGCCAATTTACTGACTCTGAGAGCCATGCATTGCCCCAAAAAAACATTTGTGTCATAACGCTGATCCGGCCCGTTTTGACAGCGCATTTTTCATCCTGTTGCGCAGTAATTTTCCGCACTCTTCGCATTTCATTGCCCAACTTTGAACAGGCGTGCAGCGCTGCCGGCAGCGTTATGTCAGCCGGCCTCGTCAGTCAAGGAGTCTGCGATTCTGCGGCGTCGCTGGCCTGCGCCGTGTCGTTGCGGTCCGCCTCCAGAAATTTGCTGGGCGGTTTGCCGAACCAGCGCAGGCAGGCGCGATGAAAGGCTCTCGGATCCGAGAAGCCGAGTCGGTAGCTCATTTCTTTGAGCGTCATCTGGTCGTTGGCAAGATACTGTTCGGCGACCTCGCGCCGCACATCGTCAACCAGTTTCGAGAAATCGGTGCCTTCCGATTCCAGCCGGCGCTGCAGGGTGCGTTCGCTGATCAGCAGTTTTGCGGCGACTGCCACCCGCAGCGCGCCACCCTTGTCTATCATCGTGGCCAGCAGCGTTTTTACCCTGGAGGTAAATGCGCCGCGCGCGGACTGCTGCAGTCTTTCATCGAGCATGCGGAACAGACCTTCGGCCGCCAGATCGTTGGAAGTCGGTATCGGTGTGAGCAGATCGGCGTTGGCAAACGTCATCGCATTGTGCGCAGCGCCGAAGCGGACCGGACAACCGAAAATGTCGGCATAGGCCGCCACGGACGGCGGTGCTGCAAACGCATATTCCACCAATACCGGATGCAGGTCGGGATGCGCTGCAACGAAACGCAGCGTTGACAGCAGCATGTTCCATATAAAGTCGTAGCGTTGCTGTGGCACGGCGTGCCTGCCGGGAACCAGGTGTATGCAGATGGTGGTGCGATCCGCGCTCTGCGCGATTGAGGTACGCATCTCGGCCGTCATCAGCGGCAGGTAACGCACCGCATTCTCGCCCGCCGTTTTCAGATTCCGGCTGGACATCAGGAGATGACCGAATACGCCCAGCCAGCTCACCGAATGCGGCGGCGTGACGCGAAATCCGAGCATCGTATCGCCCGAGGCTGCGGCCAGCGTCTTCCACAGATAACTGAATTTGTCGGACAGTCCCACCGGGTCTTCGCGCGTGGCGCTGTATTGCTCCAGCCGGTCGAGTCCTGCCTTGGCCAGCAGGTGATCGACATTGAATCCGTCCGTTGCCAGGCAGACCTTGATGCGCTTTACCACGTCCGTCGCAAAACGATATTTCATGTTCTGACCCGCTCGCATGGCACTGCGCGAATAGAGAAGTTCATGTTGGCGTACTCCTGAATAATGTCTTTATTTTCGAATTCTGTCGGCGCATTGCTGAAAAAAAGCGGTGCCGGTTTTTTATAAAAAGAATTTATCTCTGCGCGGAATGCAACACTGATTCCGGTGAATTGCGTGCAGGCCGACGGCTCTGCAAGCGCAGAATGCACAGCGCTTACGAGTGTAGGAGTTCAGACCGGAGTTGGCACTGACCATATGGATAAATCCGCAGCTCGTCTACCTGTCCGAAAAGCTAGGTTGTGCGGTTCTCCGGGGATTTTTTGCTGCCTGCCGTGCAATACTGTGCAATCTGGCAATTTTATTCAGAACGCGTCCATGCACAGCGCTGTTATTTGTTATGATCGTCGCCTGCGCCTGTTTTGTTCATCCGATTCCATTTAAATTTCTGCTTATGAATATGCATACCTGGTGGCTGTTTGTCACGGCAACATTTTTTATCTCTGCAGCGCCCGGACCGAATATGTTGCTCATTCTGAGTCAGAGCGTGCGCTTTAGCATCCGCGCTGCGGTTTGGGGTGCGCTGGGCTGTCTGAGCGCGCTGCTGCTGATGCAGATCGCTTCGGCCGCCGGTCTGGGTGTGCTGTTGCGCAGTGCTCCGGGCGTGTTTGACGTGTTGCGCTGGGGCGGGGCGCTGTATCTGGCCTATCTGGGTTACAGGATTTTTCGCGCGCCGGTAACCGCGCCGGAGAATATCGATCTGCCGCTGGCCACGCCGGGCGCGCCTGCGCCATGGGTGCTGTACAAAACCGGATTCGTGACGGCGGCCAGCAATCCCAAGGCTCTGCTGTTCTCCGCGGCGTTCTTTCCCCAGTTTCTGGATCCTGCCTTGCCGCAGCTGCCGCAGTTCGGCATTCTGCTCGGTTCGTTTGTCGTGATCGAAACCAGCTGGTATATGGTGTATGCGCTTGGCGGTCGGAAGCTGGCCGTGCATCTGAAACAGGTCAGCGTCCTGAAAATATTCAATCGCATCACCGGCGCGGCGTTTGTCGGATTTGCCGCACTCATGGCCGGCATGAAGGCTTAAGACCGGTTCGGCAGGCACTCAGTGCCTGCCCGTCTGTCATTCCACAAAAAAATCAGACGGCAACCAGCGGCAGCGGCGTCATGGTGACTTTGACCTGCAACTCCTGCTCGCCACCGCCCAGCACAATGCCGCGCAGGGGCGTGACGTCGCTGAAATCGCGACCTATGCCCAGAGTGACATGTTCATGCTGCACCAGGCAACGGTTGGTCGGATCGAAATCGACCCAGCCCAGCGTCGGGCAATATACCGAGACCCAGGCATGCGAGGCATCCGCGCCCAGCATTCGGGGCTGTCCTTCCGGCGGGTGGGTCAGGATGTATCCGCTGACGTAACGTGCCGGCAGGCCCAGCGAACGGATGCAGCCGGTCATCAGATGGGCAAAATCCTGGCACACGCCGCGCCGTCCTTTGAAGACTTCTTCCAGCGGCGTGGAAATTTCGGTGGCGCTGTCGTCAAATTCAAAGTCTTCGAAGATACGCTGGGTCAGATCGAGCGCGGCGTCGAGCTGGGGACGTCCCGGCGTGTAACTGAGCGCCGCATACTCGCGCAGTTGCGCATTCCAGCTCACGTGCGGGGAAGCCTGCAAAAACCGGCAGGCATCCTGCGTGGCCGCAATCTTGCTGTGCACCAGTGTGTCGCGCAGCAGTTCCCAGGGCAGCGAGCGTTTGATTTTGTCCAGGTCGGGGCGCTGGGCCAGCGACACCGTAAATTCTGAATGCACGATCAGCACCTGATGCGGCACCGTGATGGCGATATGCTTTGTGCCATTGCCAAAGTAATCCTGGCCCGACATGCATTCTTCCGGCTCGGGAATAATGGAAATATTGTGCGATTCGACCTGCTGATAACGAAAATCCAGCGGCGACAGGTGCAGGTATTGTTGCGACAGGGTCACCACACTCTGGTAGGTGTAATGCGTTTCATGTATTACATGGTAACGCGCGCAGGCAATAAACTCTTTGACTTCGGGTGCAATCAGATCGACCATTTTGCCGGCTTTCTGTTTAATTGTTTTCCGGTGTAGCTGAAGAACTGCAGACTGATCTGTTCCGATATATTGGCGCTGGCAGTCCAGACGCGCGCGAGCAGGTCGATCAGTTTCTCGTTGCCGCAATACAGGTCGGCGTCTTCATCGAGCAGCAGCAGTTCAGTGCGCAGCAATTCAAATTTTTCTTCACCGCAGGCGCCATAAGCCTTGGTGATTTTTTTCAGGCTTTTGCGGATGCCGTCGATCTGAAACAGAATCGAGCGCGGGTTGCTTTCGTCGAGCAGCAGCAGATCCAGCGCCGGCAGCCACTCAGGCTTGGCGCGATAGCGCGCGCGGTAGGTCACGATACTGTCGGACAGTTCCAGCAGCCAGTTCAGGTTGCCGTTGGCATTCATTTTCATGGCGCGCTGCAGCGCAATGCTCTGGAACTGCAATCGCTCCAGGCGACGTCCCAGCGACAGAAAGTTCCAGCCCAGATCGCGCGTCATTCCGTCCAGGGTGAATCCGGTCAGGGTCATGAGCTCGGTTGTGACCGAGTCCAGGATGGCCATGGCGTCCGACTGGTTCAGGCTGGCCTCGGCCGAGTCCGGCACCATCTGATTGAGCACGCGCCAGTTATCGATCGAAAACCGTTCGCTGAGCTGGTTGGCCACCTGATTGAGCTGCTGCAGCTGCCGGGCAACGCCGGGCACATCCGGCATGACGACGGCCTTTAACAGCGTTGTTTCAATCAGTGCGTCGAGCTGGTTTTCGGACAGCGCTGCGCCGGGGACCTGGCTTTGCATCTGCGACGCCGGTTTGCCTGCGGTCTGGGTTTGCGACTGGGTTGCGGCCGGCGGTTTGTCGGGATTGTCGATCAGGTCGTACCAGACGCAGATCGATTTGATCGCCTTCCATTCCGAGCCGCGTTCGGACGGTGCGACATTCGACAGAAAATTCAGCGAAGTACGCAGCAGCCTGGTGGTGTTGTCGCAGCGGTCGGCATGCCGTCCGAACCAGAACAGGTTTTCAGCCATGCGCGAAGACAGGTGGGTGTCGTCGCGCACCAGTTCATCGCGGGTAACGGTGCGGCGCAGTGTTGATCCGGGTGCGTCGTTGTGTGTGCCGGACAGCACCCAGGTGTCCTTGCTGCCGCCGCCGCGCTGCATGGTGATGATGCGCGTGTCGGTGCCGGTCGCCGCGCGGGTCAGGCCGCCGGGCATGACCACATACCCGTCGGGCGTGGCGCAGGCATACACGCGCAGGCCGACAGAGCACGAACTCAGACTGCCGTGATTGCCCGGCTGCCAGACCGGCGCCTGAGACAGCTTCACCAGTTCCTGCGCAACATAGTTGTGCGGACTGCGGCGGATGGATTTAATGAGCTGCTCGCGCTCGGGCGCTTTCAGATCCTGACCGAATACCGGGTACTGGCGCAGTTGCGGAAAGCTCGGTTTGATCACCAGCTGGTCGAATTTTTCCATGACCGTGGCCAGCGCGGCAGGTTCGCCGCACCACCAGGTCGCGACCGACGGAATGGTCAGTTGCTGTCCCAGCAGTCGCTCGCATAATTTCGGCAGGAAGCCGAGCAGGGCGCCGGACTCCAGAAGACTTGAACCCAGACTGTTGGCGATCAGTACATTACCCAGCCTTGCAGCCAGCGTCAGTCCGGCTACACCCAGTGCCGAGTCGGCCTTGAGTTCGAGCGGATCGCAGAAATCGTCGTCGACCCGGCGCATGATGACATGCACGCGCTGCAGGCCCGACAGACTCTTGAACCAGACGATGCCGTTTCTGACGGTCAGATCATTGCCTTCGACCAGCGGCACGCCCAGATGGCGCGCCAGATACGACTGTTCAAAATAGGTTTCGTTAAACGGTCCGGGAGTCAGCAGCACAATCAGCGGCGGCTCGCTGGCACGCAGCGGCGCGCCGCTTTGCGCAGCGCACTGCCGGCCCCACTGGGTCAGGCTGTCCAGCATGGTGCTGAAAAAGTCGGAGAGATGCCGAACTTTCAGGTCGCGCAGCAGATCGGGATAGGTACGCGCCATGACCGAACGGTTTTCCAGCGCGTAACCGGCGCCGGACGGCGCCTGGGTCCGGTCGGCCACCACCCACCAGCGGCCGCTGGGAGCGCGCGCCAGATCGATGGCGTAAAAGTGCAGGGCAACATTGTCCAGATGTTTTTTGCCGTGACAGGGACGCAAAAAGCCGCCGTGACCGTGAATCAGGGTGGACGGCAGCAATCCTTCCTTGAGGATGTTTTGCGCACCGTACACGTCGGTCAGTATTTTGTTGAGCAGCGTGGCGCGCTGGATCACGCCGGCCTCGATCTCGGCCCATTCGTGTTCGGGCAGGATAAACGGCAGGAAATTCAGATCCCAGGGACGCTGTATACCTTTGGCATCGTTGTAGACGTTGTAGGTCACGCCGTTTTCACGCACCTGGCGCTGCACCATTTCGAGGCGTTTCGCCATGATTTCGGGCGTCTCGCCGGCCAGACTGTCTAAAATGGTGCGCCAGTGTGCGCGCGGAACCTTGGCCGCGTCGAGCATTTCATCAAAACTGCCCGATTGCGGACTGTACCTGGCCAGTAAGTTATTTAACATGGATTGCTTCAGTCATTTATTGCAGGTACGAGATGATACGGTTAATGCGCCTGCCAACGCAAATCCAGTGTCAGCGGAAAACTGGGATTCGGGTCTTCTTTTGGTACGAACATCGGTCCGGGCGTGTGGCCGTGAGCCCAGAAACGGGCAAAACGCCGTGCTTCGGCGGCATTGGCATTCACCGGCGCGCTTTCTTCGCTGCGTCCGCCCGGGTGCGAAACATGGTAAGTGCAGCCGCCGATGGAACGTCCGCTCCAGGTATCGACCAGATCAAAAGTCAGCGGTGCATGAACCCGGATGGTCGGATGCAGCGCCGACCAGGGGCTCCAGGCGCGAAAACGGATTCCGGCGACGTATTCGCCGGGTATGCCGGTCGGGTGCAGCGGCAGCATGCGGCCATTGCAGGCGATCACGTGACGTTTGTCGGTCAGACCGCGGATCCGCAGCTGCATGCGCTCGACCGACGAATCGACATAGCGTGCGGTGCCGCCGGCGGCCATTTCTTCACCCAGCACGTTCCAGGGTTCGATCGCCTGGCGCAGTTCCATTTCGACACCTTCATAGACCACCGTGCCGAAGCGCGGGAAGCGGAATTCGATAAACGGATCGAACCAGTGCTCTTCAAAGGCATAGCCGGCGCTGTTCAGATCCCTGACCACATCGCGGATATCCTGGGCGACAAAATGCGGCAGCATCCATTTGTCATGCAGTGAGGTGCCCCAGTGCACCAGCCCGGCCTGATACGGCTGCTTCCAGAAACGCGCCACCAGGGCACGCAGCAACAGCATCTGCAGCAGGCTCATGCGCTCGTGCGGCGGCATTTCGAAGGCCCGGAACTCGACCAGACCCAGGCGGCCGGTCGGGCCGTCCGGTGAATACAGCTTGTCGATGGAAAATTCCGAGCGGTGCGTGTTACCGGTCAGATCGACCAGCAGATTGCGCAGCAGCCGGTCCACCATCCACGGTTTGTCGCCCGGATGCAGGGTCGGCAGGACCTGGTCCATCTGCTGAAAGGCGATTGCCAGTTCGTACAGATTGTCGTCCCGTGCCTCGTCGACGCGCGGCGCCTGGCTGGTCGGGCCGATGAAGGTGCCGGAAAACAGATAGGACAGGGCCGGATGGTTCTGCCAGTAAGTGATCAGACTTTTGAGCAGGTCGGGACGGCGCAGCATCGGGCTGTCCTCGGCCGTGGCGCCGCCCAGCGTGGCGTGATTGCCGCCGCCGGTGCCGGTGTGGCGGCCGTCGAGCATGAATTTTTCGGTGCCCAGACGGGTCTGGCGCGCTTCATCGTACAGCGTGGTGATGTTGTACACCAGCTCGTTCCAGCTGGCCGCCGGATGCACATTGACCTCGATGACCCCCGGATCGGGTGTGACGCTCAACAGTTTGATGCGCGGGTCGCGCGGCGGCGGATAGCCTTCCAGCCACAGCCTGATCTTCAGTTTGGCAGCGGTATGTTCGATGACATTGACCAGCGCCAGATAATCTTCGATGCGCTTTAACGGCGGCATAAAGACATGCAGCCGCTCCTCGCGCACCTCGATACACAGCGCGGTATGAATGACGTCAACACTGGCCGGCTGGGCTTTGGCGTTCTGCGCTGCGAGCAGTGCCTTGGCTTCGCGTGCCGGCACGTGACTGGCGCGTTTGGCGGCTTTGGGTGCGGCCAAAGCCCCTTTTGGTGCAAACGGGTCGACATCGAACTCCTGCGTCTTATCCCTGGGCATGACCCACGGCAGGGAATTCAGCGGCAGGCGCAGACCCATGGGGGAATCGCCTTCGAGCAGATACAGATGTTCGCGTTTGAGCGGCCAGGCCGAGGTCTGCCAGGTGGTGCCCAGCGATTCGCCGCTGTGGAACTCCTGGGCCCTGAGCGGCAGCACATAGCCCACCACCTGTCCCAGACCGCGTGTCAGCAGGCGGGCCAGCCGGCGGCGTTCTTCGGAATCTTTCAGGTCCGCTTTGGTCGGATCGAGATTGGCCGGCAGCGCCTGTTCGCGCTGCGCCTGCAGTATCACGTCTTCAAAAGCCGGAATGGCGCTGCCGGCCGGCAGGTTCAGCAGCCGGATCAGCTCTTCGGCAAACCGGGTGGATTCAGGCAGGCCGTAGCCGTCTTTTTTGTTTTCATCTGAAAACAGCGTCCCATCGACCCACATCGGCTGACCGTCCACGCGCCAGAAAATGTTCAGCGCCCAGCGCGGCAGCGGCTCTCCCGGATACCACTTGCCCTGGCCGTAATGCAGCATGGCGCCCGGAGCGAAGTGATTTTTGAGGCGCTGCATGAGCTCCCCGGCCAGTTTGCGCTTGTGCGCGCCGTGCGCCAGCGTGTTCCATTCGGCGCCGTCCATGTCGTCGACCGAGACAAAAGTCGGCTCGCCGCCCTGGGTCAAACGCACATCGTTGTATTTCAGGTCGGCGTCCACCTGCTGCCCGAGCTGGTCGATTTTTTGCCAGTCCTGCTCCGAATACGGTTTCGTCACGCGCGGATCTTCGTGGATCCGGGTGACCGTCATGGTGTGGAAAAAGGTCACTTCGGCTTCATCGGAAAACCCGGTAACAGGCGCTGCCGACGAGGGCAGGGCGGTACAGGCCAGCGGAATATGGCCTTCGCTGGCCAGCATGCCCGAGGTCGGGTCCAGGCCTATCCAGCCCGCGCCCGGTATATACACTTCGGTCCAGGCATGCAGGTCGGTAAAGTCGACTTCGGTGCCGCTCGGTCCGTCCAGCGCGAGCTGATCGGCTTTGAGCTGGATCAGGTAGCCGGACACAAAACGCGCCGCCAGACCCATTTCGCGCAGAATCTGCACCAGCAGCCAGCCGGTGTCACGACAGGAACCGGACTCGATCTGCAAGGTTTCTTCCGGGGTCTGCACGCCCGGTTCCATGCGCAGCAGGTAGGCAATCTGCTTTTGCAGACGCTGATTGACCGCCACCAGAAAATCGTTGGTGAGCATTTTTTTGGACAGAATCGCCTTGCCGGCCTGTGCGACCCACTCTTTGAGCAGCGGCCCGGCTTCCCCGGTTTTCAGGTAGGGGCTCAGCTCGGACTGCAGCTGGGCCGGGTAGGTGAAGGGGAAATGCTCGGCGTATTTTTCAACGAAAAAATCGAACGGATTGATGACGGTCATGTCGGCAACCAGATCGACGGTAAATTCCAGAATATTGGTTTTTTCCGGAAATACAAAGCGGCCTATGTAATTGCCGTAGGGGTCCTGTTGCCAGTTGATGAAGTGCTGCTCGGGCTGGACCGTCAGTGAATAGGATAAGACAGGCGTGCGGGCATGTGGCGCCGGACGCAGACGAACTTCGTGCGGCGACAGATTGACCAGCCGGTCATAGTGGTAACTGGTTTTATGATGTAGCGCGATGCGAATAGCCATGAAATGTTACCTTTCAGCAATTATGGCTGCGCATCGAATCGATGCGCAGCCGGATAAACCCTGTCAAGCAGGATTCGTACCTGAACAGGATAGAACAAATAATCGAATTGGGTGGTTGAGCTGCGTCAGATCCGGCAAAAAAAAATCGAAAGCTGGCACGTTTCTTGATATAGAGTAGTCAAAAGGGGAGGGTAAAGATGCTTAATTTTTTCAATGAAATGTATTCAGGTCCTTCCGAAGTACGCCAGCATTATGGCGACTTTGCCCGTTGGCAGGCACAACAGTCTGCGCAACTGATCGATCAGAAAAGAACCGAAGCAGAACTGATCTTTCGCCGGGTAGGCATTACTTTTGCCGTCACCGGTGGCAATGAGGGTAACGAGCGGCTGATTCCGTTTGACATCATTCCGCGCATTATCTGTGCCGATGAGTGGGCGCAGCTCAAGGCCGGACTGGTCCAGCGCGTGACCGCACTGAACCTGTTCCTGCATGATATTTATCATGAACAGTACATCCTGAAGGCCGGCCTGATTCCGCCGGAGCAGATATTCAACAACGATCAGTACCGCAAACAGATGCAGGGTGTCGACGTCAGCCTGTCGACTTATGCGCACATTGCCGGGGTGGATATCGTGCGCGCCGGTGCCGGCGAATTTTTTGTGCTGGAAGATAATCTGCGCGTGCCGTCCGGGGTTTCCTACATGCTGGAAAACCGCAAGATGATGATGCGCCTGTTTCCGGACCTGTTTGCCCGGCACCGGATTGCGCCGGTGGCCCATTACCCCGACCTGCTGCTTGATACCCTGCGTTACTCCGCACCCAAGGATATCGATAATCCGACCGTGGTGGTGCTCACGCCCGGCATGTACAACTCGGCCTATTTCGAGCATGCGTTTCTGGCGCAGCAGATGGGTGTGCATCTGGTTCAGGGCAGCGATCTGTTCGTCGAGAACGACATCGTGTTCATGCGCACCACGCGCGGCGCGCAGCGCGTCGATGTTATTTACCGCCGCATCGACGACGACTATCTCGATCCGCTCGAATTCAGAAGCGATTCGACACTCGGTGTCAAAGGACTGTTTTCCGCGTATCGCAAAGGCAATGTCAGCCTGGCGAACGCGATCGGAACGGGTGTGGCGGACGACAAGTCGATCTATCCGTACGTGCCCGACATGATCCGCTTTTATCTGACCGAAGAGCCGATACTGAACAACGTGCCGACCTACCAGTGCCGCAAGAAGGAAGACCTGGCGTATACGCTGGCGCATCTGGCCGAGCTGGTGGTCAAGGAAGTGCATGGCGCCGGCGGCTACGGCATGCTGGTCGGTCCGGCGTCGAGCAAGGCCGAAATCGAGGCATTCCGGGCGCGCATCATCGCCAAGCCGGAAGGCTATATTGCCCAGCCCACGCTGGCGTTGTCGGCCTGCCCGACCTATGTCGAACAGGGCATTGCACCGCGTCATATCGATCTGCGTCCGTTTGTGCTGTCCGGTAAATCGGTGGCCATGGCGCCCGGGGGACTGACCCGGGTGGCCTTGAAAGAAGGGTCGCTGGTCGTCAATTCGTCGCAGGGCGGCGGTACAAAAGATACCTGGATACTGGAGAAATAATATGCTCAGCAGCACCGCAGATCATCTGTTCTGGATGGCGCGTTACACCGAACGCGCTGAAAACACCGCAAGAATGCTGGACGTCAATCTGGAAAATTCGCTCATGCCGCAAAGCGATCTCCAGATCGGGCAGGGCTGGCTGGCGCAACTCCGGATTTCCGAACTGGAGCCGCATTTTTTTAAAAAGTATGATGCCGCCACACAGGAAAATGTCATCGATTTTATGGTGATGGATGCAGACAATCTGTCCTCGATTGCCAGCTGTCTGAGAGCCGCGCGTGAAAATGCCCGGGCCGTGCGCGGCAGCCTGACAACCGAGGTCTGGGAGACGCAGAACATGACCTGGCTGATGTTGCAGGAACATCTGAAGGCCGGCATGCACAAATCGGATCCGAGTCAGTTTTTTGAATGGGTAAAATTCCGCTCGCACCTGTCGCGCGGCGTGACAATCGGCACGATGCTGCAGGATGAGTCGCTGAACTTCATCCGGCTGGGCACGTTCCTGGAACGTGCCGATAACACCGCGCGCATACTGGATGTCAAATTTCTGGCTGCGCACAGCGACACCGTGAGCGTTACCAGCCCGCAGGCCGAATTTTATTATTGGGCGGCGCTGCTGCGTTCGGTGTCGGGCTTTGAAATCTATCGCAAGGTGTATCGCGACGTGATTACTCCGGCGCGCGTGGCCGAGCTGCTGATGTTGCAGGGGAATATGCCGCGTTCGCTGCTGGCCTGTGTCAATGGGGTGGTCCAGAACCTGAAAGACGTGCGCAGCGATGTCTCTGTTGCCACCGAACAGTTTGCCCAGGATCTGTGCCGTGAACTCGAGGGTACGTCGATAGATGCGATCCTGCAGTTTGGCCTGCACGCCTATCTGAACCGCTATCTGGAAAATATCAATGAACTCGGTGCGCGGCTGAGTAATGATTTTCTGGTGCCGATGGCCGCGGCCGAACCGGCCTGAAATGCCGGGGCCGCTCGCTGCCGCCCGGCCAGGGCAGCGATGGACGGGTCCCCGTCAGCGAAGACACTCTGCAGGCTTTTACCTGGTGCAACTGCATCAAGTTAACGGAGCAAATGCCTGATGGCCAGGCCAGGCCAGAATTCGCTGGCAGACGGAATGGTCAGAGCGTTAACAGGCACCATGCCCGAAAGAGAATTGCGTCTCACGGGCTATGGGTCCGGAACACCGGGGCTGGAGTTTCAGGTCTCGTTTCTTTACCGGTCGCGCAGTCCGGCTTCAGACTATGCTGCGGGTTTTGTCGAAGCGCGCCTTGAATTCCTGGCGCAGCGCACGCCGCACCTGGGCTGCTGCATAACGGCGCTTTTCGTGATGCGTGACCGGCTGCAGTTCGGGCACGGACACCGGACGCCGCTCATCATCCACCGCCACCATGGTGAAAAAACAGCTGTTTGCATGGCGCGTGGCCTGGGTGCGGATATTTTCTGCCAGAACCTTGATGCCGACTTCCATCGAGCTTTTACCCGTGAAGTTGACCGAAGCCAGAAAGGTTACCAGCTCGCCCACATTGATCGGCTGCAAAAACATGACCTGATCGACGGACAGCGTCACCACATAGCGACCTGCATACCTGCTGGCGCAGGCGTAGGCCACCTGATCCAGAAATTTCAGAATTGTTCCGCCGTGCACATTGCCGGCAAAATTGGCCATGTCAGGCGTCATCAGTACGGTCATCGTCAGCTGGTGCGTGGGCAGGTTCATGTCGTATCCATTCGTATTTGAAAAAAAAGAGGCTGCCCCGGAAGGCGCACTGCATTTTAGTTGGAAGAGTTCGAACCGACAAGGCGCCAATTGCAACCCGGCGCGACGCAGCGGTGGGCGCAGCAGGTCGTGCTGCGGGCCGCCGGTCCGGCAACGCGCCGCGGGCTGTCGTCAGGCCGGCCGGAACCGCTGCACACGGTATTTACAGAAATTAGCCGTTGTGCAGCGGGCTGCCCGTTCCAGGTTCTGCCGGTGACTTTGGCGCGGGCCTGCGATAAAGAACCAGCGTGGCAGTCAGTCCGCATACCGCAGCCAGCGTCATCCACCAGCCGGGTGCGGCTTTGTCGCCTGAATAATGGATCAGGCTGGTGGCGATCAGCGGCGTGGAACCGCCCAGGGTCGTGGCCAGACTGTAGGCCAGCGAAAAGCCGACCGTGCGCACATTAACCGGCATGACCTCGGTCAGCGCTGCAACCATCGCGCCGTTGTAACTGGCATAGATGAACGACAGCCAGAGCTCGACGGCCAGCATTTTTCCGAAGGTCGGTGCGTCCACCAGCCACCACAGCACCGGGTAGGCAGTCAGCGCGGCCAGAACGGTGAACGTGACCAGCAGGGCTTTGCGGCCGACCTTGTCGGACAGCGTACCCATGATCGGCAGCCACATAAAATTCGAAAGTCCGACGCAGATCGTCACGACCAGACTGTCGGTGATGGACAGGTGCAGCACCTGTTTGCCGAAAGTGGGCGTATAGACGGTAATCAGATAAAACGACACGGTAGTCATCAGTACCATCATTGCACCGGCCACTACAACGCGCCAGTTGCCCACGATCGATTGAAATATTTCACGCGCATCGGGCCGATGTTTGCGCGCCAGGAATTCTTCGGTTTCCTGCAGCGAGCGGCGGATCGCAAAGATGACCGGAATGATCAGGCAGCCGACAAAGAACGGAATGCGCCAGCCCCAGGAGGCAACCTCGGCCGGCATCAGCCAGGTGTTGATTCCATATCCCAGCGTGGCGGCAAAGATGATGGCGATCTGCTGGCTGGCGGATTGCCAGCTGACGTAAAAGCCCTTGTTTCCCGGCGTGGCGATTTCGGACAGATACACCGATACGCCGCCCAGTTCGACACCGGCCGAGAAACCCTGCAACAGCCGCCCGATCAAAACCGCCAGCGGCGCAATGATCCCGATAGTCGCGTAGCCGGGCACGAAGGCAATCAGCATCGTGCCGCAGGCCATGATGGAAAGCGTGGTGATCAGGCCGCGCCGCCGGCCGACGCGGTCGACATACGACCCCAAAACGATTGCACCCAGAGGGCGCATCAGAAAGCCGGCGCCGAAGGTGGCAAAGGTTGCCATCGTGGAGGCAAATTCATCGCCGGAAGGAAAAAAAGTGTGGGAAATATTGGTTGCGTATAGACCGAAAAGGAAAAAATCAAACATCTCCAGAAAATTGCCACTGGTAACGCGGATGATATTTCCCAACTTCGCTTTGCGCGAAATCGCTGTTTGCATGGACTGTCTCCTGAATCTTGTTGGTATGGCGTTTCTTGTTGGAATAGCTGCCTGTTTCAGCAGGCCGGCCCGCGCAGGCGTCCGGCCCCGAAACAGGCTGACTGAAAACCGCGCGGCCGGCGCGGCTTTCAGAAGGTTAAAACTTCAGACGCACACCGGTTGCAATTTCAGTTTCATTGTTGATGCCGTGAGCAGGATTGCCGGACAGGTTGGTGCCGTTGTTGGCCGCGTCCGGCATGGAAATGCCGCCATCGATCTTGACGTAATCGGCCGCCAGGTAAAAGTCGGTCTGTTTATCCCAGTGATACACGGCGGAACCATAGACGGATTTTTTGTGTCCGGAAGCCAGGTTGGTTGGAATCGCGTTCAGCATGCTCAGGTTCGGTGCGGTGGAAATAAACGGCAGCATGTTGATTCCGCCCGAGCCGCCGGCGATAAAGCCTGCATGGTTGATGGCGGTATCGGCCCAGCCCAGCGAGTAGGAGGTCTGACCGAATTTCATGCTGCCGGACAGCGTTTTGGCTTCATCGGTACGGTCGCCGGCGCTGTTGTTGACGCCTTGCTGCGCGACGTAGCGGATATAACCGCCGTTCAGACGGAACCTGTCGTTGAATACGATATTGCCGCCGATCAGATTGGCAGTCTGCGTCAGATCGTCGACATTGACGGTATTGTAGGAATAGTTGATGTTGGCAACGGCCTTGCCGCCCAGGCTCAGCCCGTTGTAGGCCACCGATGCTTCACTGGTTGCGCCGTTTTTGGGATCGCCAGGCACCGCGCCGCCCTGTCCGCCGCCGGTGTATCCCGGTGTCACCGAACCATACAGTTCGCCGGGTCCGAGACCGCCGCTGCCGCCGGCGCCCTGAAAGCCGAACGAGTGAGCCAGACCGACCAGCCAGTTGTCGCCGTATTTTTTCTTCCAGACGATGGCGCTGTCCATACGGGTCGAGTCACCGCTGCCCGAGTAGAAAATAATCTGTTTGAAGTTGTTCACGTTGGTATAGCCGCCCTCGCGCAGATTGACTTCGGCGGTGCCGTAAGGATCGCCCCAGGTCTGGGTGAAGTCGCGGGTCAGGGTGTTCTGGCGGCCGAAAGTCAGTTTGCCGAGTTCCGGGCTGTAGAAACCCATCCAGGCATCGCGATTGAACAGGGTGTTGGACGTGTCGAAGGAGCCGGATGGCAGCTCGAATTCAGTTTCCAGTTTCGAGATCGCTTTCAGGTTGGTCATGCCCCACAGACTGCCCATATCGTGTTCGATGTCAAATCCGAGGCGGTTGCCGGAAAACCATGAAGTCTGAAAGCCGAAGGTGGTCGCGTAAGAGCCGGCAGGCGTGCCGCCGGCCGCAATGCTTTTCGACGCGCCTGCGCCATACGGAATGTTGGACACAACCTGGCTGGTGACGTGACTCAGGCTGGGCTCAACCAGACCGTAGATTTTCAGACGGGTCTTGCTGTTGTCAAAAATGGTCAGGCCTTCCGGATACTGATCGATAATTGCCGTGCCGTCCTGATCGTAGCGCAGCGATTGCGGAACCTGTGCCAGCGGCGCTGCAATGGCTGAAGCAACGCCTGCAGCGGATGCCGGCGCAGAGGCCGCCGCCGGCATCATTGCCGGTTTGTTGTTCAGCACGGTTTCCAGCATTTTCTGCAATTCCTGAATTTTTTGATTCTGTTGCAGTATCTGCGCCTTCATGTCGGACAGGTCATCCGCACTGGCACTGGAAAACGGGGCCAGCGCGAAAGCTGCTGCAATTGCAGTGGAAAGCAGTATGTGGCTCTGTTTGAATTGTGGTTTCTGTTGACGTTCGTATTGTGGTTTCACTTCGATCTCCTGGTTGTAATTGTCATCATTCCTGTTGCTGCGCACGCTGATGCAGCAGGAATGTCTGCTTTATATGACTAAATTACTTTCTGGAAGCTTTCAGTGTTTCAATCTTTTGCCAACAACCTGAAAAAAGCCTTTCGGGTGTCGTAAAAATGACTGAAGTCAGTCAGGCGCGGAGGAAACGCGATTTGCCTG